>ERZ780195.993-NODE-993-length-25686-cov-5.166244_pt1 | contig 25686 bp, 18 predicted proteins | sample MGYA00511017_ERZ780195 | MGnify/ENA primary metagenome ERZ780195 (study PRJEB29588, sample SAMEA2159974) | human gut metagenome | biome: human gut; feature: human-associated habitat; material: faeces | place: Denmark | collected 2008/2010 ...
GTTCCTCACCAGCCAGAACCATGGCTACGCCGTCGTGCCCGAGAGCGTGAAAACCGGCGTCATCCGCTACGTCAACGCCAACGACGGCACGTGCGAGGGCATCGACTACCCCGACCTGCGGGCCTTTTCCGTGCAGTTTCACCCCGAGGCATGCTCGGGCCCGCACGACACGGCCTTTCTCTTCGACCGATTCTGTGACCTGATGGGAGGTGCGCACCATGCCGATTGATTCCAGCATCCGCAAAGTCATGGTCATCGGCTCCGGCCCGATCGTGATCGGTCAGGCGGCGGAGTTTGACTATGCCGGCGCGCAGGCGTGCCGCGTGCTGCACGACGCGGGCGTGAACGTCGTGCTCGTCAACTCCAACCCCGCGACGATCATGACCGACAAGGCCCTCGCGGACGAAATTTATCTCGAGCCGCTCACGCTGACCTCCGTCAAGCGCATTATTGAAAAGGAGCAGCCCGACAGTCTCCTCGCCGGGCTCGGCGGGCAGACGGGCCTGACGCTCGCGATGGAGCTCGACAAGGAGGGCTTCCTGCAGCAGCACAACGTCCGCCTCATCGGCACGAACGCCGAAGCCATCGACAAGGCCGAGGACCGCGAGCTCTTTAAGGAAACCATGGCCGCCATCGGCGAGCCGACCATCCCCTCCGGCATCGCGAACACCGTGGCCGAAGCGCTGGAGGTCGCGGGCAGCATCGGCTACCCCGTCATCATCCGCCCGGCGTTCACGCTCGGCGGCGCGGGCGGCGGCGTGGCCTACAGCCCGGAGGAGCTCTCCTCCGCCGCGCAGACCGGCCTCGACGCGTCCCCCATTACCCAGATCCTCGTCGAGCGCTATATCTACGGCTGGAAAGAGATCGAGTTTGAGACCATGCGCGACGGTGTGGGCAACGTCATCGCCGTGTGCAGCATGGAAAACTTCGACCCCGTCGGCGTACACACCGGCGACAGCATCGTCGTCGCCCCGGCGCTGACGCTCTCGGACAAGGAGTTTCAGATGCTGCGCAGCGCGGCGCTGAACATCATCTCCGCGCTCGACATCGTCGGCGGCTGCAACTGCCAGTTCGCGCTCAATCCCGACAGCTTTGAGTACGCCGTCATCGAGGTCAACCCCCGCGTGTCGCGCTCGTCGGCGCTTGCGTCGAAGGCGACCGGCTACCCGATCGCGAAGATCACGACGAAGATCGCCCTCGGCTACACGCTCGATGAGATCCAAAACGACATCACCGGCAAGACCTGCGCCTGCTTCGAGCCCGCGTTGGACTACGTCGTCGTGAAGTTCCCCAAGTGGCCGTTTGACAAGTTTGTCGGCGCGTCCCGCCGTCTCGGCACGCAGATGAAGGCCACCGGCGAGGTCATGGCCATCGGCACGAACTTTGAGAGCGCGCTGCTCAAGGCCGTGCGCGGCGCCGAGATCCATCTCGACACGCTGCACGCCAAACCGCTGTCTGACCGCCCGGTGCGCGACCGGCTCGCCGACTGCGACGATCACCGCCTGTTCACCGTCTTTGAGGCGCTGTGCAGCGGCGTGTCCATCGACGAAATCCACGACATCACCCGCATCGACCGCTGGTTTCTGGCCCGGCTGCAAAACCTCGTGGACTACGAGGCGAGTATTCAGGGCGGCCTGACGCCGGAGCTTTATCAGCGCGGCAAGTACCTCGGCTATCCGGACGCGGCGCTGCGCCGCCTGTCCGGCAGTGAGACGCTGCCCCCCTTCCGCGCGGGCTACAAGATGGTCGACACCTGCGCCGCCGAGTTCGACGCGCAGACCCCGTATTTCTACGCCAGCGCGGACGCGCGCTGCGAGGCGCGCACCTTCCCGCGCAGCGGCAAGCCCGTCGTCATGGTGCTCGGCTCCGGGCCGATCCGCATCGGCCAGGGCATCGAGTTTGACTATTCGTCCGTCCACTGCGTGTGGACGCTCAAGGCCATGGGCTATGACGTCGTCATCGTCAACAACAACCCCGAGACCGTCTCCACGGACTACGACACCGCCGACCGGCTGTATTTCGAGCCGCTCACGGCCGAGGACGTGCTGCAGATCATCGACGTGGAGCAGCCCGTCGGCGTCGTGGTCGCTTTCGGCGGCCAGACCGCCATCGCGCTCACGCAGACGCTCGACCGCCACGGCATCCGCATCCTCGGCACGTCGGCCGAGGGCATCGACATCGCCGAGGACCGCGAGCGGTTCGACGAGCTGCTCGAGCGCTTCCACATCTCGCGCCCGAAGGGCATGGGCGTGCAGACGCTGCCCGAGGCGCTCCACGCCGCGCAGACGCTCGGCTACCCCGTGCTGCTGCGCCCGTCGTACGTCATCGGCGGCCAGAACATGAAGATCGTCCACGACGATGCCGAGGTCACGACGTATATGCAGCGCATCCTCGTGCAGGGCATCGACAACCCCGTGCTCGTGGACAAATACATGATGGGCACGGAGCTGGAGGTGGACGTCATCTCCGACGGCACGGACGTGCTCATCCCCGGCATCATGGAGCACATCGAGCGCGCCGGCGTGCATAGCGGCGACTCCATTGCCGTCTACCCGCCGTACAACCTCAACGACATGATGACGGAGAAGATCGTCGACAGCTCGCGCAAGCTCGCCCTCGCGCTCGGCACGAAGGGGCTTGTGAACATCCAGTACCTCATCTGGGAAAACGAACTCTACGTCATCGAGGTCAACCCCCGCGCCTCGCGCACCGTGCCGTATATCAGCAAGGTCACGGGCGTGCCGATGGTGGACGTAGCCTCGCGCGTCATGCTCGGCGCGCCGCTGAAGAGCCTCGGCTACGGCACCGGCCTGCACCCCATCCCGCCGTATTACGCGGTCAAGGTGCCGGTGTTCTCGTTTGAAAAGCTCGGCGACGTCAACGCCTACCTCGGCCCGGAGATGAAGTCCACGGGCGAGGTGCTCGGCCTCGGCAAGACGATGCAGGAGGCGCTGTTCAAGGGCCTGACCTCGGCCGGCATGGTCGTCGGCCAGCACCCGGACGGCCGCCACGGCGTGTTCGTGAGCGTGGACACGCACGACCTCGGCGAGATCGTGTCGCTGGCCAAGAAGCTCGACGACCTGCACTTCGCCCTTTATGCGACCGAGGAGACCGCCGCCGCCATCGCGCGCCTCGGCATCGACGTCGTGACTGTGGACGGCATCCGCGAGAGCGACCACGCCTTCGCCCTGCTTGAGAGCGGCTGCATCGACTACATCGTCTACACCGGCGCGCTCAAGGACGCAACCATGGACGATTACATCGCCCTGCACCGCCGCGCGCTGCAGCTCGGCATCCCGTGCTTCACCTCGCTCGACACGGCCAACGCCCTGGCGGACATCATCGCCAGCCGCTACAATGAGCGCAACACCGAGCTCGTGGACATCAACCACATGCGCACCGAGCGCCAGAGCCTGAAGTTTGCGAAAATGCAGGCCACCGGCGACGACTATATCTACGTCGAGAACTTTGACGGGCACATCACCTGCCCCGAGTCGCTGTGCATCCCGCTGTGCTCGCGTCACCGCGGCATCGGCGGCTACGGCATCGTGCTCATTGAGCACAGCGACGTGGCCGACGCGAAAATGCGCGTCTTTAACCGCGACGGCAGCGCCGGCGGCATGGGCGGCAACGCCATCCGCTGCGTGGCCAAGTACCTGTACGACAACGGCATCGTGCCGCGCGACGATCTCACGATCGAGGCCGGCGGCCTCGTGCACCGGCTGCACCTGTACACGCGCTTCGGCACGGTCGGCCTCGTGACGGTCGACATGGGCAAGCCCGCGTTTGAACCCGCCAATGTGCCCGTGACGCTCGCTGGCGAGCGTGTGATCGACCGGCCGGTGACCATCGCCGGCGGGGAGTACCGCATCACGTGCCTCTCGATGGGCAACCCCCACTGCGTCGTCTTTGCCGACCGCGTGGATGAGGTGGACGTCGCGCGCCTCGGCCCGCAGTTTGAGCACGCGGACATCTTCCCCGCGCGCACGAACACGGAGTTCATCCGCGTCGTCAACCGCACGACGATCAAGATGCGCGTCTGGGAGCGCGGCAACGGCGAGACCCGCGCCTGCGGCACCGGCGCGTGCGCGGCCGTGGTGGCCGCCACGGAAAACGGCCTGTGCCCGAAGGGCGAACCCATCACCGTCAAGGTCAGCGGCGGCGACCTGATCGTCACCTATGACGACGACGGCGTGCGCCTGACCGGCAACGCCGAGCTCGCCTTCACCGGCGTGACCACGTACTGAGACCCAAAACGCAAAAAATCACCCGCATCCGGTTTGGATGCGGGTGATTTTTTCTGCCGCGTCGCTCAGCCGCGCATGGCGGCGGCGAAGGCATCAATGCGCGCGATGTCGAGCTGCGGCTCGGCATACTGCGCGCGGTACTGCGGCGATGTCATCAGTGCGCCGAAGAGCTGCTTGTAGGCGTAGCTCATCTTCTCGTACTGCATCTTGCCGCCGAGGATGTCCTTCGCGGCCGCGTGCTCCAGCAGCGCGGGCGAGAAGAAGTGCTCGAGATAGCCCTCCGTACCGGGCGTGGTATAGCAGCACAGATACAGCCCGAGTTTCTTGCCCAGCAGCGTCTTTTCGTTGCGGCGCAAAAAGCGCTTGATGTGCTTGTCGAGCTTGAACATGTACACGCAGCTGCCGATGATGACCGTGTCGTATTCCTCGAGCGTGATGCCGCGCTCGCGGATGTTGCGCACCGTCACGTCACCGCCGACGGCGCTCTTGAGCATATAGGCGATCTCCTCCGTCGCGCCGTAGCGCGAGGCGAACAGGATCAGCGTTTTCATGCAGTGACCTCCTTTGTCCGCCCTGCCGGGCGGCCCCTTCTTTATGTAAGAGTATAGGAAGCCGCCGCGCCTCTGTCAAGCGCTGCGCGCGATTTTTTTACCCGACCGGCACGGGCTCGGCCTGTTTCGGTGCCGGCTCTCTGCGCCGCGCCTTGGGAATGTTGATGGTCAGGATGAGCGCCTCGTCCGTCTCCTGCCGGCGCATGCCGGCGTCGATGCCGCCCTGCTTCATGAGGTCGAGACTGTGCGAGATCGTGTTGAGAAACACGCGCACGTCCTTGAGGATGAAGGTTTTCTGCTGCTCGCTCTCGGGCGCGGTCCTGGCCTCGAGCAGGCGCTCGATGTAGGCGTCCGTCGCGGCGACGTTCAGGTCGCGGCTGAGGATATAGGCCAGCGCCTCGCGCTGCTCGGCCGGCGTCTCGAGGCGCAGCAGCGCGCGGCCGTGCCGCTCGGTGAGCCCGGCGTTGCGCATGGCGTTGAGCACATCCTCCGGCAGGCGCAGCAGGCGGAGCTTGTTCGCCACGGCCGACTGCGACTTGCCCAGCCGCCGCGCGCACTCCTCCTGGCTCAGGCCGAAGAGCCGGATGAGCTGCGCGATGCCGCGCGCCTCCTCAAGAAAGTCGAGGTCGTTGCGCTGGAGATTTTCCACCAGCGCGATGAAGCTCGCCTCCTCGAGATCCAGCTCCATGATGATGCACGGCACCTCACTGAGCCCCGCCATGCGCGCGGCGCGCAGGCGGCGCTCCCCGGCCACGAGCTCATACCCGCCCTGCCGCGGCCGCACGGTCAGCGGGCTGAGCACGCCGTACTCGGCAATGCTGCGCGAGAGCTCCTCGAGCTGCGCCGGGGAAAAATTCTGCCGCGGCTGGACCGCGCTCGGCGCGATCGCATCCACCGCCAGATACACGATGCTGCCGCGGGCCGCGCGGCTGCGATGGTTGGAAAACTGCATAGCACACCCTCCATATCTTGTGTTTTACAACACAAAAATAATCCACATATTGCGCAAAACGCGGCGAAATCGGGCGCGCGCAGAAAAAAAGAGGGCGGACTGCTTACAGTCCGCCAAAAACAGGGTCGTGGGATAAAGATATGAGCCGTGGCTTCCAAACTGCGGAAGTCAATTGGATAAGCTGTGATGGTATTGTAGCGCCGGGCGCGCAAAATGTAAAGAGCGAACGGTGTCGTCCGGGCACTAGTTTTGTCGGCGGCGGAATCTTTTTTCGCGCGCCGGGCATACTGACCGGGAGTACACAGCAAAGGAGATGGAAGCATATGCAGGTGATCGACCGCATCGCACTGATCCTCGCGATCATCGGCGGGCTCAACTGGGGCAGCATCGGTCTGTTCCGGTTCGATCTCGTGGCGTGGATCTGCGGCGGGCAGGCCTCCGTGGTCGCCCGCGTGATCTACACACTCGTGGGTCTGGCCGCGATCTGGTGCATTTCCCTGCTCTTCCGCGGCCGCGACGAGATCGACGGCGACACGGAGGACGCGTAATGCCACCGGCAGCAAAAAACGGCATGGCCGACGCCATGCCGTTTTTTTGCGCGCTTATCCCAGCCGCTGCATCGCCAGCGCGCTGCCGGGGAAGCGGTCGAACGCATCGAGCGGCGGCAGATACGCCTCCAGCGCGTGCACCAGCTCGCCGCCGAGCAGGCCGCCGAGCGTGTTGAGCATCAGGTCGTCCACGTCGCACAGGCGGTACGAGCCGCGGAACACGAAAAACAGCCCCGTGAGCTGCCCCAGCTCAATGAACGCCGAAAACGCGAGCGACGCGAGCGCGACCTTCCCGAGATCCAGCCCGCAGACATAGCGCAGGTACATACCAAACGGCAGCAGCATCAGAATGTTGCACACGACCTGCAGCACCGTGCGGTCCAGCAGCGCCGGCAGATACGTATGCGCATCGGAGAGCACGAGCGGCGTCTCGCGCAGGAAATCGGCCACAAACTGAAACGGCACGAGCTGGATCCGGTGCCCGCTCAGCTTTGCCGCCTGCGCCGCATCCGGCAGCGGGAAGAACACGAGCGCCAGCACGCACAGCACGTAAAACAAAAACAGGCCGCCGAACACGGTGCGCACCCAGTTGAAGCAGCGCGCACGCACCTGCCGGTCGAAAAACGGCACGGCCACCAGCGCCGCGATGAGCGGAAACGCATAAGCCGCCAGCCGGATACTGCCCAGAAGATTTGTCATGATCCTTGCCTCCCATCGGGGCGCTCCCGCCCCGGTTTCTGGCATCAGTATAGCGCCGGACGGCATCACACCGCCATCGTTTTGGCTTACAGTTGGCTTACATCTTCGTAAGGCGGCGCGGCAGGGCGCAAAAAAGCCGGGCGCGTCAGTCAGACGCGCCCGGCCGTGCGGACAGATATTTGCCTCAGGCGACGAGGAAGAACTTCACGAGGAAGATCAGCGAGATGACATACGTCAGCACGGAGACGTCCTTGCCCTTGCCCGTGCAGAGCTTGAGCACGGAGTAGCTGATGAGGCCCAGACCGATGCCGTGGCCGATGGAGCCGGAGATCGGCATGGAGATGAGCATGATGGCCACCGGCAGGCTCTGATACATGTCGTCAAAGTCGATCTTCTTGAGGCCGCCGAGCATGAGCAGACCGACGTAGATGAGCGCGGAGCTCGTCGCGGCGGCGGGGATGATGGCGGCGATGGGCGCGAGGAACATGCTCGCGAGGAAGAGCACGCCGGTCGTCAGCGCGGTCAGGCCCGTGCGGCCGCCGGCCTCGACGCCGGAGGCGGACTCGACGAACGTCGTGACGGTGGACGTGCCGGTGCACGCGCCCGCGACGGTGCCGACGGCGTCGGCCAGCAGCGCCTCGCGCATGCGCGGCATATTGCCGTCCTTGTCGACCATGCCGGCGCGGCTCGCCGTGCCGACGAGGGTGCCGATGGTATCGAACATGTCAATGATGCAGAATGTGATGACGAGCGTCACGACCGTGAACCAGCCGATCTCGCCGAGAGCGGCAAAGTCAAACTTGAACAGGGTCGTCTCGGCCATGTCGCCGAACGCGGGCACGAAGGACGCCCCCTTGAGCGACGCGAACGGGTTCGTGTGCAGGAAGATGGCCTCGCCCGCCCAGTAGATGCCGGACGCGCAGAGCATGCCCAGCAGCACGGAGCCCTTGATCTTCCTGTGTGCGAAGAGCACGATCAGAAACAGGCCGACGAACATGGTCACGACCGTGAGCACCATCTGCGGGTAGCCGTCGCCCATGTTGGCCTTGGCGAGGCTGGGCGTGAGCGCGCCGAAGAAATCGCGCATGACGTAAAACGGGCCGCCGTCGCTCGAGTACACGCCGGCGTTGGAGCCGATGCCAATGTTGAGCAGCATGAGGCCGATGGCCGGCGCGATGCCGAGCCGGATGCCGAGCGGGATGGCCTCGACGATCTTCTCGCGCACCTTGAGCACCGAGAGGATGATGAACACGATGCCCTCGATGAGGATGACGCACAGCGCGGTCTGGAACGACTGCAGGTAGCTCATGCCGGTCAGGCTGACGATGTTGGCCACGACGACGGCGAAAAAGCTGTTGAGGCCCATGCCGGGCGCCATGGCAAAGGGCTTGTTGGCCGCGAACGCCATGACGAGCGTGCCGACGGCGGAGGCAATGCACGTGGCGAGGAACACGCCGTTCCAGAGCTGCGGGCCGCCCTCGGCGCCGAAACCGGTCAGCAGGTTCGGGTTGAGCGCGATGATGTACGCCATGGTCATGAACGTCGTCAGACCGGCGACGATCTCAGTGCGTGCGGTGGTGTTGTTTTCTTTCAGGTGAAAGAGCTTTTCCATTGGGATCCCCTCTCCATAAAGTTTTTGCCGGGAACGCAAAACGCCGTCAGTATAACGCGATTTGCCCCGCCTGTCAACGACAAAAACCGGACACGGAATGTCCCGTGTCCGGTCCTGAAATTTCCGGTGTTTTTTACCCCTGCGCGGGGCAGTCGCGCTCGTGGCAGGTGAAGAGAATGCCCTGCCGGTGCTGCGCGATCTCGCGGAAGAGCGCACGCGCACGCTTGGCGCGCGCATCGTCAAAATTCACGAGCGTGTCGTCGAGCACGAGCGGGCACGGATCGTCCGCCGGGCACGTCAGCTCGCACAGCGCCAGCCGCACGGACAGGTACAGCAGGTCCGCCGTCCCGGCCGAGAGATAGGCCGTGTCGCGCGGCGTCGGGTCGTCGGCGCTGCGCGCCTTGGCTGACAGGTCGCGCGCGAGCACGAGCTCGTCATAGCGCCCGTCGGTGAGGTAGTCCATATAGTCCGCCGCCTTCTGCGCCAGCTGCGGGGAAAAGCGGCTCTGCAGTTCGCTATCCGCGCGGCCGAGCGTCTCGATCGCGAGCGCAATAGCCGCGTACTGCCGCTCGAGCGCGTCGCGCCGTTCGAGCAGCTGCGCGTGCTCGCTGCCCAGCGCCATCGGGTCGCCGATGGCGAGCGCCGCACCCGTGAGCTGCGCCTGCTGCGTGCGCAGGCGCGTGCGCACGCTCTCGAGCGCGCACTTGCGCTGGTAGAGCGCGGCGGCCTCGCCCGTGCCGCTCTCAAAGTCGAGGCTCTGCAGCAGCCGCTCGTGCGTCTCGCACTGGTGCTCGCGCGCATCCTCGAGCGCGGCGGCGGCTTTCTGCTCCGCCTGCATGGCGGCCGCGCACGCGCGGTAGGCAGCCCGGTGCACCTCCGCCTGATAGTAGATGCCGTCCGTGTCCTGCGCGCCGTAGCTGCGCAGGAGCTTCCCGAGCGCGGCGGAGGCCTGCTGCGCGCGCTTTTTGCCGCTTCTGGCAACGATCAGCAGCACGACGGCCAGCACCGCAAGCGCGATGGCCGCATAATACAGCGGCTGCGCCACAAGATAACCCAGCGCCGCACACAGCGCGGCCAGCACGAGCGCCGCGATCCAGAAATACGGCTTGCCGCCGTGCTCCGCCGTCCCGGCGAGGGACTCGGCCCGCTGCGCGTCGCGCTCGGCGGTCTCGCCCGCCTCATCCGGCGTCTGCACACCGAAGTGCGTCTGCTCGAGCGCGGTGCGCCTGGCCGCGGCGTCCCGCCGGGCCTGTTCGAGCGTCTGCTCGAGCGTGCGCAGGTTCGATTTCTCCTCGCCCATGCTGCTCAGCGCCGCGCGGCGCTGCCGCTGCCGGGCGGCGTTCATCTGCTCGGTCACGGTCTGCAGCTCCGCGTCCGTCTGCGCGATCTCGGCGGCGCAGGCCGCCTGCTCCTGCGCGTTGCGCTCGAGCCGGTGCAGCTGCTCTTCCACCGTCGTGATGCGGTCCTCCAGCTCCGGCAGCGCGCCGTGCTGGCCGCTGCGCCGGCGGCGCAGCCACGCGCGCAGCTGGGCATCGGCCTCGGTGTAAGAGCTCGCCTCCTCGCCGGAGGTCACGATGGCGGAGATGCGTTTTTCCAGCTCCGGCGTGCCCGTCACGACGAGGCCGCCCTGCCCGATGAACGCGGTGCGCGCGAACACCTCGGCCGACACGCCCGTGAGCTGCTCGCCCGCGTCCGCCGCCGTCAGGCCCGGCACCGGGATGTCCGTACCGGTGTACACCGCCGAAAAGCCGCGCAGCGGCGCATTCGGCGCCTCCGTCCAGCGGCGGATCGTGATGCGTTTGCCGCCCTGCTCGAGCTCCAGCTCGCCCGCCATGGGCTTGCCGCTCCAGGGCGCGTATTTCTGCTTGTCGGGCACGAACCCGGCGCGCGCGCGCTGGGACGTGTCGATCCCGTAGAGCATGGCGCGCAGGAAGGCGCACCATGTGCTCTTGCCGCTCTCATTCGGCGCGTAGATGATATTCAGGCCCGTGTCGAGCCGCAGCTGCTCGCCGTCGAGCGTGCCGAACGTGCCCTGCATATGCCGGATGATCACAGCGTCACCACCTCCTCGTCGTGGTCCAGTGCCGCAAGGCCCCAGCGCGCGGCCATGACGATGGTTTCACGCGCGCGGTCGGAGTCCGCGGCATCGTATTGTTGCTTCAGTCGGGCCAGAAACTGCCCGCGCAGCGTGCCCTCGCCCGCCCGCGCCCAGAGATCGCGGCGTGCGCGCGTCTCATCGCGCAGCTGCAGCGCGAACACCCGGCCCTCGAGCGCTGCGCGCAGCGCGGCGGGGTTCGGCGCACGGTCGGTCTCGCCCATGAGCACGATGCGGTAGATATTGCGCGCAGCCCCCTCCGGCAGCGCCGCGAGCGCCGCCTGCACGGGGTCCGCGTCCGTGACGTCCACGCGCAAAATCTCATACCGCCGCCCGGGCACGGGCACAAACCGCGCCTGCACGTCGCCCGCAGCGACGTCCACGAGCAGCACGCCTTTCTCCCCCGTCTCGTCAAAGCCGCGGCCCTCCATGCAGCCCGGCCAGGCGTACACCGTGCCCCCGGCGCGCTGCACGCCGCCAAAGCGGTGCACGTGCCCGAAGGCGGCGTAGTCCAGCCCGCTGGCTGCAAGCTCCGCAGCCGACACGGGGTTATAGGCGGACGCGGGGTTGCCCACCTCGCCGTGCACGCAGAGCACGTCGAGCAGCCCCGCCTGCTTCGGCACGGAAAAGCCCCGCAGCAGCCCGGGGCAGCGGCTGTCGGTGAACGCCGCGCCCCAGACGCGCACGCCCAGCTCCGGCAGCGTCACCGCCTCGATGCGCGGCGAGCGGAAGATATGTACGTTTTCCGGAAACGTCAGGCGCGCATACGGCGCGCCCGCGCTGTAATAGTCGTGGTTGCCGGGCGCGAGAAACACCTCCGCCCCGCAGCCGGCAAACGTCTCGGCGAGCGCTTTGGCCGTCTCGGGGTAGGGGCTCGCGCTGTCGAGCAGGTCGCCCGAGAGCAGGATGATCTGCGCCCCGTGCGCCCGCGCCAGCTCCGGCAGAGCGCGCAGCAGGTCGCGCTGCTCCCGGCGGCGCTGCGCCGCCTGCGCGAGCGTGAGCGCCTCAAACGGCGAGTCGAGGTGCAGATCCGCCGCGTGCAGGATGCGCACGCTCATCTCAGGCGCACCAGGTGCACGTCGCGGCAGCGGCCGGTGTCGCTCTCGACCTCGAAGATCGCGCCCTCGAGCTTGGCCGCGCCCATGGCGGCCTCATAGCGCCGCGGCGGGTCGCCGAGGAACTTGCCGATCGACTGCTCCGGCGCGATGCCGAGCACGGCGTTGGCCGGACCCGTCATGCCGAGGTCGGTCAGGTAGCCCGTGCCCTCGGGCAGCACCTCGGCGTCGGACGTCTGCACGTGCGTGTGCGTGCCCCAGACGGCCGTCACGCGCCCGTCGAGGTAAAAGCCCATGGCGCGCTTTTCGCTCGTGGCCTCGGCGTGCATGTCCACGAGGACGATCTTCGCCTGCGTCTGGTCGAGAATGTCGTCCACGACGAGGAAGGGATTGTCCGTGTTCACATCGAGCGTGAAGCGCCCCATGAGGTTGATGACGCAGATCGGCCCGCCGCGCACGGAGTATTCGCCCCAGCCGCGGCCCGGGCACTGCGGCGCGAAGTTCGCCGGACGCAGGATGCGCTTTTTCTGCTCGAGATATGGCTGCAGCTCGTAGCGCGTCCACGTGTGGTTGCCGAGCGTGATGACGTCGGCCCCGGCGGCAAAGATCGCGTCGGCCTGCTTCGGCGTCACGCCGACGACGTTGGCATTTTCGCCGTTGACGACGGTGAAATCAATGTGTTCCTGCTCCCGGAACGCGCGCAGGCGCTCGGTCAGAAACGTCAGGCCGGGCGCGCCCACAACGTCGCCCACGGCCAGAATGCGCAAGATCATGATGGTCCCTCCCATACGATCGGAAGAAAATTTGATAATAGAAATAGTATACCACCGACGGCAGCGGGGAATCAATCCAGAAACTGGCGTGGCGCAGATTTCATAGCTTTTTGTCCGCGCGTGCATACTAGCCGTGCAGCAGTGCAGCTGTGAAGGGAGGCAGAAACGTGAAAGGAGACAGCAAAATGAACGCAATGCAGTTTGCCAAGGGCATGAGCATCGGCATGGGTGTCGGCATGGCGGTCGGCACGGCGGCGGGCTGGATGATGCACCCGCAGAAAAAGCGCACGAACAACATCGTGGCGGACGCGGTGCGCACAGTCAGCGACGTGACGGACACCATCCGCGACACGATGGGCTGGTAAAAACGCAAAAAAGGAAAACTTTTTTGAAAAAGGGCTTGCAATTCCGGCCGGGCTATGCTACTATACTTAGGCGCGTTAGGAGCGCACTAAGCGCCGTTAGCTCAGCTGGATAGAGCGTCTGGCTACGGACCAGAAGGCCGGGGGTTCGAATCCCTCACGGCGTGCCAATAACCGGATCACCACATGGTGATCCGGTTATTTTTTGCTTTTTCCCTCATGCCGCTTCCGGATGAACGGCCGCAAAAAAGCGCACAGATCCGGTCGCAGCGTTCCGCTTCCGGTGCCGAGAGAGATCTCGCGGACCATCGCGGATTCGGTATGCATATACGGTAAATTACAGCAAGGGCGACAACTACTATACTGCCGACAACGGCGATGGATGGCATGTTTCGCTCAAATATGAAGGCAATCAAATTATGAGCATTGATCTCGATGCTCCGCCCAAAGACAACAGCGCCGCATCCAGTCCAGCGCCGGACAGCGCGCAGTCTCCCAATTAGCCGGCTGACGTGCTCCAAGCAAAAAATCCCCTCGGAACGTTGTTCCGAGGGGATTTTTTGCACAGGGAGCGGTTATCCCTGCTTGCCGCCGGCGCAGGCGGGCTCGGCCTTGCCCGCTTTCTCCCTGCGGCGCGGCAGCACGGCAGCCACGGCGCCGAAGAGCACCGACGGCAGCACCCACGCGAAGCCCAGCTCAAACAGCGGCAGCTTGTGCAGGAACGTGAGCGGCACGCCGTAGCCGTCGAGCGTGCACAGGATGCTCATGAGCAGCGCGCCGATGACCGCGCCGCGGCTGATGCGGTCGGGCAGCCGCGGCACGACAAGCGAAATGAAAATGAGGACGAGGGTAGGCGGATAGACGACATCCAGGACCGGCGCGGCGACGGCCACGATGCGGTCGAGGCCGAGGTTCGACACGACGGCGCTGAACACGCAGATCGCGATGACAAACACCTTGTACGACACCTTGCCGCGGCAGAGCTTGGCAAAATACGCGGCGGCGGAGCTGGTGAGCGCCACGGCCGTCGTGATGCACGCGAGGCCGACGACGATGCCAAAGATGATCATGCCGGTCTTGCCCATGAGGGCCTCGACGATGGCCATGACGAGCTGCGCGCGGCCGATCGACCGGTCATACTGCGCGGAAACGGTGGCGCCGAGATAGGCAAGGCCCATATAGACCGCCAGCAGCAGCACGCACGCGAGAATGGACGACCCGCTCATGATGCGGAACTTCTTGCCCGACTCGGTGTAGCCCTTGTCGATCACGCTCTGCAGCACGAGGATGCCGAACGGCAGCGCGGCAAGCGCGTCCATGGTCTGGTAGCCGGCCTTGACGCCGGTAACGACGGCGCTGTCGATCTTCGCCTCGGGCGCGATGGTGCCGAGCGGCGTGACAACGCCCTTGATGATGATGGCCGCAAGGCCGACGAGCAGCAGCGGCGTGAGCACCTTGCCCACGATGTCCACGACGGCGGACTCGCGGATGCACAGTGCGAGGATGAGCGCGAAAAACAGCACCGAGAACACGACGGCGGACACGCCGGGCAGGTTCGGGGCGATGGCCATTTCAAACGTGCTGGCCGACGTGCGCGGGATGGCGACCATGGGGCCGACGCACAGAATGATCGCGCACATGAGGATCTCCGAAGGCACACGGCCGACGCGCTGGAGCACGGCCTCACTGCTGCCGACACGCAGCAGCGCGAACATGGCCGCAAGCGCAAGCCCGATGTCCGCGATAAAATACGCGCTGAATCCGGCCAGCCACTGCGGGCCGGACTCCATGCCCAGGTACGGCGGGAAGATGACGTTCCCGGCGCCGAAGAACATGGAAAACAGAGCGAAACCGACAACGATGATGTCGCGTGCCGCCCGATTTTTCGTCTCTTTCATGTTTTCTCTCCTTTTGCCGCCCGAAGCGGGCAGCCCCTTTCGATTTCCGAATATAGGATATCATTCTTTTTGATAATTGAGAAACGAGACTTGTTCATGGGGATATGAAAAAAGCAAATGACATGGGTCAGAAAATTTTATTGGTTGAGTTGAACAAATTCGTGGTATTATGAAAAAAGAATGATAAAAAGGAGGCAGCATATGGACGACGGAAAACTGCGGGCGCTGCTGACGGCAGTCGAATGCGGCAGCTTCAGCAAGGCGGCGGCCCAGCTGGGCTACACCCAGTCCGCCATGACGCACCTGGTCAACAAACTGGAGGCCGAAGTTGGCTGTACGCTGCTCGAGCGTGACAGTCAGGGCATCCGCCTGACGGACGCGGGCAAGCACCTGCTGCCCTATATTCAAAATGTGGTCTGCGCGTGCGACACGCTCCTGCAGGAGGCCGCCGAGCAGAACGACCCGCGCACACGCACGCTGCGCATCGGCTGCTTTGCGAGCATTGCCCGTGCGCGTCTGCCGGAGCTGCTGCGCGCTTTCCGCGTACTGCACCCCGAGATCAAAATGGACGTGCTCGTGCGCGGCGACGAGCTGCCCGCCGCGCTCGCGAGCGGGGAGATCCAGCTCGCCCTCGTGGACGAGGCGCGCGCGCAGGGCTTCGACTTTCTGCCGCTGGCGGACACGCCGCTCGTGGCAGTCGTGCCGCCGGACTTCCCGTGGGAGGGCGAGACCATCCCGCTCGAGCGGCTGCTGCGTGAACCGTTTCTGTCGAGCCCGGACCAGTACATCGAACCGTTTCTCCCGCCGGACACCCCGCGGCTGGAGGTCACGGCGTCGGACGACGGGTCGATCCTGTCTATGGTCGCCGGTGGGCTCGGCGTGTCGGTGCTGTCGGCGTTTTCCCTCGTCGGGTACGAGGGGCATGTGCGGGTGCTCCAGCTGGAGGAACCGATCGCGCTGCGTCTCGGCGCGGCGGTCAAGTCCCTGAACGCCGCCGGCACATCCGCACGGGCGTTTCTGTCCTTCCTGCGCGATTATTACGGAAAAAACGATACGCCGTGATCCGCGGCATCTGCACCCGCGCGCGCAGACGCATCCTCCTCTTTGATGGTAGCGGCGCGCCCACCGTCATGCACAGCCCTGTCATCGTCCGGCTGCCGGGAAAGCGCGCAGCCAGGCGCCGGTGCAGATCATCCGGCACGAGGCCGGCCGCTGCAACGGGATCCGGATGGGAACAAAACCGCCGCCCGGCACTTGCAAGTGCCGGGCGGTTTCTGTATACTGGGCGCAAAGGGAGGCCATGCCATGCGCAACACCACACTCTGCTACATCGAGCGCGGGGAGCAGTATCTCATGCTGCACCGCGTGAAAAAGGAACACGACCTCAACCATGACAAATGGGTCGGCATCGGCGGCAAGTTCGAGGACGGGGAGAGCCCCGAGGACTGCATGTTCCGGGAAGTGAACGAGGAGACCGGACTCACCCCAGCGGAATACCGCTATCGGGGGCTGGTCACTTTTGTCTCCGACCGCTGGCCCACGGAGTACATGCATTTGTTCACCATCGACCGCTTTACCGGAACCCTGAGGGCCGACTGCCCGGAGGGCGACCTGGAGTGGCTGCCCTGGACACAGCTGTGCACCATCCCCCACTGGGAGGGGGACGAGATCTTTCTGAGGCTCATTGAGGAGGATGTCCCCTTCTTCTCTCTGAAGCTGCGTTACCGGGGGGACATACTGGAAGAGGCTGTCCTCAACGGCCGGCATGTGAAGGGAGGGCCCCAGCTATGACCTATACGCTCTCCAACGACCTGCTCACCGTCTCCATCCAGACGCGGCGCGTGGGCATGGGCATGCCGGGCGGATTCGGCGGATTTGGCGGCGGCAGTTCCTCCAAGGGCACGGTCATTTTGAAACTCGACGACATTCTCGCGCTGGAGGATGACGATTCCATTCAGTATGTCTCTCCGACGACGAGCGGCAGCCTGACGGTCAAGGCGGGCAGCACAAACACCACCGCGACGGTGATGGGCGTGCTCCCGGTTTACGCGAAGATCGTCAATCAGGGCGTGCAGAGCGGCCGATACATCATCGATGCGGACGTGGACAACCGAAGCGCCGTGTGTGTCATCGGCCCGGATCTGGCGGAAGATCTCTTTGGCAACACGAATGTGGTCGGCAACACGCTGCACATCGACGGCCGCAAGTTCAAGATCGTCGGCGTGCTGGAAAGCAAAGGCACGTCGATGGGCGGCAGTTCGGATGATTCGCTGATTCTGCCGTTCACGCTGGCACAGCGCATGCTCGATTCGACGACGATCTCATCGATTTACATCTCCGCCGTCGATTCCGCCAGCGTGGATGCGGCGCAGGAGGTTGTAGAAAACTTCCTCTATAAAAAATATCAGAATGACAGCACCTATTCGGTCATGAATCAGACGCAGATGCTTGAAACTGCCAACGAGACGGCCAGCACACTGTCGCTGATGCTGGGCGGCATTGCGGGCATTTCGCTGCTGGTCGGCGGCATCGGCATCATGAACATCATGCTCGTCACCGTGACCGAGCGCACCCGCGAGATCGGCATCCGCCGCGCCATCGGCGCGCAGCGCGCAAGCATCGTCACGCAGTTCCTGATCGAGGCCGGTATGCTCTGCGGCATGGGCGGCGTGGTCGGCATTGCGGTCGGCACGGTGGGAAGCGTGGTCGTCAGCCGATTGATGTACCAGATGACCGTTTACCCGCCGGTGTGGGTCGGCCTCGCGGCGTTCGCGCTGAGCGTCGCGCTGGGCGTGCTCTTCGGCAGCTACCCCGCCATCAAGGCATCCAAGCTCCAGCCCGTGGAAGCGCTGCGGGCGGAATGAGAGGAGAAAAACTATGAAAAAGAGAGTATTTTCCGCGCTGCTCGCGCTTGTGCTGACGCTCTCGGCAGCGGCGATCCCCGCCTCGGCGGCAGGCAGCTTCTCCGATGTGTCGGACAAAAAGACGGCGCAGAACGTGGAGGTGCTGCGGCTGCTCGGCGTGGTCGAGGGCAACGGCATCGGGCAGTTCAATCCCTATGCGCAGCTCACCCGCGCGGAATTTTGCAAGATGCTGGTCACACTGATGGGCAGCAGCGATGTGCTGCGCTATAAAACGGTGACGATCTTCCCCGATGTGCGCGCGAGCCACTGGGCCGCCCGCTATGTCAACTATGCCGTGCGCGGTGAAAAGCTGCTGGCAGGCTTGCCGGACGGCACCTTCCAGCCGGATCGCGCCATCAGCTACGGCGAGGCTGTGACCATTCTCATGCGCCTGCTCCGCACGGATGCGGACGCGGCCTCGGGCGGCATTTGGCCGGAGGGCTACATTGACCTTGCCAAGGCCTCCGGCGTGAGCGCGGGCGTGGAGCTTGCCGGCGGCGCGGCCATTTCCCGCGCGCAGGCGGCGCAGCTGTTCGTCAATGTGCTCGGCGCGAAGGCGACGAGCAGCAGCACCGATAAGGACGGTGAGACATCCACAACAACAAGGGTCTACAACCCTGCAAACTGTGTCTCGCGCGAGCGCGTAACGCTCGTTTCCCTCAGCGGAAACACGGTGCGTGTTTCCGGCGGCAAGCAGAGCAAGTATGATTTGGTCCGGCCCAGTTCGTCCACCGTGCTCAACGGACTCAAGGGCGATCTGCTGTTCGATGCGGACGGCAAGGTCCTGACCTTTGTTCCCGTGGTAAGCAGCACGACAGGTGCGGCGGTGAGCAATGCGGCGGTTATTCTTTTGGCGGATAAGTCCACGAGCGGTATCAGTGCTTTGACGGGCGGCAGAACGGACTTCGCCGTTTACCGCAACGGCGTGCTCAGCTCCGTTTCCGCCCTGCGCAGAAATGATGTTGTCACCTATGACGCCTCGTCGAACACGCTTTATGCCTGCGATACGCGCGTGGCAGTGTATTATGAGGCCTGCGATCCCTCGCCCAGCGCGCCGAGCAGCATCACGGTGCTGAGTGGAACGCAGTTCACTGTCCTGCCCACGGCGCAGGAGAGCCTGAGCAAATTCAAGCCCGGCAAGACCATGACGCTTCTGCTCACAAGCGACGGCAGCGTGGCCGGCGCCGTGGACAGTGAGAACTCGGCCCGCGCGAATGCGGTCGGAGTTGTGGATTCCAACGGCAAGCTCCAAATGTTCTGCGGCAGCAGCATCATCGAGATCGCCGGGACCTATTCCGAATACAGCGGCAAGCTTGTCGGTATCTCCGCTTCCAAAGATAAGCAGGTCAGCCTGTCGGCCAAATCCGGCGGTGCGAGCGGCAACCTGGATGTCCGCGAGGGAACGCTCGGCAGCAGAAAGCTCGCGGATAATGCGCTGATTTATGTGGACGGCGAGCTCAAGAGCCTCTCCGAGCTTACAGAGGTCATCATTCCACAAAGCCAGATCATTTACGCCCGCACGAACAGCAGCGGCCAGATCGACCTGATCGCGCTGAGCGGCACGGGCGGCGGTTCGACGCTTTATGGCCGCGTGATAAAGGCCGAGAGCAGAGCGGACGGTTCGGATATCTCCGGCGGAACGATCTACAACCAGTTTATCACGATCGATCTCGGCGGAGGGAAGCCGATTGAAAAGAGAGGCGGCTATTCCGTTCAGGTCGGCGACTTTGTCGCGGCGGTTGCGGGAGAGAGCAGCTTCACATCTGTGGTCAATCTGACCAAGTTCAGCAAGGTCTCCACCTCCGCGTGGGTCGGCACAACGGCGATCAACTACGGCGGACGCACCTACAATGTGCCCTCCGGCGTTCTGATCTGGAACCGCGACGGCCAAAGCTGGTTCACCGGCGGCGTGGATGCGGCGATCAGCTACGGCGGGACGATGAATCTTTATGTAAAGGACGGCATCGTTCGCGCAATTGAGATCGGCGGTTGATCCTCCGGAACCAATATGACAAACAGGAAGCCTGCAGCTTTTGCTGCGGGCTTCCTGTTTGATTTGTAGCATTGCGTCAGGATGTATTAGAGCACCATCGCCAGCAGACGCGGCGTTACATAGGTCTCCATGAGCGCCGCCGCGGCGAGCAGCGGCAGAATGACATAGAGGAAGAGCGTCGAGACCTCGGAGAGTGTCCGCAGGATGCGGACCTCCTTGTCTCCGCGCACGCGCGCGGTCACGCGCGAGCAGAGGTACAGCCCTGCCGCGCAGAAAAGCACGAGCGCGGGCAGCTCAAAGACGCCGTGGGGGAGGATGCCGACGAGGTAGGAGCCGAGACCAACGCCGCTGCGTACATAATACGCGCCCAGCGCGCCGATCAGGAAGAAGTTGAAGCCGAGCGGGAAGGCTGCAAGATAGGCAAAGGGGACAAGACCCCAGAGGATCGCCGAGAATGCGGCGGTGAGGTTGTTGGCGAAGATGGCGGCTGCCATGTCCTTTGTTTCAGCGGTCGAGCTGAAGCCGGCGCTTTCGATCGCCTGCTCAAGGACGCCCATGACGTGGTCGGTCAGCTGTGGAAAGAACCACGCGGCGGCAAAGCCGACAAGCGTGAGCAGCGGTGCGACGATGGCGGCGCGGCGCGCCTCCTCGCCGTAGCCGCTCTGCCACGCCTCGCAGAGCGTGCGCCGGAGGTAGGAGCTGAGTTCGTTCATCCGCCAAGCTTTTCGATGCCGCGCTTCACGCGGGAGATCGTCTCGTCCTTGCCGAGAATCTTGCAGATCTCGACCGCGCCGCCGGGGGTGACGAGCTTACCGGCGCAGGCGATGCGCAGGGGCCACATGAGCGTGGCGTTCTTCACGCCCAGCTCCTCCGCGAACGCGATGAGCATATCGTGGATGCCGTCGGTGGACCAGTCGTTCAGCGCCTCGAGCTTTGGGAGAACCTTCTGCAGCATCTCGAGCGACACCGCAGCGTCGGTCTTGGACTTTTTGTTCGTGTAGAACGCGAGGTCGTAGTCGGGGAGAGCGTCGAAGAAATCGACCTTCTCGGGGATGTCGGTGAGCCTTTCGCAGCGGGCTTGCAGCAGCGCCGCAATCTCGGAAGCGGAGTACGCCTCGTTCTTCACGCTCTGGCGGATGAACGGCTCGGCGGCTCTGGCGAAGTCCTCGGGCGCCATATTGCGGATATAGTTGGCGTTGAAGTAGGTGAGCTTTTCGATGTCAAAAATGGCGGGAGACTTGGAGATGCCCGCGATGTCGAAGGCCTCGGCCAGCTCGGACATGGTGAAGAACTCCTGCTCGGCGCGCTCGCCGCGCGGCGACCAGCCGAGGAGCGCCACATAGTTCAGAATGGCGGACGTCAGGAAGCCCTGCGCCTTGAGGTCCTCGTAGCTCGGGTCGCCGTGGCGCTTGGACATTTTGTGCTGGCTGTCGCGCATGACGGGGGAGCAGTGGACATAGGTCGGGACCTCCCAGCCGAACGCCTCGTAGAGCAGGTTGTACTTCGGCGCGGAGGAAAGGTACTCGCTGCCGCGGACCACATGGGTGATGCCCATGAGATGATCGTCGATGACGTTGGCGAAGTTGTAGGTCGGCAGGCCGTCGCGCTTCAAAAGCACCTGGTCGTCAAGCGTTTTGTTCTCCACCGTGATGTCGCCGAAGATGGCGTCGCGGAAGGTGGTGGCGCCCTCCTTGGGGATGCGCTGGCGGACGACGTAGGGCTCGCCGGCGGCGACGCGGGCCTTTGCTTCCTCAAGCGGCAGGTCGCGGCAGGGATCGTCCGCGCGGTCGAACTCGCCGGAATCCTCGGCGCTCTCCGTCTTTTCGCAGAAGCAGTAATAGGCGCCGCCGCGCTCGACGAGCAGCTCGGCGTATTTGCCGTAGGTGTCGCGGCGCTCGGACTGGATGTAGGGAGCCACGGGACCGCCGACGTCGGGGCCTTCGTCGTGGTCGAGTCCGCACTCGGCCAGCGTGCGGTAGATGACGTCGGTCGCGCCCTCGATGAGGCGGCCCTGGTCGGTATCCTCGATGCGGAGGATGAAGGTGCCGCCCGCGTTGCGCGCAATGAGCCAGGTGTAGAGCGCGGTGCGCAGGTTGCCGACGTGCATATAGCCGGTGGGGGAGGGAGCGAAGCGCGTGCGGACCTTGCCGTGCGGGATCTTCGCCTCCATCTCGTTGAAGTACGTCATATCAAGGGACATGGGGTGACCTCCTGAAGCAAAAATTTCAGTGTTCTTCAGTTTACATTTTGTGCCCGCGCTTGTCAAGGTTCTCTTGTCTTTTTAGAATAAGTGTGGTATGATATCAAATTGAGAATATAGGCACTTCCAGCGCCCTGTGCGCCAATCACGATAGAAACGAGGAAAACCATCATGGAAGCAAACGCTCCGGCCAAAAAGAGAATTTTCAGCGGCATCCAGCCCAGCGGCGAGCTGACGCTCGGCTCTTACATGGGCGCCATCAAGAACTGGGTGAGCCTGCAGGACGAATACGACTGCCTGTACTGCATCGTGGATATGCACGCGATCACCGTGCGCCAGAATCCCGCCGACCTGCGCCGCCGCTCGGTCAACCAGCTCGCGCAGTACATCGCCTGCGGGCTTGATCCCGCGAAGAACATCATGTTCATTCAGAGCCATGTGCCCCAGCACGCGGAGCTCTCGTGGGTGCTCGGCTGCTACACGCAGTTCGGCGAGCTGAGCCGCATGACGCAATTCAAGGACAAGGCCGCCAAGCACGCGGACAACATCACCGCGGGCCTGTTCACCTACCCGGTGCTGATGGCGGCGGATATTCTCGTCTATCAGGCCGACCTCGTGCCAGTCGGTCAGGATCAGAAGCAGCACGTCGAGCTTTGCCGCGACATCGCGCAGCGCTTCAACGGCGTGTACGGCGACACCTTCACGCTGCCCGAGCCGTTTATCCCGAAGATGGGTGCGCGCGTGATGAGCCTCGGCGACCCGACGAGCAAGATGTCCAAGTCCGACCCCGACGGCTGCGTTTACATGATGGACAAGCCCGAGGACATCATGCGCAAGTTCAAGCGCGCGGTGACGGACTGCGACGCCTGCGTGAAGTTCGATAAAGAGAATAAGCCCGGCATTTCCAACCTGCTTTCCATCTACTGCGCCGCGACCAGCAAGACCGTCGCCGAGGCGGAGGCCGCGTTTGCCGGACAGGGCTACGGCATCTTCAAGCCCGCCGTGGCCGAGTCGGTCATCGAGCTGCTGCGCCCCATCCGTGAGGAGGCAGAGCGCCTGACGGCGGACAAGGCATACCTTGAGAGCGTTTACAAGGACGGCGCGCAGAAGGCGTCCTACCTCGCGGAAAAGACGCTGCGCAAGGTCTACAAGAAGGTCGGCTTCGTCGCCAGGTAAGAGGGAACATGGATATTCAGAAAGAGCTTTTGCTTTGGGTGGGCGCCGCGCTCGTGTGCGCGATGGTCGTGAGCTTCATCATGTGCCCGCTCGTGAAGTCGTTTGCTTATAAGATTGGCGCGATCGACGTGCCGAAAGACAGCCGCCGGATGCACAAGAAGCCGGTGCCGCGGCTGGGCGGGCTTGCGATCTTCCTCGGCTTCATGGTCAGCATCCTGCTCTTTGTCCACATCGACCACCAGATGAAGGGCATCCTGCTCGGCGCGGTCATCATCGTGGTGCTCGGCGTGGTGGACGATATGACGCCGCTGCGCGCGAAGTTTAAATTTCTCGTGCAGATCTGCGCGGCGCTGGTCGCCGTGTACCACGGCGTGGTAATCGAGATCCTGACGAACCCCAACGTCTTTTCCGACGCGCCCTACTGGTCGCTCGGCTGGATGAAGTATCCCGTGACGGTGCTGTGGATCGTCGGTGTGACGAACGCCGTGAACCTCATCGACGGGCTCGACGGTCTGGCCAGCGGCGTTTCGACCATCAGCGCGATGACGATGCTCGTCATTGCCATTCTTGTCTCCGAGCAGCAGGTCGCCATCGTGATGGCGGCGCTCGCGGGCGCGTGCCTCGGCTTCATGCCGTACAATAAGAACCCGGCGAAGATGTTCATGGGCGACACCGGCTCGACCTTTTTGGGCTACATTTTAGCGACCTATTCCATTCAGGGCCTGTTTAAGTATTACGCTATCGTTTCGTTCGCGGTGCCGTTTCTGGTGCTGGGCCTGCCGATCTTCGACACGGCCTTTGCCATCGTGCGCCGCGTGGCGCGCGGGCAGAGTCCCATGACGCCGGACCGCGGGCACATTCACCATCGCATGATGGATATGGGACTCAACCAGAAGCAGACGGTGGCGGCGCTGTATGTGGTGAGCAGTCTGCTGGGACTGTCCGCCGTCGTGCTCACGACGAGCGGCGAGCTGAAGGCAATGCTGCTGCTCCTTACGCTCGCGGCGGTGGCCTATGTCGCCTCGCGTGTCATTTTCCCGCGCGAGATCGCGGAGACTGCCCACGAAAAGGAACTGGAGCAGGAGGAAATGCAGGCAAAGTCTGCCGCGCCTGCGCCGGAGGAGAAGGAAGAAAAGCATGAAGAAAATTAAAGTGATGAGCGTCTTCGGCACGCGGCCGGAGGCGATCAAGATGGCTCCGCTCGTCAAGGAGCTCGCGCGGCGCGAGGGCATTGAGAGCCTTTGCTGCGTGACGGCGCAGCACCGCGAGATGCTCGACAGCGTCATGCAGGTCTTTGGCCTCAAGGCGGACGCCGACCTCGACATTATGACCCCGCGTCAGACGCTCTCGACCATCACCTGTAAGTGCCTGACCGGTATGGACGAGGTCATCGACCGCTTTGCGCCCGATATGATCCTTGTCCACGGCGATACCTCCACGACCTTTGCCGGCGCGCTCTCGGCCTTTTACCATAAGGTGAAGATTGGCCATGTCGAGGCGGGGCTGCGCACCTACGATAAGTATTCGCCCTATCCCGAGGAGATGAACCGTCAGCTCGTCACGCGGCTCGCCGACCTTTATTTCTGCCCCACGGAGAATAACCGCGCGAACCTTGCGCGCGAGAGCGTGACCGAGGGCGTGTTCGTCACCGGCAACACGGTCATTGACGCTTTGAAAACAACGGTACGCAAGGACTATCGCTTTACGACAGAACTGCTCAACGAGCTGGACTACGCGAGCAGGAAGGTCATCCTTGTGACCTGCCACCGGCGCGAGAATTACGGACAGCCGATGGAGAATATCATGTCCGCGCTCGCGGAGCTTGCCGGGACGCACCCGGAGGCGGAGCTGGTCTATCCGGTGCATCTCTCTCCGGTGGTGCAGGAGTGCGCCCACCGGCATCTGGACGGCATCGGGAACGTACATCTGATCGCGCCGCTGAGCGCGGACGAGATGCACAACCTGATGGCGCGCTGCTATATGGTCATGACCGACTCCGGCGGCTTGCAGGAGGAGGCTCCTGCACTCGGCAAGCCGGTGCTTGTCCTGCGGCGCGAGACGGAGCGCCCCGAGGCGGTCGCCGCCGGCACGGTGAAGCTCGCGGGCGTGGAGCGTGACGCGATCCTTGCGCTGGCAAACGAGTTGCTGAACGATCCCGCCGCCTACGCGGCGATGGCCCACGCGATCAATCCCTACGGCGACGGTCACGCCTGCGCGCGCATCGCGGACGCGATCGAATGGTACTTCGGCCTGCGCGCGGAGCGGCCGGGGGATCACAGAGCTTAAAGGACTGCGGCGGAAAGGAGGCGGCAGGATGGGAAAACAGAAAATGACGCCGATCGGCATCGCGTGCATCCTGCTGGTCCTGCTCGTCGTCGCCTTTATGGTGCGCAGCAGTCTGCGTGAACCGGAGAAGATCGTGCTGCCGCCGGAGCCGAGCACAACGGAGCCGAGCGGCCCCATTGTGGACAACGAGGCCGTTGACCGCGTGGAGGTCCGGCCCGACACAGTGCAGAGCGCCATTGAGGTGCTCGCGCGCCCGCGCGTTTACACGCGCACCATCACGGTCGAGCGCTACTGGAGCGGCGGCAGCGGCGTGAGCGTCATCACGGCGGCTGCCGC
>ERZ780195.998-NODE-998-length-25544-cov-10.413551_pt1 | contig 25544 bp, 19 predicted proteins | sample MGYA00511017_ERZ780195 | MGnify/ENA primary metagenome ERZ780195 (study PRJEB29588, sample SAMEA2159974) | human gut metagenome | biome: human gut; feature: human-associated habitat; material: faeces | place: Denmark | collected 2008/2010 ...
TGAAGCAGTATCCCTACGAATTCTCCGGCGGTATGCGCCAGCGCGTCATGATCGCGATGGCCCTCGCCTGCGAACCCGACATTCTGATCGCCGACGAGCCGACCACCGCCCTCGATGTCACCATTCAGGCGCAGATCCTCGAGCTGATGCAGAGCCTTCAGAAAAAAATGGGCATGGCGGTCATCCTTGTCACGCATGACCTCGGCGTCATTGCCGACATGTGCGACAACATCATCGTCATGTACGGCGGCCATATCTGTGAGCGCGGCACCGCCGATGAGATCTTCTACAACCCGCGCCATGAGTATACCAAGGGTCTGCTTCGCTCCATCCCGAATGTCAACAACATGAAGGAGAAGCTCATCCCCATCGCCGGTACGCCCATCAACGTACTCAATCTGCCGAAGGGCTGCGCGTTCTGTGCGCGCTGCGACGAGGCAATGAAGATCTGTCTTGAGCAGCAGCCCGAGGAGCTGACCATCAACGAAAACCACAAGGCAGCCTGCTGGATGAACGTCCGCCGGATGCTGGAAGAGGAAGGAGGCGGCGCACAATGAGCAGCGAACTTCTGCGCGTGGAGCATCTCAAGCAGTATTTCCCGGTCAAGACCGGCTTCGGCAAGACCGTTCCGCTCAAGGCCGTCGACGATGTCTCCTTCTCCATCAACGAGGGCGAGACGCTTGGACTCGTCGGCGAATCCGGCTGCGGTAAGACGACCGTCGGCCGCTCGCTCATGCAGCTCTACGTGCCGACCGCCGGGCGAATCACGTTTGGCGGCGACGTCCTGTTCGACAGCGGCGAGCGCTATGACGAGGCAGGGAAGCCCCTGCTCGATGTCTCCGGCAAACCCATCCGCGAAAAGCGCATCCATGTCAACATGCTGCCGTACCGCAAGCAGATGCAGATGGTCTTCCAGGACCCCTATTCCTCGCTCGACCCGCGTATGACCGTCGAGGACATCATCGGTGAGCCGCTGGACGTCCACCATCTCTACTCCAACAAAAAAGAGCGCCGGGAAAAGATCCTTGAGCTGATGAACTATGTCGGCCTGAACGCCGAGCATGCCCGCCGCTACGCCCATGAATTTTCCGGCGGCCAGCGGCAGCGGCTGCTCGTCGCTCGGGCGCTGGCGGGCAATCCCGAAATTCTGATTCTGGACGACTCCAGCTCCGCGCTGGACTATCTCACCGACGCGGCCATGCGCGCCGCCATCCGCCGGGAATACGCCGGCACGACGCTGTTCCTCATCGCCCAGCGCGTCAGCTCGGTGCGCGAGTGCGACCAGATTCTGGTGCTGGATCAGGGCCGGACGGCGGGGCTGGGCAATCATGAGCAGCTGATGCGCGGCTGCCCGCTCTACGCCCAGATCAGCCGCATTCAGAACGGCGAGGAAGGAGGCGACGGCGAATGAAGCTGCGAACCACGCCCCAGCGGCCCCGCAGCGCCCGCTCGACGCTGCGTCGGCTGGGCCGCTACCTGATGCGCAGCGCGCCGATGCTGGCGCTGGCGCTGATTCTGACGCTGGCAGGCAACGTCTTTGCGCTGATCGGCCCCACGCTCTGCGGCTACGCCATCGACGCCACCGCCGCCGGGCGCGGCGGCGTGCGCTTCGGCGTGGTGTTCTACTACGCATGGCGCATGCTGGCGCTGTACGTCCTCTCGGCACTGATGAACTACGTCGTCTCGCTGCTGATCCTCCGAGTGAGCCAGCGCACCGTCCGCGCCATGCGCGCCGACGTGTTCGCCAAGCTGATGAAGCTGCCCGTGGGCTACTTCGACCGCCGTCAGGCCGGCGAAATCCTCAGCCACATCACCTACGACATCGACACGGTCAACGCCTCGCTGTCCAACGATCTGGTGCAGATTCTCACCAGCGCCGTCACCGTGGCGGGCGCGCTGATCATGATGCTGCGCATCTCGCCCGTTCTGGTGACCGTGTTCGCGGTGACGGTACCGCTGTCCATCCTGCTCACCCGCGTGCGCACCCGGCGCGTGCGGCCGCTGTACTCCTCCCGCTCGCGCAAGCTGGGCGAGCTGAACGGCTTCGTGGAGGAATACGTCTCCGGCATGAAGACCATCCGCGCCTACCATCGGGAGGTCGACGCGCTCCGCCGCTTCGACGAGAAGAACGAGCAGGCGGTGCAGTCCTATTATGACGCGGAATACTACGGCAGCGCCACCGGCCCGTCGGTGAACTTCATCAACAACCTCTCGCTGACGCTCATCAGCCTGTTCGGCTCGCTGCTGTATCTCGGCGGGCGGCTGTCCATCGGCAGCATCTCCTCCTTCGTGCTCTATTCCCGCAAGTTCTCCGGCCCCATCAACGAGACGGCCAACATCCTCTCGGAGCTTCAGTCGGCGCTGGCAGCGGCGGAGCGCGTGTTTTCGCTGCTGGACGAGCCGGAGGAGCCCGCCGACCTGCCCGGCGCGCCCAAGCTGCGCGTGACGCATGGCGAGGTGACGTTCTCCCACGTGAATTTCGGCTACGATCCCGGCCGGCCCACGCTGCGCGACGTTTCACTGCGCGCCCGGCCCGGCGGCATGATCGCCATCGTCGGCCCCACCGGCGCGGGCAAGACCACGCTGGTGAACCTGCTGATGCGCTTTTACGACCCCCGGTCGGGAACCATCGCCATCGACGGCCAGCCCATCGGCGAGGTCACGCGCTCGAGCCTGCGCGGCGCGTTTTCCATGGTTCTTCAGGAGACCTGGCTGTTCAACGGCACGGTACACGACAACATCGCCTACGGCGCGCCGGGCGCGACGCGGGAGCAGGTCGCCGCCGCCGCAAAGGCCACGCACATCCATTCCATGATCGAGCGCCTGCCCGACGGCTACGACACGGTGCTCACCGAGGACGGGCTGAACCTCTCCAAGGGGCAGAAACAGCTGATGACCATCGCCCGCGCCATGCTCCAGCCCGCCCAGCTGCTCATCCTGGACGAGGCCACCTCCAACGTCGATCTGCGCACGGAGATGCGCATTCAGGCGGCCATGCGGCGGCTGATGCGCGACAAGACCTGCTTCGTCATCGCCCATCGCCTGTCCACCATCCGCGGCGCGGATCTGATTCTCGTCGTCCGCGACGGCGCCATCGTCGAGCAGGGCACCCACGCCCAGCTCATGCGCCAAAACGGCTTCTACGCCCGCCTGAGCCGCAATTCCGCCGTCGAGGCCGAATAACCATTTCCGCAGAGCATCCCCGCGCGGGATGCTTTTTTTCTGCGCCGGCGCATAGACTCTTCCGTCTCGTCGCTTCTGAAATAAGACGTTTTTGTGACTACGATTGACAAATATTTCTAAGTCATGTATAATTGTTACAGTCGCCGTAATAATTTCGACTTAAAGGAGGCTTCTCCATGCAGAATACAAAGCGAACTTCCCGCATCGCGCTTATGCTGCTCGTCTGCCTTTGCCTGTCGGCGCTCAGCGGCGCGCTGGCCGAGGAGACGGTGCGCTTCAACACGAACTCGCGCATCTATCAGGAGGCGAATCTCTCCAGCCGCTATGTCTCGCTGAAAAAGGGCACGGAGGCCACGCTGATCGCCACCCGCAGCGGCTGGGCGATGATCCGCATCAACGGCGTGGTGGGCTTCACCAACGCCGCGCACCTCACGTCCGATTCTCCGGTGGACGACGACGTGGCGTGGCCGGAGCGCGTGATCTCCCGGCGCACGAAGGTCTACGCCAAGCCCAGCACGTCCGCGCGCTCGCTGACGGTGCCCAAGGGCATGAAGGTGAGCCTTGTGGCGACCCAGGGCAGCTGGGCGATGGTGAAAAACGAAGGCAACTACGCCTACATCAGAACCTCCGACCTGACCACGGCCGATGCTGCGCCGGATTACAGCGAACTGCTGAAGAACGCGCAGGACGCGGTGATTCTCCAGAGCACCCGGGTCTACGCGAACCCCAGCACGTCGGCGAAATCCCTGCGCGTCTCCGAGGGCATGAAGGTGCGCCTGCTGGCCGTCAGCGGCGACTGGGCGCTGGTGGAGAATTCCGGCAATTACGCCTACATGAACGCCGCCCACGTGGCGACCTCCGCCTGGACGACCTCCGCGCCCGAGCCCACCGCCACGCCGGCTCCCACGGCTGCGCCCACGGCGGCTCCGGACTACAGCGGCCTTCTGAAAAACGCCAAGCCCGGCGTGCTCAGCGCCGACGCGCTGGTCTACGCCTCCGCCGACGCGTCTGCCGCGTCCGTCAGCCTGTCCAAGGGCGCGACAGTCAACGTGCTGGCCATCAACGGCGACTGGGCGCTGGTGGAGAAGAACGGCAGCTACGGCTTCATGAAGGCCGCGCTGCTCTCCCCCGCCGCCACGGCCACGCCTCAGCCCACGGCGACTCCCGCGCCGACCAAAAAGGCCGACACGTCGGAATACTTCAATTCCTCCAAATACACCAACGAGGAAAAGTGCTACCTGTTCCTGACCAGGGAGATGGGCCTGAATTCCGCGGCGGCCTGCGGCGTGCTGTCCAACATCCGCAGCGAGTCCAGCTTCAATCCCAACTGCGGCGGCAGCTATTACGGTCTGTGCCAGTGGGGCGGCGGCCGGCTGAGCGCGCTGAAGAAGTTCTGCTCGGACAACGGCTACGACTACACCACCGTGGAGGGTCAGATGCGCTATCTCGCCTACGAGCTGAAGAACAGCTATCCCTCGGTGCTCAAGGCGCTGCAGGCTGTGTCCAATTCCCCCGAGGGCGCGTATCAGGCCGCCTACACCTTCTGCTACGACTACGAGCGCCCCGCCGCCAAGGCGACCGCCTCGGTCAAGCGCGGCAACACCGCCAAGGACACCTATTATCCGAAATACGTCTGATTTTTCAGGCAGCGCAAAGCGCCGGGTTTCCTCCTTTCAGGAAGCCCGGCGCTCTTTTGTCTTTTCAGTTCAGCGATTCGATGGGGATGATCCGGCCCGTGTTGGCGGTCACGCGATGGGAAATGGAGATCACCGTGCGATCCTCCGAAACGCGTCTGAGCGCCTGGAGCACAGCGTTCTCCGTCTCCGCGTCCAGATTGGCCGTGATTTCGTCCAGCAGCAGAATCTTCGGGTTCGCCGCCGCCGCGCGGGCGATGGACAGCAGCTGCCACTGGCCCTGAGAGAACAGCTCCGGCGTGCAGACCGTGTCGTAGCCGTCGGGCATGCGCTCGATGGCGTCCGAAAGGCCCGCCAGCGCCGCGGCCCGGCGCACGTCGTCCATGGAGATGCGTTCGTCAAACAGCGCGATCTGATCCTTCACCGTGCCCGGCACCCGATGGAACGTCTGCTCCACATAGCCGAACAGGCCGCGGCGCTCGCCCTCGGAGATCTCCGCCGCCGGCACGCCGTCGATTCGAACCTCGCCCTGCTGAGGCTGATAGAGGCCCATCAGCAGCTTGAACACGGTGCTCTTGCCCGCGCCGGTGCGCCCGGACAGCGTCACCTGCTCGCCGGAATGCACCTGAAAGCTCAGATGGTTCAGCACCACGTGCTCGTCATAGCCGAAGGTCACGTTTCTGAGCTCCACCTGCGCCGGGCGCTCCGTCCCTTCGGTTGCGGCGCGCGTCTCCTTCACAGGCGCAGGCTCGTCCTTCGCGAGGAATTCGTTGATGCGGCGCACGCCCGCCACGGCGGACTGGATGGTCTGAATCTCCATGCCCAGACTCTCGATGGGCGCGAAGATCTGGGAGATGTAGTTCATCACGGCCACCGCCGTGCCCGCCGACATGCCGAACAGCGTCAGCACCGCCGGGCTGCCCGACGCGGACAGCAGCATCACCGCCGCCACCACCACGGCATTGACGATCAGAATCACCGGCGAATAGATCGCGTCGTAGAAATTCGTCTTTTCCATGGCGCGATAGCCCGCCTCGATGGCCTCGTCGTAGCGCCGCTCCATGTACTTTTCCTTGCCCAGCGCGTGAATGGTGCGAATATTGCTCAGCGTTTCGGGCACATAGCCGGAGGCGCGGCTCACCGCGCGGCGATGCTCCATCTGCGCCGCCAGCATGCGCTTCTGCACCCGGCGCGTGAAGCCGAACAGGAACGGCAGCAGCGCCGCCAGAATCAGCGCAAGGCCCCGGTTCTGGAACCAGATCACCGCCAGAATGCTGACGATGCGGCACGCGTCGGCGAACATGCTGACGACGCCGCCGGTGAACAGGTTCTCCACCGTGTCCACGTCGCCCACGAACCGGGAGACCAGCGCGCCCGGCTCCTGCCGGTTCAGCGAATCGGCGCTCAGGCGGGTGAGCTTCGCCATCAGCCGGCTGCGAAGCGCGTGGGTGATCTTCTGTCCGAACACGGTCAGCCCGCTCTCGCGCAGGGATTCCATCGCGCCCGCCAGCGCCAGCAGCGCAAAATAGCTCAGCGCCATGGCGAAGGAGACGCTCTGCCCCGCCGTGAGCGCGTCGATGATCTTGCCCAGAATCATCGGCGGAAACAGCGCCGCGGCCACCGCGCCGCACACCGCGCAGACGATGCCCAGCGAAAGCAGCTTTCGCTCCCGGATGGTCTGAAGAATTACGCTGCGCACGTGCTCCTCATTCTTCATCGCCGCCCACCTCCTGTTCGCGCGCCAGCGCCGCGTATTCGGGAATGTGCGCCGCCAGCTCCGCATGAGTGCCCGCCTCGGCGCAGCCGTCGTTCATCCAGATCACCTGATCCATCCGCGGAAACAGGTACAGCCGATGGGAGATCAGCAGCACCACGCTGTCCTTTGCCATCGCCCGCAGATTTTCGAAGATCTGCGTCTCCGTGGCGCGATCCAGCGCCGAGAAGGGATCGTCCAGCACCAGCAGCGGCCTCGGATGGCCCAGCGTGCGCGCCAGCGCCAGCCGCTGCGCCTGTCCGCCGGAGAGGCGCACACCGCCGCTGCCCACGAGGCTCTGATCGCCCTCGGGCATGGCTGACACCTCGCCTTCCAGACAGACGGCACGCAGCAGCGCGGCAACGTCCACCGCGTCGCCCATGCGCACGTTGTTTTCGATGGTGTCGTTGAACAGCTCAGGGCTGTGGCCGAGATAGCCCACCGCGGCGGTGCGCTCGGCGGCGGTCATCTGAGAAAGCTCCCGGCCGCCGAGGCGGACGCTGCCCTCGTAGGGCGCTTCGCACAGCGGCAGCCTTCCCAGCGTGGACTTGCCGCAGGCCACCGGGCCCGTGACGCCGATGATCTGACCGGGCAGGGCCGAGAAGGTCAGCCCCTCGAAGATCCTCGGCCCGCCGGGATAGGCGAAGCCCGCGTTCTCCACGCGCAGCTCGCCGGGCGCGGCGATCGGAAGCGGCGCGTCCTCCGCGACCTCCTGCATCAGCGGGCGAATGCGCCGCCAGGAGACCTGCGCCCTGTGCACCGCGTTGAACAGCTTGGCCGCGCCGGAGGACTTGGTTGCCAGCCTGGTAAAGCAGGACAGGAAGGTCGTAAACGCCGCCACGTCCCACGCCGTCCATCCGTCGCCGCGGATGTTGCGCGCGCCGAGAAACAGAATCAGCAGCGTTCCGGCCATAGAGAGGATGCGATACACCGGCGGCAGCGCGGCGTTCCAGACGTTGGCGCGCACGGCGGCGGATTCGTAGGCGTCCAGCTCGCGCTCGTAGTCCGCCCGGCGCTGGCTCTCGCAGCCGAACACGCGATAGGTCACGGCGTTGACCGCGCGATCCAGCGTGGCCGCGCTCAGCCGCCCCGCCTCCTCCTTGCAGGCCGCGCCAGTGCGCTGGATCACCGTCTTCATCCGCTCGGCGATCCAGTAGGAAATCGGCGGGAACAGCATGCTCAGCAGCGCCAGCCGCCAGTCGTAGACCAGCAGCAAAGCCGCGTAGGCCGCCAGCGCCACACCCGTGTCGAACACCTCGGTGGTGAATTTGCGCATGCCCTCGGCGCAGTCGTCCACGTCGGGAATGGCCTTGGTCATGACGCTGCCCGCGCCGTCGGCCTCCAGCTCGGCGCGGCTCCTGTGCACCAGATTGCCGTAGAGCACCCGCTTCATGCGCCGGTTGACGTTGTTGGCGAAGCGGCGGACGTAGAAGCGCTTGACGCAGCGCGCGCTCTGCACCACGGCGATGGACGCGGCGTAGCAGAGCGCCAGCGTCAGCATGTCCACGAAGGTCTTTTTCCCACCCAGCACGTCGATCAGCCGCCCGGCCATTCTCCCCTCGAACCATGGCCCGGCCAGCAGGCCGAGATTGTAAATCAGCCCCGATACCGTCACCGCGGCCAGCGCCGCCCATTCAGCTCTGAAGTAGTCCAGAATTCGATCCGGGCGAAAGCGCATCTTCCGCTCATTCATGCCCGTTCTCCTCCGTCTGCGCCACGCGCCGGGTCATCTCGGGAAAGCCCGCGCGGCTCTCCCGCTTGGCGCGCCGATAGAGCGCGTCCAGCGTGCGGCAGAACGCGTCGCGCTCCGCCTCGGGCAGCTCCGAAAGCAGCCATTCGTAAAACGCCGTCTCGATCTCCGCCTTGGAATTCTTCAGCGATTCCGCCTTTTCCGTGGCGTAGAGCAGCTGACTGCGGCCGTCCTCCGGATTGTCCCGGCGAATCAGATAGCCCTTCGCCTCCAGATTGGCCGCGCGCCGGGCCGCCGCGCCCTTGTCGATGCGCAGCGTCTCGCGCACCTGCGTCTGGGTGAGGCCCGGATGGTGGCGCACCAGATGGATGAAGTCGAACTCCGCCGTGCCCACGCCCTCGGCCTTCATGGTCTGCACGGTGAAGGCGCTGACCTCCCGCGCGATTTTGGTGATTTTGCGTTCCGTATTGTCCATGGTGCTTCTCCCAAATAGTTGTAGGTTCAACCATATAAAAGATAGTACATCCATCCTGTTTTGTCAATCCGCTTTATGCAAAAATAAAGAAGCGTTCCGTCCGATGAGAACGCTTCTTCCCAGTCATTCCGCCAGAAAGCGGTCGATCTTTTCGCAGGCCTCGGCGAAGGGATCGCCGGCCATGTCCAGCCACTGAATGTCCTTATCCCGCCGGAACCATGTGGTCTGCCGTTTGGCGAACTGCTTGATGGCGGTGCGCAGCAGCTCGACCATCTCGTTTCGGTCGGGAATTTCGCCGATGAGATACTGGGTGATGAACCGATATTCCAGCCCGAGCTTTTTGAGAAATTCGACGCTCGCACCGCGATCCAGCAGCCCCTGCACCTCCTCGATCATTCCCTGCTCCAGCCGGCGGTCGAGGCGCTCGTCGATGCGCGCGCGCAGCACCGGCCGCGGCCACGTCACGCCCAGCTTCAGGCAGTCGTAGCGCGGCGCGTTGGGGGCCGAGTGGTCGTCGCCGTCGTGGATTTTCTCCAGCTGGCGCATGACGCGGTTGCGGTTCTTCTCGTCGATCTCCATCTCCGGCCGCAATTCGCGGAGCATTTCGTAGAGCTTCGGCGTGTCCATGGTCTCCAGATATGCGCGATACTCCAAATCCGGCTCGGTGTCGGACATGACGTAGCCATCGGTCACGGACGCAACGTACAGCCCCGTTCCGCCCACCAGAAAGGGCGTCCTGCCCCGCGCCCGGACGTCGTCCACGGCCTCGTAGGCCAGGCGCTGGAAATCGTGCATGGAGAAAAACTCGTTGGGCTCGGCAATGTCGATCAGGTGATGCCTGACGCCCTGCATTTCCTCGGGCGTGATCTTTCCGCTGCCCAGATCCAGCCCGCGAAAGACCTGCCGCGAGTCGGCGGAAACCACCTCTCCGCCGTAATGCGCGGCCAGCGCCACGCCCAGACCGCTCTTTCCCGAGGCGTTGGTTCCCTCAATGACGACGAGCTTCGGCTTCATGTCCTCTTCTCCTTTGCGCCGCCAAGCCGCCTGCCGGATCGCATCGGCTCGGCCAGATGAACGTTAAAATACGAAATCAGCGGCCCCATGAAAAACGCTGTGACCAGCGTGCCCACGCCCGGCGCAAAGCCCAGCGCGAAGCCCACCGACACGCAGACCAGATCGGTCAGAATGCGCACGAGCCGGAAGGGAACCTTCTGCTGAATCTTAGACAGATACAGCGCCACAAAGTCGTAGGTCGATACGCCCAGATCGGCCGTGAAGTACAGCGACGACGCGGCGCACATCAGCACGATTCCGGCGATGAGGTAGACGATTCGCCCCGCCATGGACGGCTCTCCCGCCAGACGGCGCAACAGCCCCTCACAGAAATCCACGATGTAGCCCGTCAGAAACAGGTTGATGAGCGTCGCCACGCCGAGATAGTGCCGGTCGAAAACCAGCACCGCCACCAGCAGCACGGCGTTAATCAGCACGTAGAGCGTGCCGAAGGAAATGGGAATCACCCGGTTCAGGCCATTGCACATGCTCTGAAACGGATCCGTGCCAAAGGCCGCCTGCTTGAAGAGCGCCACGCTCGCCGCACAGATCACCACGCCCAGCACCGCCATCATCAGCCTGCGCCGCTGCTCGCCCGGACGAAAAAACGCCCGCGCCGAGGTCTTCCAATCGCCCATCCAATCCCTCTCTCCGCTTTTGTATCTTTTCCTATTATAGCCTGCGCCGCCGCCGCCTGTCAACGCAGACTGCGCAAAAAAATCGCACCTCCGTAATTCTGCGGCGGCGCGATTCACTATGCAGTTTTGCCTTCCTTCCCGATTCATTGGAGGCCTGCATGCTCGCTTCGGAGAAATTTGCTTCGACAGGCGATGGAACGAAACTGACTTTACCGTTCCCGATCTATATCAATGACCTAACGCGAAGCATGCAGGCGGATGGTTGGTTTTTCCGTGTCATAACAGTACAATGGAATCTCCTCCTTCGCCATAATTTTGAATTTCTCTTCCCCGAACGACCTCTTGTCCGGCGTGCGGATTCGATGCGAAATATTGTCGTTCGTCGGAAGGGAGCTTCTCACTTTCTCTTCCCTTGCTGTGATTGTATTATAGCACGTTATGTCTCCGTTGTCAACACATTATTTACGATAAATATTGTTTTTTCAATATTTTTATTCAGTTTTGGGTATACCGCTTAAATTGCAAAGCAAAGCCGCAGCTCTGTTGCCGCGGCTTCGTCGTTTTTTCTTATCCGAGATAGGCCTTCAGGAGCTTGAACGCGTTCTCCACGCCGTCGCGATGGCTGCGCTCGTAGCCATGAGAGGCGTACACGCCCGCGCCGATGAGACCGTGGCGCAGGTCGTATCCCGCGCGCAGCGTGGCCTCCACGTCGGAGCCATAGTGCGGATACACGTCCACGGCATAGGCCGCTCCGGCCCGGCGGGCGGCGGCAATCAGCCCGCGCACCACGTCGTAATGGTACGGCCCGCCGCTGTCCTTGGCGCAGATGGAGACGGTGTGCTCGGTGCAGGCCAGCCCCTCGCCCACGCAGCCCATGTCCACGGAGATGGCCTCGGTCACGCCCGCGGGCACGCTGGCCGAGCCGCCGTGGCCGACCTCCTCATAGACAGTGACGTGGCCCCAGACGCGGCGCGCCGGAACGACGTTTTCATCCTTCAGATATTTGGCGTAGCCCAGCAGAATGCCCACGGACAGCTTGTCGTCCAGGAAGCGGCTCTTGATGTAGCCCTTTTCAGTCACGCGGGTGCGCGGATCGAAGCAGACGAAATCGCCCGCGGAGACGCCCAGCGCGCGCACGTCGTCCGCTGAGGAGACGTTCTCGTCCAGCACGACCTCCATCTTCTCCCACGCGCGGGCGGTGGTGGAATAATCGCCGTTGACGTGGATGGATGCGTCGGTCAGCTGGAGCGTGCCCTCGTATTTTCCATCGAACTTGGTCACCACGCGGACGTTCTCCGCCTCGGCGTTGTTGGCGTTCATGCCGCCGATGTTGGTCAGCCGCAGCCGGCCGTTAGACTTGATCTCGGCCACCATGCCGCCCAGCGTGTCCAAGTGAGTCTCCAGCATCACGCCGTTCTCCGCGTCCGCGCCGCCCAGATTCACCAGCACGCCGCCCTTGCGGGTCTTTGTCGGCGCGTAGCCCAGCGCGCGCAGCTCGGTCAGCACAAACTCCGCCGCGTCGTCGGTATAGCCCGTGGGGCTGTCGATGTTCAGCAGTTTCACGGTCTCCTGAATAATAAAATCAGTGTAATTGCTCATCGCTCTACCTCGCTTACGCCTGCCATGCCTTCAGAATCATGCCATAGAGGGGCTCGTCGGGCTGGAGGGACATGTAGTGCTGCATGACGTACTCGACGCCCTGCTCGCGCAGCGCCTTCTGGATTTCCGGCGCGGTGGGATCGTCCGCGCGGTCGAACTTCAGCGCCGCGACAATGCCGGTGATGATGGGTGAGGGATCCACGCCCTGCTCCAGACAGAACAGCGCCGCGCCCACCACGCGGTCGTTCCGGCGCAGCTTGCGCACCGGATCCGCGCCCACGCGGGCCACCGTGTCCTTCAGCGCGCGATTCTGGAAGCGCCGGAGCAGATCGTCCACATTGCTCTCCACGTTTTCGCGCACGCCCTCGCCGAACCTGGCGATCAGCGCGTGGGCGCTGGCCAGCATGGAGGCCCGGGCCGCTTCGCGGATTTCCGGATCCGCGATGGCCTGCCAGATGTACTCGTAGCCCTTCAGATTGCCCAGATAGGCGCACAGCGCGTGGCCGCCGTTGTGCAGAAAGAGCTTGCGCTTGATGTAAAACTCAAAGGGCGAATAGGGCACCAGACCCACCAGATCGGGAATCTCGCCCTTGAACGCGTCCCTGTCCACGGGCAGCTCGCAGTAGGGCTCCACGCAGATCAGCAGCTTGTCCTTCGCGCGCATTTCCGGGGTCAGCGGCGGCACCATGCGGCCGATGGACGGCTCCACCAGACCGAGGTTCTCGTCCGCCCACTTCTTCTGCTCGTCGTTGAAGCAGGCGTACAGCCAGCCGCGCATCAGCACGTCCACCTCCAGCTGGTTTTCGCACAGGATGATGTTCAGCGGCCGGCCGGACTGCTCCATGCGGGCGATGACGCCCCTGGCGATGGCGGGCGCGACCCGGGGCAGGATATTCACGCCCACGGCAGTGGCCATGATATCGCAGTCGGCGATCTCCTGCACGGCCTGCTCGGTGGTGGAGTTGACCGCGCGCACGGGCCTGACCGTGGTGTCCGTCTCGCCCTCGTTGGAGACGATGCGCACCGTGTATTCGCCCCGGCGGTTCATCTCGTCGATCACGTCCTGCATGATGTCCAGAAAGCAGACCTCGTAACCCGAATCCGAAAAGACCTTTCCGATAAAGCCGCGGCCGATGTTGCCCGCCCCGTACATAATTGCCTTTTTCATGAGTGTTCCTCCCTTGAAGCTCATTGAGTAAATGCATTATACCACAAATAGCGCTGCTGTGAAAGTCCTTTAAGCGTGAAATTTGCGGCGTCTCCCCTTCTGCAATAACCCAATTCTAACCCAACCGCCGCCGCAGCTTTGCGTTGCTCTGCTATAGTACCTTCAGGAAAATTCAAAGGAGATAAAAATCATGAGCGCCAACGAGCCGCGTCAAACGAAATACGATCTGGTGATCTTCGATCTGGACGGAACCATCCTGAACACGCTGGACGACCTGAGCGACGCCTGCAACGCGGCGCTGCGAAAGAACGGCTATCCCACCCACACCCGCGACGAGGTGCGCACCTTCATCGGCTCCGGCGTGGCCAATCTCATGCGCCGCGCGCTGCCCGAGGACGTTTCCGACGAGACCCGCGCGAAGGTGCTGGCGGATTTCAAGGCTCATTACGCGCTGCATTCTCAGGACAGAACCGCGCCCTATCCGGGCGTTTTGGAGATGCTTCGCGCGCTGCGCGGCGCAGGCGTTCACGTCGCCGTCAATTCCAACAAATTCGACGAAGCCGTGGGCGGCCTGTGCCAGAGGTACTTCGGCGATCTGGTGGAATTCGCCGCCGGTGAATTGACCGGCGTGCCCCGCAAGCCCGCTCCCGACGGCGCGAACCGCATTCTGACCCATTTCGGCGTGGACAGATCCCGCGCCGTCTACGTCGGCGACAGCGGCGTGGATCTGCAGACCGCGCAGAACGCCGGAATGGACGGCGCGTGGGTGTCCTGGGGCTTCCGCCATCGCGAGGAGCTGGAAAACGTGGAAATTCCCCGCGTCTTCGACACGGTGGACGCGCTGAAGCAGTTTCTGATGCAGTAAGAAGGAGGCCTGCGCCATGCGGGAATTCACCATCGACCGGCAGAGCGCCGGAAAGCGCCTCGACCGCTGGCTGGCCGCCGCGGCGCCGTCGCTCCCGGCGGGGCTGATGCAGAAGTATCTCCGGCTCAAGCGCGTCAAGCTCAACGGCCGTCCCGCCGCCCGGGACGCGCGCCTGAACGAGGGCGATCTGGTGCAGCTGTACATTGAGGAAGAGTTCTTCGCCCGGCCGAAGACCGCCGATCCGTTCTATTCCAGGATTCGCCCGAAGCTGGACATTCTCTACGAGGACGACCATCTAATGCTGGTAGACAAGCGCCCGGGGCTGATTCCCCATCCCGACGCGTCCGAGAAGGTCAACACGCTCATCACCCACGTGCAGGCCTATCTCTACCAGAAGGGGCAGTGGGATCCGTCGGACAGATCGGCCTTCGCGCCCGCGCTGTGCAACCGCATCGACCGCTTCACCGGCGGCATCGAAATCGTCGCCAGGACGGAGGAGGCCATGCGCGTCCTCAGCCAGAAGATTCGCGACCGCGAAATCGAAAAGCGCTATCTGTGCATCGTCCATGGCCGCGTCGCGCCGCCGTCGGGCGTGCTGGACAGCTATCTTGCCAAAAACACCCGCCGCGTCACGGTGACGGACGCGCCCGCTCCCGGCGCGCAGCGCGCGCTGACGCGCTACGCCACGCTGGAGACCGCGCGCGGGCTGAGCCTGATGGAATGCGAGCTGCTCACCGGCCGCACCCACCAGATTCGCGCCCAGTTCGCCCACATCCGCCATCCGCTGCTGGGCGACAGCCAGTACGGCGACCCGAAGCAGAACGAGCGCTATCATCGCAGCTTTCAGGCGCTCTACGCCTATCGCCTCGCCTTCCGCTTTACCACCGACGCAGGCCCGCTCAACGCCCTGAACAACCGTGTCTTTCAGGTGCGCGACGTGCCCTTCGTGCGGGAGTATTTCCCGGACTGAACGCAGCCAACGCAAAGGAACCCCTCCATTCGCGGAGAGGTTCCTTTTCCCGTTTCACGCGCTCTTCTTCACGCTCAGCTTCTCCACCACGCAGGAGATGAACTCGCCGTTGGTGGGTTTGTCGTCCTTCTGGAACACCTTGTAGCCGTACATCTGGTTCACCGTGTCCAGCCGGCCGCGCGTCCAGGCCACCTCGATGGCGTGGCGCATGGCGCGCTCGACCTTGCTGGCAGAGGTGCCGAATTTCCGGGCGATGCCGGGATAGAGCTCCTTGGTGATGCGGTTGATGATGTCGTGGTTCTCCATCACCATGCGCACGGCCTCGCGCAGATACTGATAGCCCTTGATGTGGGCGGGAATGCCCAGCGTCAGGAACAGATTGGTGATCTGCTCGTCGGCGGATTCCGCCGCCTCGCCGCGGGGCGCGGACGACGCGACCACGTCCGGTTCCTCCCCCGCCACCTCAAGAATGCGATGGTAGAGCACGTGCAGATCGAAGGGCTTGACCATGTAATAGCTCGCGCCCAGGGCGATGGCGCGCATGATGAAATCGTCCCGGGAGAGGCCGGTGAGCACGATGACCTTCGGCCGCGCGCATTCGTCGAGGCGCCCCAGCTCCTCCAGCGCCATGAAGCCGTCCTTGCGCGGCATGATGACGTCCATCACCAGCACGTCCGGCCCGTGCTCGCGCACCGCGTCGAGAATGGCCGCGCCGTCCGACACCGCCGCCACCAGCTCGATCTCCGGCTTTCCAGATAAAAAGTCCGACAAAAGGCGCAGTATGCTCTGGTTGTCCTCGGCGAGCATCACGCGTATTTTCTCCATAAATTTCATCCCTTTCCCCTCAGCTTCCGGGGTATATGTATTCATTCGGGGCGAAAATTATGTCGTCTGACGGGAAAATCGCGGGCATTGCCAAACTTTTCACACATTTTTTCTTCTCATCGGGCCACCGCAATGCTATAATAATGTTCAGGCTTGGTTTATGGAGGTTGTAAGCGTTGAAGCATCGCGGAAAATGGTCGCATCTGATCTACGTCGCCATTCTTCCGGCCTATCTGTGCCTGTTTTTTCTGGCCGAGCGGCTGGTGGTGGATCACTATTGGGTTTCCTATCTGCCGCTGGACGACAAAATTCCCTTCTGCGAGTGGTTCGCGCTGCCCTACGTGATGTGGTATCCCTTTCTGGTGATTCCGGGGCTCATCTTCCTGCTGAAGGACGGCGAGGCCTTTCGCAAATACATGCTCTACATCGGGCTGGGCTTTTCCTCGGCGGTGATCTTCTGCCTGCTCTTCCCAAATGGACAGGATCTGCGCCCGGCAGCCTTTCCCAGGGAGAATTTCTGCACGGAGATTCTCCGCTGGATCTATTCCGCCGACACCAACACCAACGTCTGCCCCAGCATGCACGTCATCGGCTGCTTCGGCGCAGCGCTGGCCGTCCATCGCGCGCTGCCAAAGGAAAAGCGCGGCTGGATGGTTCCCGTCGCCGCGCTGGCGCTGCTGATCTGCGCGTCCACCGTGTTCGTCAAGCAGCACTCCGTTCTGGACATCTTCGTCGCCATCCCATGGAGCCTCGCCTGCGGCTGGATCATCTACCGCCCGCGCCGCGCGAGGACATAAACGTTTTTCCGCCCGATCTTTGGGAAGGTCGGGCGGCTTTTTATGCTCAATTTGCCCGTTAAATTTCGCGGCTCGTATGAAATGAAGCCATTTCGGGAAAAATGGCGCATAGATACTGCAACGCGGTATTTTTCCGTGCCGGAACCCGGCGCGCCATTTTTTCAATAGAGGATGTGGAATTTTCATGAAGGCGATCATCATGGCGGGCGGCGAGGGCTCTCGCCTGCGACCGTTGACCTGCGATTGCCCGAAGCCGATGATGCGGCTGATGAACCGGCCCATCATGCAATATGCCGTCGAGCTGCTGGCCGCCCACGGCGTGACGGAGATCGCCGCCACGCTGGGCTATCAGCCCGACGCGATTCTGGATTACTTTGGCGACGGCTCGGCGCTGGGCGTGAGCCTGCGCTGGTTTGTGGAGCCCGCGCCGCTGGGCACCGCCGGCGGCGTGCGTCAGGCGCGCGAGATGCTTGACGAGACCTTCGCCGTGCTCTCCGGCGACGGCCTGACCGACCTGAACCTGACCGAAGCCGCGGCGTTCCATCGACAGCGCGGCGCGCTGGCCACGCTGGTGCTGCGCCGCGAGCCGAACCCGTCGGAGTACGGCGTGGTGTGCATGGACGAGGACGGCCGCATCCGCCGGTTTTATGAAAAGCCCGGCCGGTGCGACCTCGTGTCCGACCTCATCAACACGGGCGTCTACATTCTTGAACCCGAGGTGCTCGACCGCATTCCCGCCGACCGGCCCTACGACTTCGGCCACGATCTGTTTCCTCGGCTGGCCGAGGAGGGCGCGCCGCTGTTCGGCTACGTCATGAACGGCTACTGGTGCGACGTGGGGACGCCGCTGTCGTACTACCAGTGCTGCGTGGACGCACTGCGCGGCAGGCTCGACCTCTCCCCCGCTCCGGAATTTGCCGCGGCTCCCGCTCCCGACGACGGCGATGACGGCAGCGGCGGCGTTATCTGTCCGTGCCGCGACCGCGCGGAGCTGATGGGGACGCTGTCGGAGCTGTTCATGGACATGGGCGCGGACTACTCCGACGGGCTGCGCGTATCCGGCGATGGCTTTGAGCTGCACATAGCGCCGCTCGCCAGCCGCAGCGCGGTGCGCGTCGCGATCGAGTCAGAGCGCGAGGAATTCGCCCGCGAGCTGACCTCCACCGCGCTTGAGCTTATCCGCGCACTGGATAAATAGTTGAATCCCCCGCAGTTTTGGTGTAGAATACAGCTATACTTCAACAGGGGGTAAGCTCTATTATGATAAGAAGAAAAAATGAACGTATACACGAGACCAAGCAGGCGTTCGGCGGCATGGGTATGCTGGAGGCCGACCGTATTCTGAACGACGCCGACGAGATGCAGGGCAAGGGCCGGCTGTTCAACCACATCTATCTGCGCAAGAACTGCGAAGTTGGCTGGCATGTCCATCAGGGCGACGGCGAGGTGTACTACATTCTCAAGGGCCGCGGCGAGTACAGCGACAACGGCACGCTCACGACGCTCGAGGCAGGCGACGTTGCTTTCTGTCCCGGCGGCGAGGGGCACAGCATCATCAACCGCGACGACGAGACGCTCGAAATGATCGCGCTCGTGCTGTATATGTGATAGTGATCGGGACGGCAGCCGCCGTCCCGATTGCTTTACCCTGCCTTTTCTTTTGCCTATTGGCAATAGTCGGAGTCTGGCGACCCCTCAGTCAGCCTTACGGCTGACAGCGTCTCGCTGCGGCTCGGTCACGGCGCGGCTCTGACATGCCCACGGCATGTCATTCACTACCGCGCCGCCGCTTCGCTACCTAAAAGGGGCGCCAAGAGTATGCGGCGCAGCCAATGCAGCTCCCCTGCCCCCATATTTCCATGCGTTAACAGTTTTCTTTCGCTTTGTTCAAAAATATTTGCGCTTTTGTTCATTACAAGTACACAAATGCATTGTATCTTATACCCACAAGCAAAGAATAAGACAAACCAAGCAAGTTCAAATAGCAAAAGAGGTCTTTTTAATGTACCAGCCCGAAGATAATGATCCGATCGAACAGACAAACAATGTCAACGCAGAGGGTTCCGCTCCGGATAACACCGACCGCGTGAACGGCGAGTACCATTACAAAAACGGGTTTACTCAGAAAATATACTCCGACGCGCACTACGTCCCTGCGGACGAGAGCAACGATCCCCCCAGATACTACACCCCGCCTGAGAAACAGGAGAAGCCCCAGAGAGAGCCTAAGCCCTCCGACAACGGCGGGCACGGCAAGAAGCACGGCTATCTCAGATTTGCCTGCATCGCACTTGTGTGCGCGCTGCTCGGCGGTCTCTGCGGCGGCGCGATCGCCGAAAGCCGCCTGAACAGCAGGATCACGGCACTGGAGGACAGCGTGAACGCCGAACCCTCCGAGACTCCGGTCGTGAGCTCATCGAGCGCCCCGATCGCCGCCAGTTCTTCCGGCAGCTCTTCCGACAGTCTCAGCTGGGCGGAGATAAACGAGATAGCGAGCAAGCAGGTCGTCGGCGTGACCACCGAGGTCACATACACGAACTTCTTCGGCCAGACCAGTTCCTCCGCAGTCTCCGGCTCCGGCTTCGTCATCAGTGATGACGGATATATACTTACAAACTACCACGTTATAGAAACGGCATATCAGAACAACTACGCCGTCAATGTCATTACCCACGACGGCACGCGCTACGACGCCACGATAGTCGGCATTGAAGCCAGCAACGACATCGCCGTTCTGAAGATAGATGCCACCGGCCTCACCCCCGCAACGCTGGGCAACAGCGACAGCCTCGCCGTTGGCGACGATGTGTGCGCCGTCGGCAACCCCCTCGGCGAGCTGGAGTTCACCTCCACCTTCGGCCACGTAAGCGCCCTTGACCGTCTCATCACCACCGAAGAGGGCGGCAGCGCGATCAACATGTTCCAGATCGACGCGGCGGTCAACTCCGGCAACTCCGGCGGCCCCGTGTACAACACCCGCGGCGAAGTCATCGGCATAGTGACTGCCAAGTACAGTTCCTCCGGAGTGGAGGGTCTGGGCTTCGCGATCCCTATCAATGACGCGGCCAGCATCGCAAACGATCTTATCACCAAGGGTTATGTCACCGGCAAGGCTCACATGGGCGTGCGTATCGACCAGAGATACACCTCCGCTTACAGCCAGTATTACAATATGCCGGAAGGCGCGTATGTCTACTCCGTTGAGAGCGGCAGCTGCGCCGAGACCGCGGGACTCCGCGCCGGCGACATCATCACCAAGCTCGGCGAGAGCGAGGTCAAAAGCTATACCGACCTGACCCACGCCGTCAAGCAGTACTCCGCGGGCGACACGGCAGAGCTTGTGATCTACCGCGCGGGCGAGACGCTGACGCTGAGCATCACCTTTGACGAGGAGGTTCCGGAGAACACCTCCGGCTCCACCTCCATCATGCCCGGTCAGGTTCCCTGACGGCGCATATTAAATTGCTACTTTTCTACTCCTATAAATCCTCTCTTTTCTCCCAAAACGAAGGACCGCACGGAATCCCGTGCGGTTCTTTGTTTTTGTGTGGGGAGGTTCGGCACGGGGGGGCGTCACGTGGTCTGTACTTCGCTCTTTCGTTTCCCCGCATCGTCCTTGATTGACAAAAGAACTACTTGCCGCTAAGCGCTTGTAAATATTCGGGACATGCGTTATAATTGATGCGATTTTTATCTTGGAGGCCGCGTTATGGATCAATACCGACTCAAAAAGTATATCTCCGAAAACCCCGACGCCAAGCTGCGTGACCTGGTGACGAAGCTTTTGTACGACGATATTGTTGAGCTGCGCATTACCCCCGGTTCCAAGCTGAACGTCAATCAGATCGCCGCATCCCTCGGCATTTCGCGCACGCCCGTGGCAGAAGCCATCGGCAAGCTGGCCGAGGTCGGCTTTGTAATATCCCGCCCCGGGCAGAGCGGCAATTTCGTGCTCGATCTCAGCCTGCCCGACATGATCAACCTCTACCGCGTCCGCAGCGCGATCGAATGCGAGGCGGCGGCGCTCTGCGCCCACTCGGCGGACGATGCCACCGTGCGCGAGCTGAGCATGCTGGCGGATGCATTCAAGGACAGCGTCCTGCAGCGCGACATCCGCGGCATGAAGGACACCGATATGCCGTTCCACAAGATGATAATCGACGCCTGCGGCAACCCCTACATCATCCAGAGCTACAACATCGGCGTCGCTTCGGGCGGCAGCGCGAAGACCAAGGTGGCCGCTTCGGCAGGCTACCTCAATCAGGAGGGCATCGTCAAGAAGAACCAGATGGAACGTTTCACGGGCCGCATCCGTTTCGACAGCGACCTCAGCAAGCGGTTCACCATCGGCGGTACGATCAACTTCTCCCACATCGTGACCAAGGGAGCCGTCACCAATGCGGGCGCCAACTCGTACAACGGACTGGTGCAGAGCTTCGTCCTCTACAAACCGATCTTCCTGAGCGAGGACGATGACGAAGCCTCCAACCCCGAAAACTACAATCTGACCAACCCCATCACCTTCATCAACGACTCCTACAAGGCTTCCACCCAGAACCGTACGATCGGAGACCTCTACCTCAAATACAAGATCCTCAACAACCTGACGCTGCGCATCAGCGGCGGCGGCACGATCCTGAATTCGAAGACCGAGGAGTGGTATCCCTCGACCACCTCGTGGGGGTACTCCAAAAACGGCATGGCCGTCGTAGCGGAAAGCGGCGCCGAATCGTGGCAGACCTCCAACACGCTGACCTACGCCATCTCGCGCGGCAAGCACTATTTCAACGCCGTACTGGGATTCGAACTGCGCGGCTACACCGCCACGCGTCTCAGCACCCGCGCCGAAGGATTCGAAAACCAGAGCTTCAACGGAGCGTTCGACATCGGTCAGGGTTCCGTATTCCCCGAAAACGTACAGACCAACCGCGAACGCAACACCTCCGAATCGGAATTCCTGCGCCTGAATTACACCCTCGCCGAAAAGTATATCTTCACGGCTTCGATCCGCCGCGACGGTTCGTCCAAATTCGGCAAGAACAACAAGTACGGCTACTTCCCCTCGGCCGCCTTCGCATGGAGCATCGGCAAGGAGGAGTTCATGAAGCAGCAGAAGATTTTCAGCGACATGAAACTGCGGCTCAGCTACGGCGTGACGGGTAACGACCGCATTCCGGCCTATCAGTCGCTGAGCCGTACCGACAAGACCTACTATTCGGGCGACAACAACTCCGTGCAGCTGGGCCTGTCTCCTTCGGAGATATCGAATCCCGACCTCAAGTGGGAGACGACCTACCAGCTCAACGGAGGTCTGGACATCAGCATGTTCCGCAACCGTCTGAGCATCGAGGCCGACGTTTACTACAAAAAAACCAAGGACATGCTCCTGCATGCCGACGTTCCCAGCCAGATCGGCTCCTACCGTCAGTGGCAGAACATCGGGCAGGTGGACAACAAGGGTTTCGAGCTTACGATCAACACGGTCAACATCCAGAAACGCAACTTCACATGGTCGACGAGCCTGAACTTCAACCTCAACCGCAACAAGGTCGTATCGCTGGGCGACGTCAGCTCGATCCCGGTCAAGGTCGCCGGCGGACATATCACCGAAGTAGGCCGCGTCATGGTGGGACACCCGATCGGTTCGGGCTGGGGATACGTCTTCGACGGCATTTACCAGCAATCAGACTTCGACGAGCGGGGCAACCTGAAAGAGGGCGTGCCGTCGTTCGCGGGAATCACCGTGAAGCCGGGCGACATGAAATTCAAGGACATCGCGGGCAACGACAACGTCATCGACCCGAACAACGACAAAACGGTCATTGCGAACAGCGACCCGAAGCACTTCGGCGGCATGACCAACAGCTTTACGTTCAAGAATTTCGACCTCAGCTTCATGTTCCAGTGGTCCTACGGCAACGACATCATCAACATCGGCCGCTACCGCTACGAGGGTTTCGTGGGCTACAACAACGTCTCGACGGACTACTGGCGCAACCGCTGGACGGAGGAGCGTCCGGGCAACAGGTATCCGTCGCTCAACGGCGAGGGCAAGACCGAAATGTCGAGCTACTACGTCGAGGACGGCTCCTACCTCCGCCTGAAAAACCTGACGGTGGGCTATACGCTGCCCACGCACATCACGCGCAAAATAGGACTCTCCCACCTGCGGGTCTACGTCACGGCCGAAAACCTCTTCACCTGCACGGGCTATTCGGGCTACGACCCGGAAGTGTCGTTCTGGAACCGCCTGATTCCCGGACTGGACTACACCAACTACCCGCGCGCACGGTCCGTATTCTTCGGAGTTTCAATCAAATACTAAAACAGCGATATGAATATGAAAACGTTCTATTCGAAAGCACTAAAATACACGGCTGCGCTCCTGCTCTGCACGGCGACGGCGGGCTGCACCAGTTTCCTCGACGAGAAGACCTATTCGTTCGTTTCGGGCGACGACCTCTACACCACCGCCGCGAATGCGGAACTGGCCCTCACGGGCGTATACGACATACTCAACGCAGGTGCGATTCAGGGAACCGGCAACCAGCCCCTTTGGGGACGCGGCATGCACTACCTGATGATGCTCGGCGACGAGATCGCTCCCAACGGCATCAGCGACCCGCACCATCAGATCATCGCCAGTTGCGGTTACAACGAAGAGGCCGATTTCGTCTCGATGGCATGGTTCGGACTCTTCGTCGGCATCGACCGAGCCAACCACATCATCCAGAAAGTGCCGGCCATCGACATGGACCCCAAACGCCGCGACGAGATCGTCAACGAAGCGAAGCTGCTGCGCGGCCTTTACCGGCTCTATCAGGCGTGGCTCTGGGGCGAAGTGCCCCTGCCCAATACGCCCAACTCGTCGGCCGAGGCTCCGCGCGAACCGCTCGACAAGGTTTACGCCTGCATCGAGGAAGACCTCGACAAAGCCTACAAGGAGCTTCCCGACCGCAATTCGAACGTAAACGGCCGCGTCAACAAATGGACCGCGGGCGGCTATCTGCTCAAGATGTATACCTATCTGGCCTCCTGCAAGGAGAACCGCGTGGGGCGGGAACTCGGCTCGCCGACCAACAGTTTCGACTGGGTCGATGCCGAAGCGTGCTGGAAAAAAGCCGCGGCCATCGCCGAAGATATTTACGCACACAGCGGCTACAAGCTCATCAAGCCCTACCACTACAACTTTCTGGCCGACACCAAAAGCAGTCAGAAAGAGGAGTGCATGATGGTCGTACAGACCGGAGCGGGCGGCTCGAACGAATATTTCCTCTTCGCCTACTGGGCCGGGCCGCAGGGCAACGTCGGCACCAACGGAGGCGGTTACGGCTGGATACGCCCGACGGGCGAGCTGTCTGACAAATACGTGACCGAGGACAGCCGCATGGGCTGGAACCTCTGCGGCAGTCTGGGCAACAACGTCACCGACTACACGACGATCAACGGAGCCAAATACTTCAGTCCCGTGGCGCTTTACGCATCGGGCGCCAACCTCTGCCACGGCAAATTCCGCCAATCGGACCCCGCGGTCAGAACGTCGCAGGGCATTCCGACGTGGGCAAGCAACATCGACTTCCCGATGCTCCGCTTCGCCGACATCGTTCTGCTGTACGCCGAAGCGCTTTACAAGACGGGCGACGAATCCCTTGCGCGCGAACTGGTCGAGGAGGTGCGCGAACGCGCCTGCACCGATACGGACGGCAAACTGGACGAATCGGCGCTCAACGCCATGAATTCGGCCTACTACAAGACCGACTTCATGGAAGAGCTGCTCGACGAACGTTCGCGCGAACTCTGCGTCGAGGGGTGGCGACGCATCGACCTGATCCGCACGGGCAAAATGACGGAAGTCATCGGCAACATGAAAACCGTCAACGACGCCGGCAACAAATACTACTACTTCGCCCCGCAGATGGAGCCGATCAAGAACAACTACAAACCGTACAAGATCTGGATGCCGGTGCCCAAGCGCGAACGCGAAGTGAACAAAAACCTGAGCCAGAATCCGGGGTACACGCAGACGATCTGACGATTCCTGCCGACGGACTCCGACAACGAACCCTATTCAGATGAAAAAACTGACTGTTTTCTGCGCTGCCGCATGTCTCGCGGCATCCGCGGCGGCGCAGAATCATCCCGATCTTCACGAGGTCCTCGACCGGCAGAAAGGCCGGAACCTCATCGAAATACCCAAAGGCACCTACACGCTCGACGTGCGCAGCAACGGGCCGTACAAGTTCCACAACCTGACCGACGTCCACATCAACGGCAACGGATCGACGGGCATCTGCAACAATCAGGAGCAGGCGTTCAGCTTTTACAACTGCGTGCGGGTGGAGCTGCACGACCTGACCATCGACTACGATCCGCTCTGCTTTACGCAGGGCGAGATTACGGCCGTGGCCGAAGACGGAAGCTGGTTCGACGTCCGGATCGACGAGGGGTATCCCGTAACCGGTCTGGCCGCCAACCGCGTGCAGTTCTACGATCCGCAGACACGCCTGCTCAAGCGCAACAGCATCACCACCTACACGAGCAACTACTCCGCGCTCAAGCAGCTCGGTCACAACCTCTTCCGGGCCGTCAAGAACGGAACGTGGAGCGCAGGCGAGCAAGTCGGGGATCTGGTGGTCATGGACGTCAAGACCGACAAGCCGAACGCCGGTGTCCATACCGTCATGCTCAACAAGTGCTACAACACCAAACTCGAAAACGTCACGGTATACGGGTCCAACACCTTCTCGTTTTTCGAGAAAGAGGGCTACGCCAACGAGTACAGAAACTGCGTCGTAGACCGAGGCCCCATGCCGCAGGGCATCAGGCCCCGCCTGCGTTCGGGCAACGCCGACGGCATACACAGCAGTCAGGCACGGAAAGGCCCGACCGTCACG
>ERZ780195.999-NODE-999-length-25520-cov-6.209817_pt1 | contig 25520 bp, 21 predicted proteins | sample MGYA00511017_ERZ780195 | MGnify/ENA primary metagenome ERZ780195 (study PRJEB29588, sample SAMEA2159974) | human gut metagenome | biome: human gut; feature: human-associated habitat; material: faeces | place: Denmark | collected 2008/2010 ...
AAATATTTTTTATTTTATCTGCATATACTTTATGCTTTTCTGCATATATTTTGAAATTTTATATGCAGAAAATTAGATAATATATGCTACAAATTTTTAATTTTGTTATCATTTTGTATCAAAAGTATGCAATTTTTAATACTTTTTATACTAATTTAATAACTTTTATGTATTTAGAGTATCAATATTTTGAAAAACTGGTGCTAACAACAACACTCATGTGTGTACTGTCCGCCATTTTCTCTAACACCAGGAACATAAGCTTTAATATATCCAGGCTCAAGCTTGCCCTTTTCAAAAGGTGGATCAAGTAATTTAATAATTCCACTTTCAATATCAACCAAATGATTTTCTAAGCTTTCCATTGCTTGTTTTTGTTTTTCTTCATCTCCTGCACCAGAAATTACAGACCAACTTTGAGCAATACTGTCAATTCTACATTCTTCATTTTCCATACTTCCATAAACATCTTCATTATCAGCAAATGCTCTTTTAAACCATCTTCCGTCCCACGCATTTGTATTTAAGTTTATTTGCAACTGTTTTGCAATCTTTTTATACTGTTCAGTTTTCTCTGAATCATTCCTATATTCTGCAATTGAAATAAAACCTTTTAAAATTTCATACAAGAAAAATCCTAGCCATACACTTTCTCCTTTTCCCTCTGGACCTATATTACTGAATCCATCATTCCAGTCTCCTATTCCAATTTTAGGTAATCCATGTTCTCCAAAACTCCAATTATTGTCACTAATTCCACACGCTCTATCAATTGCCTTTTTGCAATGTTCATAAATACTTTCTTCAATATTTGATGACAAATATTGTTCATATTTTTCTTTTTCATTTTCTTTTAACTTTGCACCTTGCAAATATGGTGTAATAACATTTAAAATTTCATAATCTCCAGTGTGTCTAATATATTTTATAACCATATATGGAAGCCATAATAAATCATCAGAAAACATAGTTCTTATACCTCTATTATTTTCTTCATGCCACCAATGTTCAACATCTCCTTCTACAAATTGATGTTTACTGTGTTTTATAATTTGATTATATAAAATATTTGTATCCAAAAACTTTGTTCCATATGCATCTTGCAATTGGTCTCTAAAACCGTATGCTCCACCAGATTGATAAAATCCACTTTTAGCAAGTAATCTACTGCAAATAGTTTGATACATAATCCAGCCATTAAGCATTATATTTAAAGATTCATATGGTGTTTTTACTTGCAATCTTCCTAATAATTCATTCCATTTATTTTTAACTTTGCCAAGTTCCATATTACAATTTTGAATTTTAGAATATTTATATGCAATATCTTTTGCTGAAACTAAATTTTCTTCTGCGCCTAAAATTATAGATATTTTTTTATCAGAAAAACTTTCTATTTCAATTTCTAATTCTATTGCTATACAAGACTTTTTACCTATTCCATTATCATTATCAAGCCTTACACTATTTATATTAAATGTTTTTTTGTTTCCTGTAAATGATTTTATTTTTTCACTACTAGAAACATATATTGTGTCATTAAATTCATCAACATTATAAAGATTTTTACCAATTACCATATTTGAATTTTCTTCATATTTAAGTTTTATATAACTATCTGATTTTATTTCGTCTTCTCCTATTACAGGCTTAACATAGTATAAAACTTTTAATTTTTTCTTTTTAGGTGCATTGTTTTTTAGTGTTAAAATATTGATTTTACAACTTTCTTCTTGTGGTACAAATACTTCTAATTCTTGCGTAATTTCATCACTTGAATGAAGGTATTTTGCATATCCAAAGCCAAATATTGCATTATAATTTTTATCATCTGACATAGGCATTGCAGTTGGTGTCCATATTCGTCCAGTTTCTTCATCTTTTAAATAAATTATTTCTGATGGAATATTACTACATGCACTATTTTGCCAACTTGTAATTCTATTTAATCTGCTATTTTTATACCATGTATATCCTCCACCACTTTCTGTTACTACACTACCGAATTTTTCGTTTGCTATTATATGGCTCCATGTTGTTGGCAATTTGTTTTCTTTATTTACTCTTATAACATATTCTTTTCCATCTTCTAAAAAAGCTCCATATTCATTGTAATATTTAGGTTCTTTTATATTATTTAAAACATCTATATCTTTTGTATTATCTTCTTTTCCTGTTATTTTAGAAGTATTTTCAACAATTCTATATTCGTCTAATACATCTTCTTCCATGTCTTTAATGATATTTTGTAGATTTCCTAAATGGCTATCAATTACTAAACTTGATACAAATTTTATTAAATTTAAATCTTGTACATCTATCTCACTTTTAGAAAGTACAAAAATCCCACCATAGATGTTTTTCATATATGCTAAATGGCAATTTAAAATAACTCCTTCAATTTCATCTTTTATATAGTTTTCGTAACTGTAGTTTTCTTCATCTATTATTACCAACTCAACTTGAATATTTTTAGTTCTAAAAAATTCATATGCTTTTATAATTTGCCTAATAACATAAATATCATTTATATATTTTATTGTAACTGTAATTATAGGCAAATCTCCTGAAATACCATATTTCCATAAGTCTTTTTGCTCATAGGTTTTGTATGCCAATTTAGAATTGTTTTTCAACGGATTATCAAACAAAATGTATGATAATATCATTTGATATACATCAATATCTTTACCTTTAATTTCAAGATATCTTGATTCTGCTTCTGTTTTAGCTTTTACAATCTCAAATTCTCTGCCCACATTTTCTATTACTTTGTATTTTTCTATATTTTGAATTGCTAGCTGTTCTTCATATTCAACTGATAATATTAAATCAACATATACTTTTTGTTCTGGCTGAATTTTTATTGTATTTTTTAATGCAACTATTCCTTCTGTAGTAAGTCCTATTTTTCTAGACAATGGAGTTGAATTTTGAACAGCTTTTGGTATTCCAAAATTATTTCTTCCAGTAAATTTTGCTCTATCTATTTCATATTCTGTTTCTCCTATTTTTTCACTATTTGTTTGCATTTTTGCAATTAAATATAATTCTTTTTGATTACTTTCTCTTTTCTTTCTTTTTACTGTCAAATAATCATTTTCTTCATCATATCCATATACTAAAAATAGATTATTAAATGCTTGATGTGCATAATCCTGCTCTTTTCTTGAAAGTACTGGCTCAAAATATGATGTTACTTCTAATATTTTTTCTTCTTGTGTTTTATTTTGAATTTCAAGTCTTCGTATTTCAACAGGTTCATTTGCATCAACAGTAACTTTGAATTTTGTTTTTATTTCTTCTTCTGTTTTTTCAAATTGATTTCTGTCTGGCATAAATTGAACTGTAAATTGCTCACAATTATTATCATCTGTTGCAGACCAGATTTCATTTGTTTTTATATCTTTTATATAGAAAAATATTCCTTGGTTATAATCATCTGTTCTTTTAAACCTATTTATATAATTTTCTTCAAATTTACTTACTCCACATCCTATCTGATTCATTGCCACAACATATTTTTCATTTCCTATTACATTTCCTCTGATTACTCTCTCATCTATTTTGTTATATTCTCTTACTGTATAATTTTCGTAATCTTGATATCTAATTTTTTCTGGTTTTTCTTTTGATTCTTTTGTTATTATAAATGTTTCTGGCATTCTTTCTTGCAATAAAATACTTACTGCTTCTATTTCTGGATTTTTCATGAATCTTTTTTGAAATATTTGATTATTAAATAAGTTGTTTATAGATAGTAGTATCAAGGCTTGATGATGTGCCATATATGTTTTTACAGGTATTGATTTTTGACCTTTTGTAAGTCTTTCTGGTGTGTAATCTATTGATTCATAAAATCCATATTTATCATACATTCCTTGTTTTTCTAATTCTTTTAGATTCTTTAATACTGCTGTTGGCATATCTGTTATTGCTAATACGCTTCCATAAGTCGCACTTACCATTTCATCTGCTAATCCTCTTTTTAGCCCTAACCATGGTATTCCAAATGCTTTATATTGATAATTTGAATGTAGGTCTTTTAAATTAAATGCCGCTTCTGATATTCCCCAAGGTATTCCTAGTTTTTGGCTATATTCAATTTGATTCATTATTGCAAATTTACATGATTCGTCTAATAAGCTTCCTTTATATCTTGGAATATTGATATTTGGCATTAAATATTCAAATGCTGTTCCTGACCATGAAATGAGTCCTTTGTATTTTCGTAATACTGTTAATGTTCTACTTAAATTATTCCAATGTTTTGATGGCACATCATTTTTAGCTATTGCCACTAAACTTGCTTGTCTTGCTTCTGATGCTAATAGGTCATAATATGAATCTGTTAATTTGTTTTCTTCTATATTAAATCCTATTGAAAATAACCTCTGTTCCTCATTATATAATACTTTAAAATTTGTATCTTCTATCATTTCTGTTAATTTATTTATCAAATCTTCTATTGCATCTGTTTTGTCTAGCTCCTCTAAAAAAGCTCTTGTTGTGTACATATACCCCACTAAATTTCCACTATCTACTGTTGAAATATATCTTGGAATTAATGGTTTTTTGGTTTTTATATTATACCAATTATATAAATGTCCATTCCATTTTGGAAGTTCATACACAACATTTATTAGCTTTTTTAGTCTATCTATACTTGATTCTAATCCCTCAAATCCTAGGTCATAACTTGATATTATTGCTAACATTGAAAGTCCTATATTCGTAGATGATGTTCTTGGAACTACTACTTGCTTTCTGTCTTCTTGATAATTATCTGGAATCATATAATTGTTTTCTGCTGTTAAATAGTCTTTAAAAAATTGCCAAGTTCTTTGTGCAATTTCTTTTAGATATATTTCATCTTCTTTCGCTATTTTTTTCTTGTTATTTTCAGGTACTTTGCTTATTTTATACATGATATAAGGAGTAGTTATCCACAAAATTCCAATAATTGTTAATAACCATCTATCAAAACCCAGTAAAATTGCTAATATTCCGAATATTACATTTATAGCCATCATTTTATAATAATTTTCAAATGTAGTTTTAGATTGTTTTTCTGCATCTTCTGAAGTCATCCATTCTAACAAATGTTTATGAGAAATATTTACCCTATATATTGTTTTACAAATTGCTTTTAATTCTACATATGCCTTATATGGTACACAACCTACTGTTAAAATTGCCCTATATATTGCACCTTTTACACCTGCAATATGTGGTGTAAATGTTCTTTGTTTTTTCTCTCCTTCTTTCCTTGAAAATGCCAGTGTTAAAATTTCTAACACAAATGGATATATAACTATTCCAAGTGAAGTTAATACTAGCCATTGACTTTTTGTACATATTCCCCATGCTAGCAAAACTATTGTTGCTATTTCAAATAAACTTCTTTTTAAATTATCAAATATTTTGAATTTTGAAAGTGCATTTAATTTGCTTTTTAGCCATCTTGTAATTTGCCAATCTCCTCTTGTCCATCTTGATAATCTATTCATAAAACTCGCATATTTAGTAGGATATCCATCCATTAACATTATATCTGACGCTAATCCACATCTTAAATAACTTCCCTCTAATAAATCGTGACTAAGTACTGTATTTTCTGGAATTTCTTGTTTTAATACTTTTGAAAATATTTCAACATCATATATTCCCTTTCCTGTAAAAATTCCTTCTTGAAAATTATCTTGATATATATCAGATATTGCATTTGTATAATTATCTATTCCACCAGCTCCTGCAAAGATTTTTGTGAATAAATTTGTATGACTAACATTTAAATTTATCCCTACTCGTGGTTGCATTAATGCATGACCATTTGTTACTATTCCATTTTGTATTTCTGGTTTGTTTAATATGTGTGACATAGCTCCAACTAGTTCAAATGCAGTATTTAAAACCAAGTCTGTATCTGCATCTAATGTTATTACATATTTTATTTTTGGTAATTCTTGTTGATTTATTGTGTTTATTTTGAATTTATTTTTTTCATTTTTTAAGATATATTCATTAAATTGTGTAAGTAATCCTCTTTTTCTTTCCCATCCTAGATATTTATCTTCTTTTTTATTGTATTGCCTTTCTCTATAAATAAAGTGAAATATCGGAAATCCATTTTGTGAATATTTTTCGTTTAAAAGAACTACTTGTTTTAGCCCTTCTTCTATTACTTCTTTATCAAATTTTTCATCTTTTGTAGTACTTTCAGAACAGTCTCCTAATAATGCAAAATATAAATTTTGGCTTTTATTAGCTAAATAAAATACTTCCATTTTACCAAATAGTTCTTGCACTTTTCCTTTTGTTTTTATAATTGTTGGTATTACTACAAATGTTGCATTTTCTTTTGTTATTCCATTTGCTAATTCCATCTTTGGTATTATTTTGGGTTTTATTATTTTACCTAATATATATTGAATTGTTTGAGTTACAAATTCTGATATTGGTATAATTAAAAATATTGTTGTTATTATAAATTTAGTTAGACTTTTTTCGTTTACTCCTGCTAATATAATTGATAGTCCTAATGTTAATATAAAAAATGTTATGATATAAATTTTTGATTTTGTTTGTGGTTTTAATATTTTTTCTTTATATTGTAATTTATTATATAATTCGCTTCTTCCATCATCTATTAAATAATATCCTATATGGCTCTGTTTGCTTCCACTTTCAGCATTATTACACAATTCTATTGTTTTTCTTGCTATATATATTTCAGACATTTTCGTTTTTTGTGCAATTTCTTTTATTGTATTTCTATAATATTCTTTTGTTTTATATTCCATTTTGTCATATACTCCTGCTGGATCATTACTTAAAATTCCTTCTACTCCATTAATTTTTTCAAATATATCTAAAAAATTTATTCTTTGAATAGTTTTTATACTTGTTATGCAATTTCTCATTGTTATTTTTCTTATAGCTGTTGCAAAATGCTCTTTTTGTATTGCGTCTGATACTGTTATTCCTAGTTTTTCTACTTCTTCTTCTAAAATATTTAGATATCCATATGCTTTTTTTCCATATTTCTTTAGTGAATATGACATGTATTCTATAAATGGATATTTCATATTTTTTACTTCATTACCTTTTAGCCTCATTCCAGAAAATTGATTATATTTTAATTCGCTTTTTTCTTTCTTTTCTACTAGTCTTTCTATTATACTTTTTACTTTATATTTTTGGATTTGACTACTATATATTTTTTCGCATATATCTGCAATGTTTTGTATTATTGCTATTTGTAAAAACACTCCTATATTCCATATTTCTTCCATATTTAATGTTTTTTTGGTTTGATATGCTTGCAAATATTTTTCTAAGTTCTCTCCTGTTATTCTGTTATCTGTATATGCTACTATTTCGTTTGCTAATACGTATATTCGTGCAAATCCTGTATATTTACCATTTTGAATTCCTACAAAATTTGTGTATTTTTTTAATGTTATCTCTTTTTCTATTTGTCTTACAGATTCTTCTACTATATAAAAGTTGTCTAATATCCATTCTCCAGCTGGATGTATGTTTATTCCTAATTTTATATGTTCATTTAATAGATTATACGTACTTTTTATTAACCCATAGTTTGTTAACATTTGTGGTATTGGATATGTGTTTTTATCTGATTTTGATTTTAATGTATGTTGTATTGCTATTTTTTCCATATGCTTTTTTAGTTGCTCTTCATCTAGTATTGCTCCTTCTATGTCTAATTTTTGATATTTTCTCAAAAAAATCCACTCCTTGCAAATTATGTTTTAAACATATTGTTTGCAAAAAGTGGTGTTTTATACATTAATCATCTATTTCCATTCCGTCATCCTTTTGAACATCTTGTTGTGTTGTATCTTGTGTTTGCCCTATATTATCAATTTGATATTTCTTTACCGCTTTCAATAATTCTTTTTTATAATTATCTACTGTTGCTTGTGATATATTTTCAGCTCCTACTACATTCATTAAGCTATAAGACTTACTTACTACGTTTCCCATTTTTTCAAGTATAGAATTATAGTCTTTCATTTCTAAATAATTATCACCTGGAATTGTTCTTTTTAAATCCTTTTCTGTTATCATATCAAGTATTTTATCATTTTCGTTTAATCGAACTGAATATACATTTGACTCAATCGCAGTTCCTTTTTCATTAGTATATGTAGAATACTCTTCTCCATTTTCTTTCATATTCATTTCTGTTGTTTCTGGATTTTGTCCATGTGTAACAAATGTTCCATCTTCTAGTTGATATATATAGTCTTGTGAAGATTCCATAATTTTTATATCTGCTGTTGTTAATGTTGTATCTCCTGTTTCTTTCTCATATTCTTCTATATACATATTTTTTAAGTATGCTACAATCGCTTCTTTAGTATTTAAAGCATTGATTTCTTTTTCATCTTTATCTTCAACTAATATGCCCTCCTTAAAAGATTTTCCTTTTTCTGTTTCATTTGTATTGCTTTGGGTTTCTGTTCTTACTTCTGTTCCTGGATTTAATGCTCTTACTGCTGTTACTCCTGCTGCAATTGTTCCAATTCCTAAAAATGCAGCTAAAGATGCTCTTATAGCTTTTTCCCTCGCATTATGTGCTACTCCTTTTATTATTTTGTGTTTCTCCTCAGGTGTTAATTTTCTATTTAATTTTTTCTCTTTAATTTCTATTTGTTTTTTTGCATCTTCTCTTGTAAATTTCATAAAAAAACTTCTTCTGTTACTCATATTTTTTTCCTCCCACTTAATATTACAATAATGTCTAAAAATTGTCAAGTATTCATGTTCTTCATTTTAAATTCTAATCCAGTATTTCTTTTTTTACTGTCCACATTATTAATCATATAATCTATAACTCTCTCGTTTCCAATAATAATCAATAATTTTTTTGCTCTAGTCAATCCTGTATATAATAAATTTCTTGTAAGAAGCATTGGTGCAGCTTGTGGTACAATCATAATTACAACATCAAATTCACTTCCTTGTGCTTTATGAATTGTAATACAATAACTGTGTTCTATTTGTTCCAAATCATTAAATTCATACCAAACATATTTATCATCATCAAATTTAACACATATATTTTTTTCTTTCTCATTTATATTTAATATTGTTCCTGTTTCTCCATTAAATACACCGTTTCCTACTTCAACTTCGCCCTCATTTTTCTTTTCCCAATACATATCATAATTATTCTTTATTTGCATTATTCTATCGCCAATTCTGAATATTGCTCCCATACTGTTTTTTTCCGCTTCTCCTTCTCTATGTGGATTTAATTCTTCTTGTAATGCTTTATTCATTTCTTTTGTTCCAAGCAATCCTTTTTTAGTAGGACTTAAAACTTGTATACTCTCAAAGAAATCATAATCTCCAAATTTTTTAAGTCTTCCATTACATAATGACAATACTTGTTCTAAAACCTTTTCTTGATTATTTTCTTTTATAAAGAAAAAATCTTGTTTAGAATCTTCTTCCATTTCTGGGTCTTCTTTACTAATAAATTTCTTTCCATTATTAACTCTATGTGCATTGACTATAATTTTACTTTTAGCTGCTTGTCTAAATATTTTGTCAAGGTGTACTGTTACAATTCTTTCTGATGCAATCAAATCTTTTAATACACTTCCAGGTCCAACTGATGGCAATTGGTCACAGTCTCCTACCAAAATCAATTTAGTTCCTTTATATATGCAATCTAACAAATAGCTCATTATAAACATATCAACCATAGAAACTTCATCTACTATTATTATGTCTCCATCTATTGGTGCACCTTGATATTCATTGTCTTTCTTAAATAGTGATTCTTCATCTACTTTTCCTATTTCTAGCAATCTATGTAGTGTACTTGCTTCTTCTCCTGTAGTTTCTGTCATTCTTTTTGCAGCTCTTCCAGTTGGTGCACACAATACAATTTTGTATTTCTTCTGTTTGTAAATTTCAATTATGCTTTTTATTATTGTTGTTTTTCCGGTTCCAGGTCCTCCTGTTATTATTGTTACATTGTTATCATTTATTGCTCTTATTGCTTCTTTTTGCTTTTCTGATAGTATTATATCAGTTCTTTTTTCTACTAAATTTAGTTCTTTTTCAATATTAGATACTTTTTTTACATTTCTATATTTATCTAATTCTAAAATGTTTCTAGCAATTTGATTTTCCGCATTGTAAAATGAATATAAATATATCCATTCTTCACCATCTCTATTTTCTACAACAATTTCATCATTTACTTTAAGATTGATTATTCCATTTTCTATTGTTGCTTCATTTACATTTAATAAAGTTTTTACATATTCTATTAAATTTTCTTTTAGTGTACAACAATGACCATTGTATGTAATTTTTATAAGTGCATATTTTATTCCACTTTTTACTCTCTTTTGATTCTCTTTTTCTATTCCTAGTTCAATTGCCATTTGGTCAATTTGCTTAAAATCTACCCCTCTTGATATATCTATAAGCATATATGGATCTGCCTCTATTTCCGCAATTGCGTTTATTCCTAATAAATCATATACTTTTTTTGCACTTTCAGCTCCAATTCCAAATCTTTCAAGAAATCCAACAATCTGCCACACTTCCCAATTTTCTATAAAACTTTCTGATATTTCTATTGCCTTGTCTTTGGTAATTCCTCTTATTTGAGCTAATTTTTGTGGTTCAAATTTTAGTACATGTATTGTGTCTTCTCCAAATTTATTAACTATTTTGGAAGCAGTTGCTGGGCCTACTCCTTTTATATTTCCATTTGCTAAATAGGCTTCTAGTGCTCCTAAAGTTTGTGGCATTAATTTTTCAAATGTTTCTATTTTAAATTGTTCCCCATAATCTTTATGTTCTACAAATTTTCCTATTATTTTTAAAGTATCTCCCTTTTTTATAAATGGTAGATATCCAACAACTGTTATTTGTTCTTCTTCTGTTTCAAATATTCCTACTACATAACTATTAACTTCATTTTGATATATTATTTCTGTTAATACTCCTTCAATTTCTTCCACTCGTTCTATCTTCCTCTCTAATCCTAATAATATCACGTTTTGCTATTTTCTTCAAGGAATTTTTATAAAGAAACAGACTCCCTTTTACAAGAGAGTCCGTTTCTTTTACGGTTCCTTTATTTCCTTTGATCTTTTTCTTCATCTTCTTCAGACTGTTTCACTGCAATTACAATTGGCATTTCGTAATGTTCTTTGATATTTCCGCAGTATTCTCCGTTTCCAAGGCAAAGTCCTGTCTCAGGGTCAAACTCGTTTTGAGTAAAATCCTCGATACCTTTTCCAGTTATCATATCTTTTTCCTCATTAACCGCACCTTTTTTGTTTAATTCATTTATATGCACATATTTCCAGCTTTTAATAAGTTGACGATTAAGATGTATAACCTCCTTTGTATCCACAGAAATCTCATCGCTGTAATCAGGATCTTCGCTAAAGTGCCAATCAGACACTTCTCTTTCTCTTTTCACTCTTAGCTGCGGACAAAGCTGCACTTCGTCATCCATTACACCAACAACCTTTCCAGTAATAGGTGTACTATTTTCTTCGCCAAAGAGCGTAATTTCTACAATTGCTCCTAAGTTAAACCGTAATCTCATTTTTTTGTACCTCCATAATTATTTTTGTTTTTAAAATGAGTTTTTTATAGTTACTATACCTTTTTGGCATACTTTCATATTTTAGCATGCTTATGTAAAGTTGTCAAGTGCACACGTGAGATCGCTTTTTTTTTTGCACATTTTAGATCGCTTTTTTTCCGTGCAATTATTTATCAAAATAATTACTTGTTCCTTGCAAGTCTTCAAAATTATGTTGTCTTAATATTTCATATGTAATTATTGCAACTGAATTTGATAAATTTAGTGACCTTAATGTTGGCAACATTGGAATTCTTATTGTTTTTTTGTCTAAATATTTTTCTAAAAGCCATTCTGGTAGTCCTTTTGTTTCTTTTCCATATAATACAAATACTTCATCCATTTTTGAATAATCTATATCTGTATATTGTGTTTTGCCTTTTGTTGTTGCAAAAAACATATTGTTTTCTTCTGGTTTATATTTTTCTAAAAATTTTTCTAATGAATCATGTTCTTCTATGTCTAGTTTGTCCCAATAGTCTAATCCTGCTCTTTTTAGTGTTTTTTCGTCTATTTGAAATCCTAATGGATGTACTAAATGTAGTTTTGCTCCCGTTATTGCACATGTTCTTGCTATATTTCCTGTGTTTTGTGGTATTTCTGGCTCTACCATTACTATGTTTAGTTTCATTTTTGCTCACTCTCTTTCTAAAATTCTTTGTTTATCACATCTGCATACTTTCATCAAATGACTTATCCTGTCTTTTTTAGTATCATAATATATTATAGATTAAATATACGCTTAAAAAATCCAATAATTTTCTGGTAAAAAGTTTTTTTGTACTCAACTGGTAGATTATTATTCAAATTATTATTTATCTCATTATTGCAAAATTCATTCTGATCTTTAGTTATTTTTTCAAATAAATTATCAGGATTATATTTTCGTCTTTTCTCTTCCTCTAAAACTTTTCTATCATAATTCTGCTTTGCAATAATTCTTTCTTTTTGATATGGAGTAGCCCAAAAGTCTCTAAATATATTGGCAAAAATATCTTTAGTTTCTTCTAATAAGTCTTGTTCTTCAAAATTTTTATTTATATCTACTTTAAAATTATGATTAATATCTTTGTTAAGTTCAAATGTCTCTAATAAAGATTTTGGTATTTTATTCACACTTTCTAATGGCATATACTTTAATATCTCTAACACTTCATAATAAGCTTTTGGAAATTTATCTTCCATCTTATTTTTCCTCCTCTATTCTTGCTCTATATCTTGATTTGAATATCTAATTTTTTCTGCAATATTGCTAACTTTCTCTTTTGCTATATCAATTCCTTCAATATTTCTATTAATTGTTGCTTTTCCAATCTCCTCCTGAGTTATAAATTTATTTTTATTATTCAAAATTTCATCAATTGATAGTTCTATACCATATTCTTTATACTCTTCCAAGCAATTCTTTATCCCTTCATAAGTTATTTTTTGACCATTATATTCTAGCTCTAGTACAGATAAGATAATCTTTTTTAATGTTTCTTGTATTATTGGCCTTATTTGTTCTCTATCTGTCTGTGTAATTTTTCTCCCATATGACTTTTGACTAACTTTCGGAATTTGATTAGTTCCTAGCAACAATGTCATAGTTTGATAGTTATCAGGCAATAATAGATTATTGATGTCTATTTTATAATTTGGTATACGCTTTCCACAATAATCTAAATCAATAATCTGAAATCCTTTGTCTTTGTCATATAATACATTATTTCCGCTATTATCATATTCCATTTTATTACTTCCTAAAACCATTATTGCTCTAAAAAAATCTCTTATATGTTCTTGTGGCATTCCTAAAATCATTGAATACCTATTTAATAATTCGTTCTTGATTTGTTCTTGCCCTTCAACCTCTCCTCTAAAATGTTCACCACTTGCTCTTGCTTGTAATTCCCAACATCTATCATCTCCTTCAATCTCCTTATAATCAATTACAGTAAAAATATTTTTTTTATCTTCATCAGATAGACTTTTAAAAAATTCAGCAAATATCTTTGAGTCCTCTGAATTTTTATGATGAACTAATACAACATCATCATCGATTGCATAACAAGGAGAACTTCCATGTTTCCTTATATCATCATATTTTCCTATTTTACATTCTTCTATTAATTCTTCTATATTTCTATTTATTGTTGATTTTCCAATTGTATTTTCTGAAACCATTATATTGGCATTTTCTTTTTGCGGAACACTAAACTTACTAAATATTGATGCAAGTCCTTCAATACTTTCATCGTATTCCTGTACCATTTTCCATTCTTCAAATGAAAATCCATCTGGTATTCCCATTTCTTCCAATTCAAAATTTTGAAATATTTTATCATTTCTTTTTTCATAGGTTAATGGAATTTTACTTGCAATAACACTTTCATTTCCTGTTAATAAGCTCTTTAACTCTATATTATAACCTAGATATTGCAATATAACTTTCATCAGTATAGCATGATTCATATCCATTCTTCCTAAATTCATTTCTATCAAATTTTTAGGTTTATCTCCAATAATGTCACAAAGAGTTTGCATATGTGCAGAAGTAACTATATCTAACTCATCGTTATTTATAATATCTTCAAAACATTTTTTTCTTATATCGAAATCCACCTGTTTCAAATTTCTTCTATCTATTACAGTTCTTTTGTCACGTTCAGGACTATATTCTCTTGGGTCAGGAAATTGTTCACTTTTTAGTAAACTCATTACTTTTCCATACAATTCTTTTCCATCTTCATTTTTAGTCATCCAAATTTGAAAATTAGAATTTTCTTTTATCGAATAAATTCTTTTATAAAAATCACTAATCCTAGTTCTAATATCTCTTTTTCCTGTTTCACTTACGAATTGATCTAAAGTTTCAACAATTAATTTATCTATCAATAATTTTACATCTTTAAAATTTGGAGATTCATTTTTTGCAAAAAAACTTGATACTTCTCTATTAATATAATAATCTACATCATCATTTAGTAATTCTGAATTAGCATTCAACTCATCCATTAATCTCATTTTTAACACCTACTTATATAATTTATTTTTCTAAAAATATTATACTAAATTTCTACAATTTATGCAATTCTTACTTAATTTAAGCAGAAAAAATATGATTAATTATATTGCACATTTCAAAACGCTTTTTTTCCGTGCACTGCAATCTTTCAAAAAATAAAAGCTAGGAGAGAAAGTTGCATAACCTTCTCTCCCAGCTTTTATTGCGCCACACAATTATGTGAGCTTTTTATTTACTAACTCTCTTTGTCCTCCTTCTTATTATATGAGACTTCAATTGCTGCATATTCCCTGGCATTGTTGTTTTCGTCAATCTCCTCTGGACAATCACAGAAAATGACGTCTGACCATGGTTCTGCCACATTAAATTCCCGCTCGTTTCCACAAGCCTCACATTTTAAAACAATGTGTGCAGTTTCGCCTGTTTTCAGATTCAAGTTAAATTTACACTCATGTAATGCCTTTTCTTTTCCTGATACTGTACAATTTGAACCGTTAACACTCTGGAAAACATATGCCTGCCCATCTGATGTTGTCACTGACACTGTGGCATGTTTGTCATCTTCCCGGAACAGATTTCCACATCCAGTTAAAGACATTGCAATTGCCATCATAGTCACAACTGTTACCATCATTTTTTTGATCTTTCTCATAGTTTTTTTCTCCTTTTGTTGTTATTTGTTTTTTGAGTACATAGCTATCTGGTAAATATCCCTGTTATAAGTAGTTAGTAATTTTTCCCACCTCCTAAGCTCTTTGCTTACTTCAATTATATTATAGCATCTTTATGTTAATTAATCAAATTAATTATGTTAATATTAAATATAAGTTTTCCTTATATTTGCACCGATTATTCCGCTTTTTTTCCGTGCATCTCTATTAGTAATCTCTTCCAAGTCAAGAAGTTCTTGCCATCTCTCATCAACAACTCTTTGGAATTCTTGAATCATCCATTCATTACCAGGTTTAAACATATGTTTAAAACGTTTTTGTGGACGTAAAAATTCTTCTATTGGAAGTTTCTTAGCTGGTTTATATGTTATTTTATATTTTCCATCTACAACTTCATATAATGGCCAATAGCATGTATCTGCTGCTAATTTGTTTATTTTCATTAAGTCTTCTGTTGCATATCCCCAACCTCTTGGGCATGGTGCCATAACATTTAAAAATGCTGGTCCTTCTGTATAGATTGCTTTCTCTGCTTTTTCGTATAAGTCTTTGAAATTATTCATTGCAAGTGTTTGAGCAACATATGGAATATGATGTCCTACCATAACTTTTGCTAAGTCTTTTCTTACTTGCATCTTTCCTGGAGTTACTTTTCCTGCTGGTGATGTTGTTGTATCTGCAAATTTTGGAGTTGCTGATGAACGTTGAATCCCTGTGTTCATATATGCTCCATTGTCATAACATACATATACCATATCATGTCCTCTTTCCATTGCTCCTGATAAACTTTGTAAACCTATATCATAAGTTCCTCCATCTCCTCCAAATGCAATGAATTTTGTATCTTTATCTTGTGGTAATTTTCCTTGTCTTTTCATTGATTTGTACGCTGCTTCTGCTCCTGCACAAGTTGCTCCTGCATTTTCAAATGCTGTATGGATAAAAGAGTCTGTCCATGCTGTATATGGATATATAAATGTTGATACTTCCATACATCCTGTTGCATTTGCTACAACTGCATGATCTTCTGTTTTTAATGCTCTCATTATCATTCTTGCTACTACTGGTGCACCACATCCAGCACACATTCTGTGTCCTTCTGTAAATCTTGAAGGTTTATTTGCCATTACTTCTTTTAAATTATATGCCATTTTACTTTTCCTCCCTTCTTAGTCCTAAATATCTATATGGTTCTCCTATTTCTCCTGTTTTTGCTATTTTAGATAAATCTGTATATACTGATTCTAATTGTTTCTCTGTTGTGTCTCTTCCTCCAATTCCATATACATAGTTTACCATTGGAACTTGTTTTTTATTTACATACATTGCTGATGTTACATCTTCAAATAAAGCTCCTCCTGCTGCATTTAAAGAATCTGCTTTATCTAATACTGCAACTGCTTTTAAATGTGATAAAACTTCTGCCACTTCTTCTGCTGGGAATGGTCTATACATTCTTATTTTTAATAATCCTGCTTTTACACCTTGTTCTCTTAATCTATCTACAACTGCTTTTGTTGTTCCGGCAGTTGAATTCATACATACTATTGCAATTTCTGCATCATCTAATTTATATTTTTCGAAGAATTCATACTTTCTTCCTGTCCATTCAGCAAATTCTTTTGAAACTTCTTTTATTACTTCTTTTGCTTTTTTCATTGCTTCTGCTTGTTGTGCTTTATGTTCAAATAGATATGCTTGTAAGTCTAATGGTCCAACAGCTATTGGTTCATCTCTATTTAATAAATAGTGTTCTGGCTTATATTGTCCAACGAATTTTTTTACATCTTCATCATTTTCTAATTGAATATTTTCAATTGAATGTGATGTTATAAATCCATCTTGACATACCATTAATGGTAATAATACATCTTTGTGTTCTGCAATTCTGTGTGCCATTAACATATTGTCATATGCTTCTTGGTTGTTTTCTGAAAATAACATTATCCATCCTGCATCTCTTACTCCCATTGCGTCTGAATGGTCATTGTGGATATTTAATGGTCCTGAAACTGCTCTATTTACTAAAGCCATAACTATTGGTAATCTTAAACTTGATGCTATATATATCATTTCCCACATTAATGATAATCCATTTGCAGAAGTTGCTGTCATAGCTCTTGCTCCTGCTGCTTCTGCTCCTATTGTTGCAGACATTGCACTATGTTCACTTTCTACTGCAACAAATTCTGTATCTACATCACCATTTGCAACAAATGTTGAAAAATATTGTGGTATTTCTGTTGATGGTGTTATTGGAAATGCCGCAACTACATCTGGATTGATTTGTCTCATTGCTATTGCTGTTGCTTCGTTTCCACTTAATCTTTCTCTTATACTCATTTTTTTGTCTCCTTCCTATTTATAATTTGAACAAAAATAGTTATATTGCTAGGCGAAATTTATTCAAAAGGCAAAGGCGCATACGTGGTATATGTAACTGCGTTTTGAATGAATTTCAACGCCGCAAGATGGCTATTATTGTTCAAATTAAACTCCTTCCTCTTTCATTTCTATTGCTGCAAATGGACAAGCTTTAGCACAAACGCCACATCCTTTGCAATAATCATAATTAAATTCTCCTCTATTTAAGTCTTTTCCGACAGGAATAGAATTATCTGGGCATACAGGGAAACATAATCCACATTGTTTGCATTTTTCTTCTATCCAAATTGGTTTCATGCTTCTCCAGTCTCCTGTTTTAAATTCTCTTGCATTTCCTGCACAGTATATATTTCCACCTATTGTTAATTCTTCCATAGGTGTTTTGGGATTAATTTCTGTCATTTTGTTTTTCCTCCTTTTGATTTTATAGTTCTACTTGATTGCTCTTTTCTTTTTCAACTCTTTGAGCATATTTTTTTCTTGATAATCCAAATATTGAATTAAATTTAGTTCCATATGTATTTAATACGCTTTCCCCTATACTCTCTATAAATTTTTCTCTTTCTGTTATTTCATCTAATGTAAGTGATAATATTGATGCACTTTTCGGTAGTACTTTTAATACTCCTATTTCTTGTAAATATGGTAACACTAATTTTAAATTTTTTATGTTTCTAGTAATTATTAGTGGTTTTAAGTATTCATCTCCATAGTTTTCACGTATATATTCTATATTTTCTTGCAATTGCTTTGCTGATTTAAAAAATATACTTCCTGTAATTTCTACTTTATTTTCTTTACAGACTTTTACTATTTCTTTTATTTCTTCTGATGTTTTTTTAAACACATTTCCAGTTAGCTCTATTCCATTTTCTTTACACACTTTTATTATTTTCTCTATTTCTTCTGCTGATCGGGAAAATACAGTTCCGGTTGGCTCTATTCCGTTTGTTTTGCAAACTTTTATTATCTTTTCTAGTTCTTCTGGTGTACTTTTAAATACACTTCCAGTTAGCTCTATTCCATTTGCTTGACATACCTTTATTATCTTTTCTATTTCTTCTACTGTTCTTTGAAATACTGTTCCGGTTGGTTCTATTCCGTTTTCCCTACATGCATTTACTATTTCTTCTATTTCTTCGGCTGTTCTTTGAAACACGCTTCCTGTTATCTCTATTTTATTTTTTTTGCAGACTTCTATTATTTTTTCTATTTCTTCAATTGTCCTTCTTGAATATGCTGCCTGTAAAACATTCTTCTTTTTTAATTCTGGGAATTTTATTTCTATATTTTTTATTCTGTCTACTGGAATTCTTAATATTGTTGTTCTCGCATTCAAATATCTTATGCCATAATTTTGCATTATATACTGATATGTTCTTTTTAACTCTGTGGGTTCTGTTGACAATATATGCAAACATCCTTCTACACTGTATTTGGTTATTTGCTCATTTTTTAAAAATTCATAATTACTTTTTATATTTTCAATATTACGATATAATATACTTGGACATTTTTCTATATTTCTAGGTTCTATATTTAATTCGTCTCTTAGAAAATCCAATACATAACATATACTATAATATTCTCCATTTTTTAATACATTTTCATTATTATTAACTAATTTATCATAGTCAATTTTATATGTATCACAAATTTCTTTTAATTTAGATTCATTTATCATCTTTTTACTTCCATTTCTATAAAAGTTCTTCTATCAAGTTTATATTAGATTCTATTATTTCAACATAATTACTTCCAAGGCTTTTTATTAATCCATCAATCTTTCTTTTAAAATCCTTTGGAAAATATGTGAATATTATTGGACATCTTTCAAATATTCCAACATAATCATCAAATTTTAATTCTCTTAAATACTTTAAGTTTTTTTCTATAATATCAATATTTGATAATATAATGTCATATATTTCTTTACCATATACTTCTTTCATAGCTTTCAAATCTATTTTAGAATTCATAATTTTTCTCCTTCGTATTATTGTATTTTAGTAACTTCTTTTAATGCAAGTTCTAATGCTTTCATGTTTCCATCAATAACTTCCGGTTTTTTAGCAAATTTATGTTTAAATGAAGTTTTCATATCTTCAAGTAATTCTTCATCTGTCATAACACCTGCAACTTTTACAATTGCAGCAAGCATTGGTGTATTAGGAAAATATCTTCCTAATGCTTCTTCTGATACTTTTCTAGCATCAATTGTGTATACTGATCCGTCATATCCTTTTAATAATTCTTTTAGTTCTTCTGGTTTCTTTGTTGTATTTATTACAATTGCCCCTTCTTTTTTTAGCCCTGCTGTTACAGGTACTGATGTTAATAGTGTATCATCTACAACTACTACATAATCAGGTTCATATATATTACTATGTATTGTGATTGGTTTGTCACTTATTCTGTTATATGCTGTGATTGGTGCCCCCATTCTTTCTGGTCCATATTCAGGAAATCCTTGAATGTATTTTCCAGTATTAAATGCTGCATCTGCTAATAATAGTGAAGCTGTTTTTGCACCTTGGCCGCCTCTTCCATGCCATCTAATTTCAATTAAGTTGTTCATTGAATTTAGCCTCCTTTTTGTTTTTATTATTTATGCTCAAACACATAAATAGCAAGCTTGGAAATCTTCTCCAAAGCCTGCTTAAAGTATATTATGATTTTCCTGTAATGTCAAGTATTAAACCACGTATTCGATTCTATTATTAGGAAAATATTTATTCATTTGTTCCCTTAAAAATTTCTCTGCTTCTATTCTATTTTTTTCTTTATATCCATATTTTCCATTTCCTCTTCCAGTCATAATTTCTTTATCATATAAATTAATTGCCTCTGGAAATGCCTCTTCATTTATTTTAGTATGAACATAACTGTATGTCATAAATATTATTTCAAAAAATGCCATTTTCTTTGCTTTTTCTAATAATTCGGAATTTAAAGTTTGTATTAATTCTGTATAAAGCTGTTGCCAATTCTCTACTAATATTACAGGAGCTATTAATATCCCAATTTTATATCCCGCTTCTACTAATTTGTTTATTGCTTCTATTCTGCCTTTTAGTCTTGAAGTTCCAAATTCTACTTTATTTATAATCTCTGCTGGGTTTACACTCATTCTAATTATTATTTTGCCATTATGATTTAATGGTAAAATGCTATCAACCATCTCGAATTTAGTAGGTAATGTTAAAAGTCCTTTTTCTGTATTTGCAAAATTTTCTATTGTCCAGACTAAGTTACCTGTAATTGTGTTTTCTAAAATCAAATCACTGTTGCTGCCAATTTCAAATGTTAATTGTTTTTCACTTTGCTTTGCTACTTTTATTATTTTTTCTAACATTTGCTCTCTATTTACAAACAATCTTAAATATGCACATTTATTATAATTGCAGACTAAATAGCAATACATACACATTGCTGTGCATCCTGATGAGGTATATGGAACTAAGTAATCTGATGTTTTATAATTTTCAACAAATTTATGTGTTTTTCTTACTCCTATAATCAAATTACTTTTCATATTTACAAATTCTGAATTTTGTTTTTTGCGCATTTCTTCTATATTATTATGATTTTCTATTTCTACTTTTGGTATTTCTTTATATTGTTCCATTAACTGAATGCCTAATGGATAATTTACAATTTCTTTTTCAAAATAAATAGCTTTAGGTTTAAACATAAAAATCTCCTTTTTTTATATTTTGCCCAAAGCTATTTATTTTATTTATTTTCTTTTATAAGTTACATATTCATATTTAAAGTTATTTTTTGAATCTTCTGGTCCTTCTTCTCTACTAATTTCTTCCCAAATATCACTATTTATTCTAGGGAAAAATGTATCTCCTTCAAAGTCTTTATCTATCTCTGTTACATACATTTTGGTTACATATGGCATCAATAAATTATATATCATTGCACCACCTATAACAAAGTTTTCATTTTCATCTTCTATGTATTGTTGTATTTGTAACATAGAATGAACAATTTCTACGTTTTCATTGTTTACTTTAAAATCTGGATTTTGACTAAATACAATGTGTTTTCTATCTGGTAATATTGTTCCTAATGATTCAAATCTTTTTCTTCCCATTATTATATTATGGTTTGTTGTTAAATTTTTGAATCTCTTTAAATCATCTGGTATATACCATAATAATTTGTTTTCTTTTCCTATTGTATTATTTTTTGCTTTTGCTACTATTATACTTAACATTTTTTTGCACTCCTTTTAAAATTCCTCTTCTACTGATAAATTAGCATAATATTCTGTTTTAAATTCTCTATCATATTCAATTTTCCCGAAAAGTTCTGGCATTTCTTCTTGAAAATATTTTAATAATGGAATTAATACTTGTCTAATTGATGGATGTACATTTTTTGTTGTTCTTAAACTTAAAATATGTCTCCATTCTCTAATATTAGCTGTCATAGTATATTCTGCTGCAGTTGAATGTGGTAATACTTCTCTACACATATCTGTTGAAGCTCCTAATTCTTTCATTTTTATATATGATTTTTCAATATTTTGCATAGCTTCTTTCCATGTCTCATATGTTTGTGAATCTTCTATATATTGTGGATTTATAAATGTGATTTCATTTCCAAATTTATCTTTATTATAACTGCAAAATCTAGTTGATTCTACTGAAAAGCTAGCAAATCTGTGTCTTGTAAGATCTTTATATGAACCTATATCATTATATATTCTTACTGTTATTTTTTCATGTTCTAATACTGATTCATGTCCTGCTGTTATACAATTATTTAATATTCTTTTATAACTATCATCTGTTATTACGCCTTCTGTACGATAACATGTTCTACAAGCACGCTCTAACCTTTTCATTATTTTTTTTCCATCAAATTTTTCTACTTTTATCCATGGTTCTTCTATTCTCATTTTTCATCCCTTCCTTACATTTTTAATATATCATAATAATTTTTGCTTGTAAATTGTTTTTACAAAAAAGTTACATTAGTAATCCCACTTTGGCACATATTCTTCTTCATGTTCTCCAAGTTCCTGAATATACCCATTTTCTAAATTCAATTTATATAAATAATTTTCAACATCTTCATATTCTTCTTTTGTTATTTTTCTTGCAATTTCTGGTATTTCTTTTGCCTTATATGTTGGAAAATATTGTGCCATTATACTTACATATATATTATTATCTAAATTTTCTTTTATCCACTTTAAAATTTGCTTACTATTTTCTGTTTGATTTGGTAAAATTAAATGTCTAATCATTAATCCTTTTTTCATTATTCCATTTTTGTTTAATTGTGGTACACCCACTTGTCTATACATCTCTTTTATTGCTGATGTTGCAATCTCGAAATAATTGTCTACTTTCGAAAAACTTTTTCCTAACTCATTATAGTAATATTTTAAATCCGGTAAATATATATCAATATATCCCTCTAGTAATTTTAATGTTTCCACATTTTCATATCCATTTGTGTTATATACTATTGGAATTACCAATCCTTTGCTTTTTGCTTGTTTTATTGCTTCTATAATATGTAATGCATAACTTGTAGGTGTTACTAAATTTATATTTTCTACACCTTTTTCTTGTTGTTTTAACATTATATCTGCTAGGTCTTCTATTGTTACTTCTTTTCCTTTGCCTAATTGGCTTATTTCATAATTTTGACAAAATATACAGTTCATATTACAATTAGAAAAGAAAATTGTTCCAGAACCGATTCTTGCCAGAAATACATGGTTCTTCAAAACTGTGTGTTGAATATAATGCAATTTTTATTTTATCAGTTGATTTACATCTTCCTATATTTTTGGTTCTATCTATTCCACATTTATGAGGACATATTGTACATTTTTCTAACATCATTCATATTCCTTCTTTTTTTATTACTTTTTATAACCTATATTTATATCATAATTTCTAGTTATTGTCTATGTTATCAATAATATCTTTACATTCTTTCCAATTAGAAACCTTTAAGTATTCATAATCCTTAGCCATTTTTTCTATAATTTCTTTTGTCTTATCTTTAGAATTTAAATCTGTAACGATTATGTCTTTTATCTCTTCTTCTTTTCCATATAATATTTTAAACATAATTGAACGCAAAAATCCTTCTATTTTTTCCTCTTGGTTTTTTGCAGCAATTATTACGTAAATTCCATCTTCCTTTAGATTTGTATATGTACACATATATATTATTTGCTTAATTAATTCAAATAAGCCATAAAGAGCAAATGTCCAAAGTAGTGAATTTATAATAAAATTCCCCATACCTTTTCCTCCTTATGGCTATAGTATGTAATTTTTAAATTTTTGTTACATTTTTATTATTTTCTCCCAAGGTAATTCTGGTTTGCCGAAATGTCCATAGTTTGTTGTTTTTGTGAATATTGGCTCACGTAATCCTAAATATTCTATAATTCCTTTTGGAGTTAAATCAAATTTATTTCTTATTTTTTCTTCTATTTCTTCTTCTGGTATTGCATTTGTTCCAAAAGTATCAACAAATATTGACATTGGTTGTTCTACACCAATTGCATATGCTACTTGAAGTTCACATTTTTTAGCATACCCATTTGCAACAATATTTTTAGCTATATGACGTAACATATATGCTGCACTTCTATCTACTTTTGTTGCATCTTTTCCAGAAAATGCTCCTCCACCATGACGTGCATATCCACCATATGTATCTACTATTATTTTTCTACCTGTTAATCCAGTGTCTCCTAAAGGTCCTCCTATTACAAATCTTCCTGTTGGATTAATATAATATTTTGTATTTTCATCTAGATATTTTTGTGGTATTACTTCATTTATTACTTTGTCTTTAATATCTGTTATTAATGCATCCATATCTATTCCATCATTATGTTGTGTAGAAATTAATATTGTATCAATTCTTTTTACTGTGTTTCCTTCATATTCTACTGTTACTTGTGTTTTTCCATCTGGTCTAAGGTATGGTAATATACCTGTTTTACGTACTTCTGCTAGTCTTCTTGATAATTTATGTGCCATTGAAATTGCAAAAGGCATATATTCTTCTGTTTCATCTGATGCGTATCCAAACATTATTCCTTGATCTCCTGCACCACCAACATCAACACCTTGTGCTATATCAGAACTCTGTTTTGTGATATTAATATCAATTTTGCATGTTCTATAATCCATATCTAATTCTGCATTATCATATCCTATCTCTTTAATTCTATCTCTTACTATTTTTTCTATATCTAATTTAGCATTTGTAGTTAATTGTCCTGCAATTGTTATTTGATTTGCTGATGCAAATGTTTCTACAGCCACTCTAGAATATTTGTCTTGTTTTAAAGCTTCATCTAATATTGTATCTGAAATATAATCACATAATTTATCTGGATGTCCCTCTGTTACGCTTTCAGATGTAAAATAAAATTTTTTCATAATTAACTCCTTTCTCCATATATCAAATTTCTATATTTTTCATTGTTACTGATATATTCTTCTATTTTTTTTGAAATTCCCAATGATAATGCATATGGTATATAACCTTCTAAAGTCATTACATACTCAATATCTTTTTCATATATTAAAGTATATTGTTTCATGAAATTTTTTAAATTTTTTATTTTCTTTAGCTCTTCTTTACCCTTATTTTGTAATCTATATACTGTAAAGAATTTTTTCTTTATAATTTGGTAGATTTTTTTATAACATCCAGCTATCATAATATCACATATTAATAATCCAAAAATAATATCATCTAATTCAATTTTGCTAGATAAGACTACTTGTATTAATATATAAATGATATT
>ERZ780195.1002-NODE-1002-length-25494-cov-6.413971_pt1 | contig 25494 bp, 27 predicted proteins | sample MGYA00511017_ERZ780195 | MGnify/ENA primary metagenome ERZ780195 (study PRJEB29588, sample SAMEA2159974) | human gut metagenome | biome: human gut; feature: human-associated habitat; material: faeces | place: Denmark | collected 2008/2010 ...
GCATTGACCCCCAGAAACACAAGGAATATCTGTATCACTTCTACGAGGGCAATTTCCCCGGAAGCTGGGCAAAGGGTGAGCTGTACAACTACGACCCCGCTACTGGCGATGCCCGGAGCTGCGGCACCACTGCCAGCCTGTGCGGCGTGGAGCAGGCACTGGAAAAAGACGATAAAACCGCACTGGACTACGCTGTGAAGCGTGACCTGCTGCTGCATACTGCTATGGCGTTTTTGCAGGGCTTCCCCATGCTGAACTGCGGCGATGAAATTGCACAGCTCAATGGCTGGGACTACAAAAACGACCCCGACCGTGTGGAGGACAGCCGCAACCTGCACCGCAGCAAATTCAACTGGGAAAACGCAAAACAGCGCACCCGGAAAGGTACGCTGCAAAACGCTCTGTGGCAGGGCATGGAAGAACTGCGCAAGATGCGGGCAGACGAGTGCTTCAGCCCGGATGCGTGGGTCACGACATGGGACAGCCATAACCCCGGTGTACTGGCACTGGTGCGCAAGCGCGGTGAGGAAACGCTGGTAGGTCTGTTCAACTTTACCGAATACCCTGCCGGTGCAAGCCTTGACGCGCTGGGCGGAAAGTATACCACCGCTGACGGCAAGACTGTCTGGCTGGCCGATGTGGAATTGCAGCCCTATCAGGCATTGCTCGTGAAAAAAGCATAAGATGGTTTTTGAGGACACCCCGGTATCTTCCGCGCGAAGGAAAGATGCCGGGGTGTTTTTTCTTTTAGCGATGCAATCGCGCAGACTGCATCCAGTGGATGCAGTTCACGGGTTTGGGTGTTTCCCAACAAGCATTTTGCAAAGCAGAATGAACAGTTGTATAGACAGCTGCCCTGCTTGCGTACTCTGTGAAGGGGTTCAATCTTAGAAATTTTCGTTTGAGGGAACTGCTGTTCCGATACTCAAAATTTCAAAATCAAGTTCATCATTCATGCCGTCAGTTTCAAAGAAAACTTTGAAGCGGGCGGTTATTTTTGTGCAAAACGAAATGCACGCAGCTAAAGCAAGTTGTATGCAAAAGCGGAGGTCATACCTGCCGGATTTCCTTTTGCCGCTTTTGCGCATTGCAGGCACCCTCTGCACAAAAAAAGTTCGCCGCTCCTTTGACGGAACGGCGAACTTGCTCGGATCATTTACGGTCTGCTGTCTTGTCACGGCAGCGGGCGGGTCACAGAAGGCTCAGGGCCTCTTCATCTGCCACCAGCGTGCAGTCCGGATGCAGCTGCAGGATGGAGCCGGGGCATTCCGGCGTGACCGGGCCGGACACGACCGCTTTGACGGCCTTTGCCTTGGCCAGGCCGTTGGCGACCACCAGCACCTTGCGGGCCTGCATGATGGTCTTGATGCCCATGGTATAGGCCTGCCTGGGCACCAGATCTTCGTTGCCGTCAAAGAAGCGCTTGTTGGCCTCGATGGTGGCTTCGGTCAGATCGACGCAGTGGGTCTCCAGCTCAAACGCCTTGCCCGGCTCGTTGAAGCCGATGTGGCCGTTCGGGCCAAGGCCCAGCAGCTGCAGGTCGATGCCGCCCACGCTGTGGATGATCTGGTTGTACTGGGCGCAGGCATCGTCTGCATCGGGGTTGGTGCCATCCGGCAGGTGGATGTGCGCCGGGTCGATGTTCACATGATCGAACAGGTTGCGGTGCATGAAGCTCCAGTAGCTTTCCGGGTGGTCCTTGGGCAGGCCGCGGTACTCATCCAGATTGACGGTCGTCACCCCTGAAAAGTCGAGGTCACCCTTGTTGTACCACTCCACCAACTGCTGGTAGGCACCCACCGGGGTGCCGCCGGTGGCCAGACCCAGCACGCAGTCGGGTTTCAGGATGATCTGCGCCGAAAGGATGTTGGCCGCCTTGCGGGACATGTCTGCGTAATCGTTTGCGCGAATGATCTTCATCGGTTCTCCGCTCCTTTGTTTTTACTTCAGCAGCAGCGGCAGAAAGCTGGTGCCGTTTTCCGGTGCCTTGCTGTGGAAATAGTCCGCAGCGGTCGCACCGACATCGCTGAGGGTCTTGCGGATCCCGATATTCTTGGGGGTGGAGTGGGCGCTGTGGATCATCAGCGGCACCATCTCACGGGTGTGGTGCGGGTGTCCGATGGTCGGGTCGTTGCCGTGGTCCGCCTGCACGATGAGGATATCGTCCTCGCCCAAGGCGTCGCGGATCTTGCCGATCCATTCGTCCGCCACCCGCAGGCGGTCTGCGTAGGCCGCGACATTCTCCCGGTGGCCGCACAGGTCCGTTTCCTGCACGTTGGTGCAGATGAACGCAGTCTCCTGCTCCTTTACGATCTCCAGGGTGCGCTGCAGCACGCTGGCCGTGTCCACCATGGGGATGCTGGTGCCGTAATTGTTCGTGACCACGTCGGCCACCTTGCCCAGCAGGAACACCGGCAGGCCGCTCTTGCCCAAAATCGTCGGGATCTGCACCTCCGGGTCAACGCCGTAGCCCATGTGGATGCAATGGTAGTCGTTGTTGTAAACGCCGCTGGCCGGGGCATTCACGCCGATGTAATCGCCGTGTTCCTCAATGGCATCCAGCAGGTTCTGCAGGTGCACGCCGCGCCCGCCGAAGGTGATGACGCGGGGCACGACCGACACGCTGCGCACCAGATGACCGATCTTGAGCTCTTCCTCAAAATCAAGGTCGTCGATGGCCGCCGTGACGTTGAAGGCCTGACCCGGATCGCATTCCACGTTGTCGGCCACGGTGCAGGCCTCGTTGACGATCAGCAGGCGCTTGCCGGATGTTCCGGTGTAATACCGGACATGGTAACCCGCATCCTCCAGCGTCTTTTTGATGAGCTCGATCTTATTGCAGATCGGCTCGCCGAAAGGCTTTGCCGGGCGGGTGCCCATGATCTCCTGATGGCCGAAGAAGGTGTCCGCACCATCGTGCATCAGCTCGGCACGGCCGAACGTTGCATCCGTCGCAAACGGCAGGCCGGGGAACTCCCGCCCCACGATGTTCGCCAGACCAAGGCTTGCCAGATTGGGCAGCTTCAGGTCCGGCGTGCGCTCAAAGATATGCACGCAGGTGTTGGCACCGCAGTCCGCAGGGCGCACCTGCGGCACATCCGGCATTGCGCCCACACCAAAACCATCCAGAACGATTACAACAAACTTTCCCATTGCGAATTATCCTTTCTGTCATTCCCGGACCGGTTCTCCCAGCGCAGAGTACAGGCCCGCCAGCTCCGGCTTGCCGGAGGACAGCCCTTTGACCACTGCCACCCGGCTCCGGGTCACAAAGAACTGTGTCCGGAACGCCATGACCGCCGCAGCCGAGACCGGACAGTTCTGCTGCAGTTCAAAATGATAGTCGATGCTGGAGTCGTCCGGCGGCAGCACCGGCACGACCTTTGCATTTTCCGGCGTCGTGCCCACCAGGGCGTTCTTCATATGGCCGCGGCGGTAATGCCCGCCGCCGTAGCAGTACGCCTTATCGCCCAGATTGTGGCTGACCTCCGAAACATACAGGTAGCCGGGGCGCTCCTCGGCATCCGGGTGGCCGGCATGATACGGTGTCGTTCCGGTCAGGCCGTGTCCCGGTTCCCCGTGGGTGCCGCCTGCCGCCGCGATCATCGGGATGCTGTGGGTGCAGGTGGCACTGGGCGTATTGAGCATCAGGTCCCGGTAGCCGCGGGCGCGCAGCATTTCGGCTGCGGTCTGCACGGTCCGGAGGTTGGGCATGGGCAGGATGTCCTGTGCCGCTTCGTCGTACAAAAAGCAAGGGAAGCTGCACACGCCGCCCACCTCCACATTCGGCATCGCCTCGATCGCACGCACTGCGCTGTCCAGTTCCTGCAATTCAAAGCCGCCGTACTGCCCGGAATACAGCATGTCGCCTTCTCCCAGAACACGGAGCATCAGCTTCTGGTGCAGGCCCAGCTCGGTGCAGACTGCGCTGATCTCGCGGGCTTTTTCCAGCGTGTACACCGTTACGATCACCGGCTTTGCGCGGAGGATCTTTTTCAGGGCCGCCCGGGGGATCTGGACCAGATGCCCTACGTTGCCGAGGGGGATCTGATTTTCCACCATCGTCAGCGCCTCGCGGAAGTCCACGCACACAGCGCCCACATATCCCATGTCGGTCAGCGCACGGGCGATCAGGGGGTTGCGTCCGATCTGCTTGAGCATGAAAAAGTTCTGCACGCCGTTTGCGTCGCCTGCCTGTTTGATGCTGCGGGCATTTTCCAGGATCGTGTCGTAATCCAGCAGATAGGTGTCCGGCAGGATCACGCCATTCTGCTGCCATTCAATGCCCAGACGCACCAACGGCTGGTTGCGCTCCATTACGGTCTTTAAAAACACAGGGCATCTCTCCTTTTCCTCTCGTTTTTTCAGCGGTTCAGTTTTCCTCGACCTGCTCCATGCAGCTGCGCAGGATGCGGATGATGGTGTCCGGGCCGCTGCGCATGGGGTTGATGCGGATCATCCGGTGTTCAATGGTCGGGTCCTGCGCACGGAACGTTCCACTGACACGGTAGATCATGGGGGCAAACTCGTATTTACTCTCGCTGCCCACCGGATGCGGCGCTGCGCCGAACTTCGGGGCAGCGTCCAGAATTTTTTCGGCGATCTCCTGATCAAACTCCACCAGCAGCACCTTGCTCTGCGCGTTTGCCAGGAACGCCTGCCGCACATGGGGGACCTCGCCGGCGTTCAGGCGGCGGACCAGCTCCTCGTTGACCTCGCTCTGGATGGCGAGCGCCACCGGCGCATAGATCAGGCCGCGCAGGGCCTCCATGGCTTCGTGTCCCTGCACCTGACTGCCGCCGGAATACTGCATCTTGTAGATGCGGTCGATCAGCTCCTTGCTGCCGATCACTGCACCGACGCCCTCCGGACCAAGGATCTTGAAGCAGGAGAAGGTGGACAGGTCGGCCCCCGCCTGGCAGCCGATGGCGTCCACTTTCAGGGCGGCGTAGTTGTCATCGGTCACCACCGGGATGCCCGGCAGCGCAGCCTTGATGGCTGCGATCACGGCTTTGTAGTCGTAGCGGTCCTCCGGCTTCTGCCGGGTCAGCTGCACCAGGGCGCCGCGGATCTCGTCCTTGTGCTGCGCACAGACGGCCTTGAGCTGTTCCAGATCGTTGAAGTCCGCGCGGATGGGTTTCAGCCCCATGGCGTCGATGGTCACCTGCGTCGTCGTATAGATGGGCGAGGTGTGCACCAGAATGGCATCCCCCGGTTTCAGGCAGGCGGTCAGAGCCCAGCGGATCGCGCCCGTGCCGGAGCCGCGCACAAGCAGCGCCGCCGGGGCATCAAAGGTGTCGGCAAAGACCTTTTCCACCTTTACCGTGCAGCGGGGCTTGTTCAGCCCTTTCACCACGCCGAGGTCGCCCAGCGAGAGGACTTCCTCTCCCTGAAAATTGCGGGTCACTGCGTCAATGACCTTGAACTGGAGCTGTTTTGCCTGTTCCAGCGAGATAGAATGCAGGGGATAGGTTTTCATTGTCAATTCCTCGAATCCTTGTTATTTCTGTCCTTTGTAGATGCGCAGTGCATTGCGGTACAGCAGGTTCTCCCATGCGCGGTCCGGCACGCCTGCCTCGCTTGCCAGCGGAGCAAAGGTGTCCAGCAGGTAGCTGTAGCCCACACCGCCCCGGTCTGCAAAGTTGCTGCGGCGGGTGATGTCCATGCTCATGACGATCTGCGTGTCGTACCCTTCCGCACAAAGGCGGCTGAGCCAGTCTGCACGGGAGACATCAGGCTGGTAGTTGCACTTGCCGATGGTGTCGAACGCAATGTTGACCCCCTGATCCAGCAGGCGCTTCATGTAATCCAGATCGGCCGACAGGTCGATGTGGCTCAGCACCACCCGGCTCAGGTCAACGCCAAAGCTCTTGAAGATCTCCAGCTGCTCCAGGCCGCGCGTGCCCAGCGTTGTGTGGGTGCAGATGGGTGCCCCCGTTTCTGCATGGGCGCGGGATGCCGCACGGAACACCTTGGCCTCCGTCTCGGTGATGTCCTTCGAGGTGCCGATCTCGCCGATGACGGTCGCCCGGACACCGGTGCCTTCAATGCCCTCGGTCAGTTCCTTCACCATGATGTCACACAGCTGCTGTTCGGTCAGCGTATAGCACTCCGGCGGGAGAAAGGGCTCCTTGTAGTAGCCCGTCGCGTGGGTGATCTCCACCCCCGCCTGTGCAGCCATTTTCTGCACATAGGCCACGTTCCGGCCCATCCCGCGGTTGGTCTGGTCGATGATGCCGACCACACCGTGTTCCGCCAGCCGCCGGTATTCCGCCGCGGTCGCGTCAAAATCATCCAGCCTGCAGTCGATGTTCTTCTTCGGGCCGGACAGGTCGATCGTCGTATGCTCGTGCGCATACAGAATCTTTTCAGGCAGTTTCAAAAGGATTCGCCTCCTGTATTGTTTCTTAACCAGAGCCGCCTCCCGGCGCAGGCCGGGAGGCGCTCATTTTATCCGGGGATCAGGCGGCAGGGGTGTACAGAGACAGCAGGAACAGCACGTTTGCGATCAGGCCGACCAGGATCGCGCCCAGAGGACCGACCGCCATGGAGACCAGAGGCTTCTTGCTGCACTTGTTGATGCACCAGAATGCCACGATGATGAACAGACCCGTCGTGGGCATGATTGCCTGAGCAGCCAGGATGCCGCCGATCAGCAGGGCGATGTCGATGACGTAGCTCATAGCGGTACGGATGTTGTCGCCGCAGCGCTTGATGCCGGGGAACTTGTCCAGACCCTTTGCGATGACATTCAGCAGCAGGATCTCCACGCAGATGCAGGCTGCACCGGCGATCAGGGCGATAAAGGGGTTGGGGATCAGCAGACCGATCACAAAGACGAAGGTCATGCCGGCCGGAGCGTAGACGCCGGTGGTGATGGCGGTGGTGGCAACCAGCGGGATAAAGCCGATGGCACGGGCCAGAGCGGTCAGACCTGCGTTGACGCGGTCACCCTCGGCCAGCAGGCCCAGGCTGATGGGGTCACCGGCCATGATGCTCATGCTGGTGCCTGCTGCGATCAGGCCGCCCATGAGGGCCAGAACCGGCATATACTTGCGGATGCGTGCGACCTTGTCGGCAAAGATCTGGGTCAGCATTTCGTTGGAGTTCTGGTCGTTGCCTTCCTTATCCATGGCAGCGAACACCAGCATGATGATCATACCGGCCAGCAGGGCCATACCGTCCTTGTTCAGGCTGATCGTGTGCTCAGCGTCCAGTGCGATCTTGCCGTAGGTCTCAACGATCTGACGGACCAGCAGGGTCACAACGGCGGTGATGATGCCCTTGGCAGCGCCGAACTGCAGGGCAACCGTCACAGCCGGGAAGATGGCGAAGGCCAGCGTGATACCGGCAGAGACCTGGCCCAGGCTGCCCAGGAAGTTGACCGGCAGCAGGTTGAACAGGTCGATGATCACCTGCAGGCCGAACAGCAGGGCCACGCCGTACACAGCGCCGATGACGCCGGAAGCGATCATGCCCTTTTTGGTGTCCGGGCACCAGGTGCCGATGATGTCGGTGGTGAGCAGGATGCAGTGGATCAGGATGATGCTTGCGGCAATGGACGTGGGCAGGCCGTAGCCGATGACCAGACCAAAGCCGATGGCAAAGCTGGTGGCTGCCAGAGCCTTGCGGTCCATGCGCTTTTCCAGATACTCCGGCAGGACCGGGCGCAGGCCGTCGTTGAACACGGCGATGCTCTGGTTTGCCAGGATTGATGCCAACGCACCAACTGCCGCGATGATAACGTAGCGCAGAATGGTTTCCATATGTAATCCTCCTTATTTGACGATCCGGATCAGAAGCCCAGACCCTTGAGAATGATCGGCACGACCTTTTCGATGTGCTGATCCGTAAAGCCGTATGCCTTCTTGCCGGCCTTGACCTGTGCCAGGATCTCGTCCTCGCTCAGCATTTTGCCCGGCATGGACACCGTTGCGCACTGGTTCATGCCCAGCAGGGCAATGGCCATTGCCAGCGCACCGCCGCCGCCCGTCTTGCAGGCGCCGAAGTAGTAATCTGCCTGCCCGGTCTTGACCGCCATTGCCGCCGCAATGTCATCCTTGATCTCCACCGAGGCACGGTCGCCTACAACACCCTTGATGGTGTCATAAACCTTCTGCTTGTCGATCTGGCCGCCTACTACGATTTTCATAAGCTAGCCCTCCTTTCTGATGTGGGTTTTATGCAAATGCTGTCACGATTGTGCCAGCACGACCCCGATGTGCATGGTCAGGAACTTCTGCTCGTCCTCCGGCAGGTCCGGCAGGATCTCCCGCACCAGCGCCTGCGTTGCTTCCAGTGCCTTGGGGAAGGTAGGCTCCTGGCTGGTCTCTTCGTAGACCTCCTCGTCCAGCGGCTCCACCGGCTCTCCGCGGTGGATGCGCCCCAGCGCAGCGCACAGGTGCGTGATCATGGCGGAAGCGTTTTCTTCGGTCAATGTCAGACCGTATTTCTCCTGAAAAAAACGGATCACATCCTGTACCTTCCGGCAATCCTCCTCGGACAGCATCCCTGCCTGGTGCAGGATCGTTAATCTCGGTTCAAAATCCATCTCTGACATCTCCCAATGATTTTTTGTTTTGCTTACAGCCAGGTGCCGATCTTGTCGGCCAGCGTCTCAGCCGGAGCTTCGGTTCCAAAAATGTTCCAGACCAGCTCACAGATCTCGCCGCAGCAGCTATAGGGGCTGTAGTACGAGGTGGAGTCCGGCTTGAAGCCGACGTTCTGCTTGTTGGTCAGGAAAATGACGGCGGTCTTGTTGGTCTTGTTCATGACCACATGGGTGCCGGTAAAGCCTGCGTGGCCAAAGGCGTCGTAGTGGCGGTCGCCGCGGCCCATGAACGAGGAGCCCCGCTCAAAGCCCAGCCCGCGGGACGGCTTGCCGTTCTGCTCGCTGGTGAACTCGTCGATGACTTCCTTCTTGTAAAGGCGGACGCCCTTGTAGATGCCGCCGTTCAGCATGGCCTGGCACAGCACGGCCAGATCTTCCGCGTCGGAGTACAGGCCCGCGTGACCGGCCACGCCGCCGTTTGCCATCCATGCATTGCCGTCGTTGCACTCGCCCTGCAGGGTGTAGTTGCGCCAGCCGGTGAAGGTGCGGAACGCGTCCAGATCGGCGGTGCAGTCGTAGCCAAAGCCCGGGTAGTCGATCTCGTCCACCATGGCATACTCATACGGGTTGCCGAAGGAGGTGGCTGCCACATCCTCGGTGGTAAAGCCGTTGGCCAGCGGCAGATAGGTGGTGCGCTTCAGCCCCAGAGGCTTGTAGATCTCGTTCTTGACGTATTCGTCCATCGAGCGCCCGGTGATCCGCTCCACCAGGAAGCCCAGCATCTGGAAGCCCAGGTCGCTGTACTTTTCCTCGCCGGGGGCGAACATCAGCTCACAGTTGCAGATGTAATCCAGCACCTTGGCCTTGTCCTTCTCGATGTAGAGGAACATCGCCTTCCACTGCGGCAGACCGGAGGTGTGAGTCAGCAGCTGATGCACGGTGACGTTTTCCTTCCCGTTCTTGGCAAACTCCGGAATGTAGCTTGCTACCGTGGCGTTCAGGTCGATCTTGCCCTCGCTGTACAGCTTCATGATGGACTGTGTCGTGGCCATGATCTTGGTGCAGGATGCCATGTCGAACATGGTATCCATCTGCATGGGGCGGGGATCGTCCAGCCGCACGCCCATGTCGTTGAGCATTGCGTAGCCGTATGCCTTTTCATACACGATCTTGCCGCCGCGTGCCACCACGATCGTTGCGCCGGGGAAATATCCCTGTCCCATGTAGTTTTCCACAATGTTGTCGATGGCCGTCAGGCGGTTATCGGTCCGGACGGGCATTGCAGACCGGGGGAAGCAGTTCTCCGCCTGCTCCGGGCTGGCACACCCCATAAAGGCAGAGGCAGCTGCCAGTGTGCCAACGGTTTTGCCGGATGCGATCAGGAAGTTGCGCCGAGTGATCTTTTTCATGCGAGATCTCCTTTTCTTTCTGCAAAAAAATCAGACATCCTGTATCGGTTTTCGGAAGAAAATGTTTTATACAATATTTTGTATTTTCATTTCGAAAGAAACATCCGCATGTCCTCCATGCAGATGTGACTTCTGTTTGACCGCACCTTTGCTCAGTAGCGCGGAATGATCTGCTTGCGCATCACCTGCTGCTGGATGTGGTCCACACGCTCCACCGACAGGATCTTGCGCACCAGCTGCGCGGTGATGTTATCACTTTTCCGGCAGGCAAGCACGGCCACGGTATCTTTTTCCTGCTCATCCAGCCGGGGCATCGGATAATAGCTCAGCCCCTCCGGCAGCATATCGGCGCTCCAGACGCCAGCATCAATGACGCCGCTGTGCAGAAACGGCACCAGTTGACTATAGATGATGGGCACATATTGCACCGGCTTATCGGCAAAACAGAACCGGGTCAGCATCTCCTGGTCCACCGAGGAGGCATCCACGCCCACCTTGCAGTTCTGCCAGTCGCCCTTGAAGTCCGGGCGGACAAAGACCCGATGCTGTTCCACATAGCTCTGCGGGCCAAAGGCCGCGATCAGCTGGATGTCCTTGCCCTCCTGCGCATAGTGTTCAAATGCAAGCTGGCTCATGACGCACAGATGAAAGCGCCCTTCTTCCACACAGTTCAGCCGGTAGCCGGAACCGCGCATAAATGCGATCGCACCCGTGACCCCTTTCTGGTTCAGTTCCTCATACAGTCCGCTGGCCAGACCTTCATAGCGCAGGCCATACGGCATCGGCATCACGCAGGTCAGACCCGTATTGCTGCAATACTGCGCCATTGCCACATAGTCGATCTCTGTTGCAATGGTGCCGTTCTGCCCATGGGATTCCAGACGGATCACATGATTCTGTTTCAGGTTGTTCAGCGCGATCTGGATATTTCCCCGTGCCATCTCGCATTGTTCGCTCAGTTCCGTCACCGTGGGGATCCGGTCTCCCGGTTCCAGCCCTGCCAGGATCTGCGCGACCTGCAGCGTTGCCAGACCAGACTTCTGGAGCAGACTTGTGTTCATCATGGTTGCTCTTCCCTTCTCGACCTATCTTTCAATCCGCATCAGGTGGACCGTGGGAAATTCCACAGGAAAGAAGCGTATTTTGGGCGTTCCGCCCCTCCTCACAAGAGACAGATCGCTTGCAGATTTATGATAATACAGAATTTCATATATTACAATATGGAGTCTTGCATAAACTTTTTCCATCGAATTTGTACAACCTGATTTTTCATCCGCGGCGGCTTTCCGGTCCGTCACCAGTCTCCCCGGCAGGAACACCATGCGCCGCTTGCCCTTGAGGTCACCCCCGCGTATGCGGGGAAAAGTTTGGCTACACCAAAAACCGGGGCGTGTACCGGGGATCACCCCCGCGTATGCGGGGAAAAGTCCACCAGCGAAGCGCAAAAATCCAGCGATATGGGATCACCCCCGCGTGTGCGGGGAAAAGATACCATCATCACTGAACTGGCCAATGTTCTTAGGATCACCCCCGCGTGTGCGGGGAAAAGCGGATTCCGCAAACTTACATCAGCCGAAGCCGGGGATCACCCCCGCGTATGCGGGGAAAAGTACGGGCCTGTGTGAGCACTCCCGGCAGGAGCAGGATCACCCCCGCGTATGCGGGGAAAAGTGTAAAAGAATCGGAAAAAGGCAGTCCGGATTAGGATCACCCCCGCGTATGCGGGGAAAAGAGTGCCGCGAGTATATGGGCCATCTGTGCCCGAGGATCACCCCCGCGTATGCGGGGAAAAGACCCACGATTTATAGACGATGATACCGCAGGAGGGATCACCCCCGCGTGTGCGGGGAAAAGGCCCGTGTCGCCCATCTGGTGGACACCTTGCCAGGATCACCCCCGCGTATGCGGGGAAAAGTATGATGCTCCACCATAGCATCCCGGACACGGCGGCGCAGGTCCTCCGGGACCTGCACCGCCACCTCAAATGCGATTGGGATGGTCACCTCTGCCTTGTACAGGTCGGCAATGTCGTACACGAAAGAGCACTCATGCCCGACGTGCACGAATCCCAGCCCCGGCGCACACCCCAGCGCCACAATGACCGCATGGGCCAGCCCGTACAGGCAGGCAGCACGGTGGGTCACGCGGGTGCCGGGGCCGAGCAGCAGCACCGAAATGCCCGCCGCCGGGATCTGAACGATACCCTTTTCATCCGTTACGGTGATGGCACCGTCCTGACGGCCCAGCGTGCAGTGTTCCAGGTACAGAAAGGTCATCCGGTCCCGGACCTGCGGCAGCGCCTGCAGATCAGGGCGGATCATGCCCGGCACATCATCCATGGCTGCTTCCTCCGTGCAGGATGGTCATCAGGCCAAGGCCGTAGGCTTTGCCGCGGCCAATGCCCTGACACAGCATCTCCCGGAACGCTTCCGGGTCGGTCACCTGCAGGATGCCCTCATAGGTCACCGCCAGCAATGTGACCGGCCGCTTTCCGTTCTTCCGGAAGTGACAGGTCTGTTTCCGGGTCACCTGAAAAGCGCCCTCCGTCAGGGCAAAGCCGTGCTTCCCGGCCTGCTCCAGCAGCCACTGTTCCTGCTCCGCTTCCAGATAGCAGGGCTTCAGGGTACCCCGCGCCAGCGGGTCCGCCGGGTCTTTCCGGGTGCGGGTCGGATTTGCCGTCAGACGGAACTGCCAGCAGCTGCCCGGGGTCACCCGTTCCAGCAGCGGCTCGTAGCGGCGCATTTCCGGCGCGGCTCCCGTCCCGAACTGCGCACACAGTCCGGTCAGGTCGGGGAGCTCCTCGCTGAGCAGCAGCAGATACAGTTTTCCGTTCAGGCTGTCCAGCCGCCACAGCCTGCGGCGTCGTTCGCCGGAGAACGAGTTTTCCACCGCGCCGTGGAACTTCTGTGGAGAAGTCAGCGCGATCATGGTACTGCGGCGGGTGGGGTCAAGTTCTGTGCGGGACAAATACATTGCATCTCACCTCAATTCTGCAATTCCGCCATGGGGTCGTGCTCCGTCGGTTCCGGCATTTCCGGCCGTTCCAGCCGCCATTCCCGCACCGGTCGGAACCCGTACTGCCGGTGCACCGGGCTGAAGGACATCGGCAGATCCTGCCGGGGCACTGCCGCAGGGTCTGCCGGGTCGGCGTCGGCCACGATGCGCAGCTTCCCTGTTTCCGGTTTTCGTCCCTGCATGGGTTCCGTCCGGAGGACGTCCAGCAGGCTCCCCTGCCGGATGCCCAGACAGAGCGGCAGGGTGGGCGGGCAGGAGCGCCGCCCCAGATACAGCGGGTAGACCGGGTGCCGCAGAGCCGCTTCCAGCTCCCGCAGCAGAGCTTCGTCCTCGCTTTCCAGCCCTGCCAGAAAAACGGCGTCCTGCAGATAGTGGCGGTAGGTCACATAGGAGGTGTCCCGGCTTTTGGCGGTGTGAAAATCCACCAGCAGGCTGCCCTCCTGGTCTGCCCGCACGGCAAAGCGCAGGCCGTTCAGCCGGGCAAAGCCCTCCGTGTCGTCCCGGCGCAGCCCCAGCGCCGCCGCCAACAGGCCGACCACGCCGCTCTTGGTGGGTTCCCGGTCGGTCTTGCGGGTCTCAAACTTGGAGTCCGAACCCCAGGACTGCAGGGGTGCAGCCAGCCGAAGCAATAAGGTCGCCATGGTCACACCTCATTCCCGGACAGCTTCTCCTCTACGGCCTTTTCCAGTACCGCCAGCATGGTGTTCAGCGGCATGGGCTGTGCCAGTTCTTCCAGCCCGGTACCCACCGTAAAGCTCTGCTCCGGTGCCTCTGCAAAGGTATTGTAGAGTTCCTTTGCATACTGTTTCAGCGCCATCTTGGACGGTTCTGCATAGCCTTCTTCGCTCTTGCGCACCGGCTTTTCAAAGGCACCGCAGAGGTTCACCGGCTGGTCCTGCCGCAGGGTGATGTAAACGGCATCCGGCAGGGTGCGGTTGGCAAAGCTGTTCTGCTTGCCGGTGGGCATGGAGCGGATGAACGCCTCACCGAACGCCCGGACCGTCTGCGCTGCCTGCTCTGCGCCCAGCGTGCGCACCAGCTCCAGAACATTGACCGTGGCATAGCGGTACAGGGTGGAGGAGTTGTATTCCACTGTGCCCAGATGCCCGGCACCGGCGTTGTCCTCCGGGGCACAGTCGTCCACGGCGGTGAAATAGTCGAACTCGTTCTGCACGGTGTGGGTAGAGATGCTGTGGGCCACCTGTGCGGCAGCGTCGTAGTTCAGCGACGGGTCATCTGCCACCATGCGGCCAAACAGCGCTATGTCCGCAGAGGGAGCCGCTTTCAGGGCTTCCTTGTACTGCTTTTTGTCCTTGCAGCCTTCTACAGCCAGCTCTGCCAATGCCTTTGCCTGTGCCGTACTCATGAAAAACAGCGCTTTTGTGCCCTTGTCATCGCTCTTGATGCCTGCATCTGCAATGACCTTCTGGGCCAGTTTGAGGGCATCCTTGTCCGGAGCAAGGGCTTTGATCTGCTTTGCCACCAGATCCGTGCCCTTCTTGGTGCGGTAACCGGTCTCAACTGCATCGCTCATTTCCCCAGTGAACATCACGCGCATGGCGTGCTTCCACGCCTGCGAGGACACCCGGGCACGGACGGCCCCGCCATAGACAGCGGTCTTGGGGCTGCCGGTGTCGTCGCGGTTGACGCAGCTGGGCGGCACGGTCTGCAGAACATGAAAATCAACATACAGGCGTTTGGTATCCATCTCAATTCTCCTTTTCGTTCTCTTTGGTTTTCTCCGTGGGGCTCGCATAAAGGTCCCGGCCCCACCGCAAACGGACATTCGGCGCACCGTCCACAAACTGGTATTGATACAGATCCTCGGCCAGCTGCGGATAATCCAGCGGGATCCCTTCCCGCCGCAGCAGCTGGATCATCCCGCGCAGGTGGTGCGAGACTTCCGGCATGGAATCCGCCGTTGCCAGCGCGTTGAACCGCCGGAGCACGCTGCTCTCGGTCCAGTCCTGCCCGGCAGACGTTTTTTCGGCCAGCTGCCGCACTGCACCGCCCAGTGTTCTGCCCGGCTGGTTCATGGAAACACCGGCTTCCCCCTGCTGGTGCAGGGCAAACAGGGTCAACGCCGTATAGACGGCCCATTCCGCCTTTGACGGGCCATTGCTGCCCTGCAGCTGCTCCGGCATGTCGGCCAGCAGAGCGCCCCACAACGCAGGCAGGTCTCCGGGCTGACGCCCCACGCCCCGGCGCAGCTCGGCAAGCTCGGCCCGTCTCTGCGGCTCCGGCAGAACTTGCAGCCGACGCAGCTGCCGGGTCACGCAGGCTTTCACCTCATTGGTTTTCATTCTGTCCCTCCTTCATCCTGTTTCGGGTACAGCTTCCGCAAATTATATAGAAAGCTGTTATAGGCTTTGGGTGCCGTATACAGGCAGCTCTTATCCTTGTTCTTTGCCTCCGGGATGCGGCGGCCCACAAAGGCGGCAGCTCCCGCCTGCTCCACCATCTGCTTGCCCAATTCTGCCGCAAGCCGGTATGCCTGCTCCTGCCACTCGGCCGCCTTCTCGACCGGTTCATCCGTCTCCGGGTCAATGCTCTGCAGCCACCGCCGGAACGGCTGATCGACCGCAAAATAGAACTGCGCGCGGGCGGCTTCGGCACCGGTGTCGTTCTTGTCCCCTGCCGCAAGGGCCAGGTTCTGTGCCAGACGACCCACGATCCATGCAGCCTGCTCACAGTTGTTCACCTCATCGTCAACACAGATCTGCCATGTACGGCCCAATTCATTTAGCAGTTCAAGATTCATCGAAAGCGCATCCGTGTAACAATCTTTCATGGAGGCACTTTGCGCTCCGTATTCCACCCCAACTGCACAAACCTGTAGAATTTCTTTTCTGCTCAGCAATTTCCGGCCCTGCAAATAGGTATTCCACCAGATCACGCCGGGTTTATGGCCGCCCCTATCACTGATAGCGGAAAACTCCCGCCAGAGCTGTTTTCCCATCTCATGTTTCCGCGGATCGTAATACACCAGCCCTGTCTTTTTGTCCTCTTTTTTATTCCAGAGCGTCATCGGTTCTGCAAATGCATTCGTGGAATCAAAGAAGTCTCCTCCCAAGACCGTATAGCCCACAACTTTGTTTTCCTTCCGTTCCAGAAGGATCCGTCGAAACTGCGTCGTCATCAGCTCCGCAAAGTTATCCGGGCATGCCACCTCAGTTCGTTCGCCGCTTCTTGCATCCTCAAGCTCCCAACACGGAACATCCGGTTCCCAGAGCTCTCCGCCATCTTGCAGGAACATCAGGTTCCGCATCAGTGTTTCAAACAGATTGCTGCCTTTTACATAGATCACACCGATCCGGCCGAGCCACCCCGGCCCCATCGACGGCAGCGGCCGGTCTTTTGCCTTTTTCTTAGCTGCCGCATCGTCATAATTGTTTAAAGACACAAGCCATCGTGCAGCCTGCGGGTAGTCCATGCTTTCCTTTCCTGTTCCCGCACAGGCAGAAAACAGGCTGCTTTTATTCTCGCTTTCAAACACTTCTCCGTTCAGCTTTTTCGCTCCGAATGGACTGCCGATCTTCGCTTCCGGCACCTGCCAGAAGGGGCGCTCCGGGTGGAACAGCCAGAAGCGGTCCTGCCATTTGTCCAGATAATCCTGGATCGGCTGTTCCGGGAAGTGCCCCAACTGCCACAATTCGCCCCAGCGCTGCAGAGCATCCCGGGGTTCTTCAAACGGTGCCGGTACACCGTTCCCATCCACGCGGGAGAACACCGTGTGCAGCACCGCCAGCTGCAGCCGCAGCATGGCGGCGTCCTGCGTGGGCATCTCGCCCGCAAGGTCCACATACGCGTGTGCATGGAGCAGTGCGTCGGTCAGCGAGACTTCCTGCACAGTGCAGTCCTGTGTCCGCACCCGGACCCACCGTTCCTGCAGCAGGTTAAACTCCATCGTCTCCATCCTCATCCTCCTTCTGATAGGTCAGGCCGTTCTCACGGTCGTAGTGCAGCACCTGCCCAGCAAGGTGTGCCGTGCGGCGCTCGTCCAGCAGCAGGACCAGTTCCCCGCGCAGCAGCGGGGAGAGCTGCCATGCCGCAAAATACTTCCGGGTCTCGGCTTCCAGCGCATCAATGGTTTGCTGCACGCTCCATCGCTTGCTGAAGTACCCCGGCAGACGCAGTCTCTGCCGCGCGATCCGCAAGGCTTCTTCCGGCTGCGGGGGCTGGTCCACCGCCACACAGGGCCCGGCCGCTTCTCCCTCTCCGGGCAGGAAGCGGACATTGCCGCTGCTGTCCTGCATCATGACCAGCACTTCAATGGACGGGTCGCCGTCGCGCACAGCGGCACGGGCACCGGCGTCGCTGGTCGCCCCGACCTCATTCATCCAGTCGTCCAGCGCATCACCGCATGCTCTCGGCGACAAAATGGCAAAGGCCTTGGCGCTGCGCTGCTTCTTGGCCTGTTCCAGCTCATATGTTCCCCGTGCCGCCGTGCTCTGCGGGTCTGCGGGCAGGCAGTCCGGCTCCCAGCCGTAGGTGTCCTGTACCAGCCGGGCGATATCCGCAGGCAGCTGCAGTTCCTTCGGCAGCAGCTTCCGGGTACGTCCGAGCAGCCATTCGCCATAGATGGCTGCACTGCCCTCGTCAAATTCCTCGGTCCCGGTGTCCAGCACCGCACAGCGGGCTTCCTGCACCGGCTGCGGACGCGCCCGGCCCGGATGCCGGTGCAGCCGTCCGATGCGCTGCAGCAGCAGGTCCATCGGGCACAGTTCCGTAATCATGTAATCGAAATCGATATCCAGTGACTGCTCGAGCACCTGTGTACCCACCACGATCAGCCGGTCGCGCTGCGCCGGGGTCGAGCGCTTGCCGATGCGCTCCATCAGGCGTTGTTCCTTTTCGGCGCGGTCAGGCATCAGGAACTGTGCGTGGAACACAAGCACTTCAAATTCCGGCAGCTCTTCTCGCAGGCGGGCCGCAAGGTCCTGCGCTTTCCGCACCGTGTTGACGATCACGCCTGCACAGCCACCCTCCCGCAGCGCGTTCTGCAGCGTTTCCGGCAGATGTTCCTCCGTCAGGGATTCCATCGTCACCCGGCGCGGCGGTGTGTGCAGCGGAATGCCGGTTTGCTGCACCTGGTCTCCGTCCGTCCAGGTCAGCAGCGGGTAGCCGCGGCAGGTTTTCCAGGGTGCATCCGGCAGCGTTTTCCGGTTGAGATATGCGGTCACAAGTTCGGTGCGCCGCTTGGCGGGCAGTGTGGCCGAAAGCAGGATCACCGGCACCCGGTACTCTCCCAGCCAGTTCAGTGCCCGGTCCAGATAACAATTCATGTAGGCGTCGTAAGCATGACACTCGTCGATCACCACCACCTTGCCCGCCAGGCCGAGATGCCGCAGCATCACATGCTTCTGCTGCAAGGCCGCCATCAGCAGCTGATCCACCGTGCCAATGACAAAGTTGGCCAGAAGCGCCTGTTTGCTGCCCTGAAACCACTGGTGCACCATCACCCGTTCCTCCGGGTCGTCGGCGTCCTCCTCCACCGGCACCGGCTCCTGCTGCAATTTCAAATAGTCTGTATTCAGCTGCGCCATGCCGTGCGCCAGCCGGATGGAGTGTTCCAGCCCGTCCGACTGTTTCTGCGCCCAGTCCAGCAGCCGCCCAAAAATACCGTTGGCGGTGGCCTGGGTCGGCAGACCAAAGAAGATGCCGCCCTCCCCGCAGCGCTGTGCCAGAACCTCCGCCGCTGCCAGCGCGGCCTCGGTTTTGCCCACGCCCATCTGGGCTTCCAGAATAAAAATGCCCGGTTCCTGTGCGTTGTTCACAGCCTCCAGCATAGCCTGCTGCACTTCGTTCGGAAGAAAGCCGAACCGCTCCCGGAACTCCGCCGGGTCCGCCGCGGCCTCCTGCACTTCCCAGGGAAGGGTCGGCGCGAATTTCTGCCATGCCCGTTCCACGCGGGCCGGATAAAGGCTCTCGTCGCCCAGTTCCTCTACCGGGATCAGCGGGAAATACCGGGGATTGCTGGCGATCCAGTCCGCCATGATGAGCAGGCCGGTCAGAAGGAGTTCCGTCGGGACCGACAGCTCCGGCAGCTCTTTCACGTCAGAAAATCCGCTTTCCTGCAGGGCGTGATCGAACAGTTCCTGCCAGCAGCTCCACCAGAATGTTTTCCGTCCTTTGGACCAGTAGTTCGTTTCGTACACTCCATCCTCCAGCTGGTCCAGAACATTATTTGCCTCCTGCGGCTTGCCGTGGTGTGCCCCCACGACCGAGGCCAACCCTTCCGGGCAGCCCAGCTCCCGCAGGATTGCCTCCCCGGCCAGCGCATGGTGGGAAAATTTCTTTTTCTGCTCGTTCCAGCGGAGCTCGGTATCCTCCTCCAACCGCTGTTTTGCCTCCGGCAGCAGGCTCATGATCGGGCCGGCAAAGGCCAGCGTGATTTTCCCGATATCGTGGACCCACCCCAGAAAAACGACAGTCCGGGTCAGCAGTTCCTCGTCCAGGTCCAGATTCCGCCGCACACTTTCCGGCAGCCACTGCTGCACCAGAAACCGCATAATGCCTGCTGTGTCCCGCAGATGCATCCAGAGCGGCAGCCACAGACTGCTGTTGTCCGGGTCTGTTTTGCCTGCAAAACGCCGTACCTTGCAGGATCGTTCCGGTCGTTTCATCGTTCCACCTCCAAAGCATCGTTCCCATTGGCAGCCGGTGATTTTCTGATAAGCAAAGAATAACCGATATGCCGTCCCATAAACAGGACTTTCACGTTTTTTCAGCGATTTTTACTCTGTTTTTCTTCTGTTACCCCCGCAAATGCGGGGAAAATCCCTCATTGTGCTAAATCATTGGAGCAATCCCGCAAATGCAGGAAGCGGATTATTATGCTATATCATGTTCTCTTTTTATCCGCATCGTCATTATAGCAACTATTTCAGTCATTTTCAACATTTTATTGTATTTTTTGGATATTACGATGCATGTTTTTATTGATCCGCTCCATTGGCCGGGTCGCGGCAGTTTTCTTCCGACGCAAAAATCCCACCGACTTCCTGCTGCGGAAATCAATGGGATTTTATCAGCATCTCTTCAGTTGAAGGCACCATTCTGGGCGGCATACACCGCAATGGTGCTCAGCAGGTCCAGTTCCGCTTTCTGGTAGGTCGTGCGGCCGATGTGCAGCTGTTCCAGCACGTCGGCCTCCTTGCGGTGCTGCAGATAGCGCAGCTGCAGCAGATCGGCCCGGATGGGATCCGCTTCCTTGTAATAGGCCATGCTGTCCTCAATGGCCTTTTCCCACCGGCGGTTCACCGGCGACCGCGCCCACTGCCGCCGGCCATAGGCCAGCAGGGCGCTGCGGGTGGCATCACGCTGTTGTTTTGTCATTTCGGCTTTCTCCTTTCTGCAGCGGCCAGGCTGCGCTCATAGCGGTTCTGGGTGTCAAAAAAGCAGGCATCCCGCTCCGACATCGTCATTCCCAGCATCGCCGACAGATTTTCGGCTTCGTTCAGTTTGAACTGGGTCTGCCCCTGCAGTTTGCTGTGCAGCGCGCTCTCGCTGATGTTCAGCGCGCGGGCCACATGCCGCAGCTTGTAGCCGCTGTCGCGGATGTATTCTTCGATCAGTCTGGTATTGGCCATGTTCTCCGCTCCTTTTTTGTCGGTTTCACGTCGTTCAACAATCTTTGGTTGTAGTATAGTCGCAAGTTGATTGTCTGTCAACCGATTTTCAAAAATCGCGCGAAAAAAGTTGATTTTCGCCCACTTTTCTGGTATACTGCCTCCAGAAGCACCCATTTCACCGCACAACCATTCGTTTTTGAACGGAGGCGTCTATGTCCGAACTTTCCACCCGCGTCCGGCTGCGGCGCGAAGAACTGGGCCTCTCGCAGGAGCAGCTGGCCCAGCGCATGGGATACCGCTCCAAATCCTCCATCACCAAGCTGGAAAAAGGGGTCAACGACATCCCGCAGGCAAAGCTGGAAGAGCTGGCCGCGGCACTGGAGACCACCCCGGCCTATCTGCTGGGGCTGGACGTGCCTTGCCCGCCGCCGGGCTTTGAGCCGCTGCCCGCCATGGCCATGGTGCCGCTGGTGGGCTCCATCGCCTGCGGCACCCCCATCACCGCCGAGCAGAACATCGAGCAGTACATCGGCGTTCCGGCGGCATGGCATGCCGACTTTGCGCTGACCTGCCATGGCGACAGCATGGCTCCCACCATCTGCGACGGCGACATCGTCTGCATCCGCTGCCAGCCGGAGGTGGAGCAGGGCGAGATCGCCGCGGTGCGCATCGGCGAGGAAGCCACCCTCAAACATTTTCACCGGCAGGGCGACACTGTGATGCTGCTGGCCGACAACGCCGCCGTCTGCCCGCCCATGGTCTACACCGGTCCCCAGCTGAACGAGATCCGCATTGAGGGCCGGGCCGTGGGCTTCTGCCGCGGTTTATAACCTATCATAAGGAGGGTCTGCCATGTTCTTTTCCAAAAAGAAACCGTCTGCCGCCTACGACCCGGCCGTGCAGCGGCCCGCTTTGCGGTGCAGCATCTGCACCGGGGAGCAGGTGGCCGGTTTTGTGCACCCGGACGGCCATTTTGAGGACGTCCAGCTCATCCGCACCCCGCAGGAACTGGCGGCCTTCCGCACCCGGTACGGCATCCCGCCGGAGACCGTCATCGAAAAAATCTACTGAACAAGGAGCGTCCTATGCCCACAGCACCCGAAGAGATGACCCTGAAGGTCATTGCCCACATCCACACTGCCTTTCCCACCAAGTTCGGCATCCCGCGGCAGAGCGGGCTGGTGGACAGCCTGCGGGGCGAGGTGATCTTTACCCCGGAATACCGCAGCGCCGACGCCGTGCGCGGGCTGGAAGCGTTCTCGCACATCTGGCTCATCTGGGAATTTTCCGAGAATGTGCGCGCCGACTGGTCGCCGACCGTGCGGCCGCCGCGCCTGGGCGGCAACGTGCGCATGGGCGTGTTCGCCACGCGTTCGCCGTTCCGGCCGAACCCGATCGGTCTGTCGTGCGTGCGTCTGGAACGGATCGAATTTTCGGACACGCACGGCCCGGTGCTCCGCGTCGCCGGGGCGGACCTGATGGACGGCACGCCGATCTATGACATCAAGCCCTATATTCCCTACGCCGACTGCCACCCGGAAGCGACGGAGGGCTTCACCGGGCAGGTGGAGATGCATGCGCTGACGGTGGATATCCCGCCAGAGCTGCTCTCCCGCTTCCCGGTTGAAAAGCGCGACGCGCTCATCGGCGTGCTCGCACAGGACCCGCGCCCGCGATATCAGGCGGACGCCAGCCGCGTCTACGGGCTGGAATTCGGCGGCTATGAGGTGAAATTCACCGTGGCTGGACAAAAATTGACCGTCACGGACATTACAGAAAAAGACTCGTGAAGTTCACGAGTCTTTTTCATATTTCAGCTGATACAGGTCCGTACGCCGCGCGCGCAGGACCGGGATCTGTGCACGAACGGCGTCCGTCTCCGTAAGGTCGATGTCACAGATCAGCAGCTGCGGCGCCGCCTCCGCCTGTGCCTGCACGCGCCCCCACGGGTCGCACACGAGCGAGTGCGCATAGGAAACATAGCCCGCCGTCTCGTCCCGCGCCGGAGCGCAGCCCGCGGCAAAGCACTGGTTATCCAGCGCCCGCGCGCGAAACAGCAGCTCCCAATGCGCCGGTCCGGTCGTCATATTGAACGCCGCCGGCACCACGATCAGCTGCGCGCCCTCGAGCGCCAGAATGCGAAAGAGCTCAGCAAAGCGCACGTCAAAGCAGATCGCCACGCCGAGTTTTCCGAACGGCGTGTCCACGAGTGTGTATCGCTGCCCGGGCGAGAGCGTGTCGGACTCAAAAAAGCGCTGGCCGCCCGCCACGTCGATATCGAACAAGTGCACCTTGCGGTGCTTTGCCTGCTGCGTTCCCTGCGGGTCAAACACGTAGCAGGTGTTATAGATCGCGTCCCCGTCGCGCTCCGGCACAGAACCCGCCACGAGCCAGACGCCGTATTCGCGCGCCGTGCCGCACAGCAGACGCCACGTCTCGCCGCCCTGCGGCTCGGCATATTCCACAAACGCCGCGTTGCTGTACGGACAGCACCACATCTCCGGCAGCACGACCAGATCGCAGCCGGCCGCGGCGGCATCGCGCACATAGCGGCGCATGGTCGCAAAATTCTCCGTTTTGGACGCCGTGACCGGCATCTGGCACAGGCCAAGTTTCATGGTATCCCCGCTTTCGCATGATCGTCATAGCCAGCATAGCGGAAAATAACGGCGCTGTCAAACATTTCTGTCCGCGTGCACGTCGCTGCCGCAATGCGGGCAGTACATCTTTTTGCCAGAGAAAAACATCATGCCGAGGTAGCGGTAACAAAACGGACAGCGCTGGGTGCGCACAGCGATGAGCACGCCCATAATGACGCACCCAAGCGCAGCATATACCAGCGCCCAGACGCCATAGTAGCAGCTGCTGCCGTACAGCCCAAGACCAAGCAGAACCAGAATGGTCGAAATGCTGTCCCAGAGCTTTGGATGCTTCACACGATCGCCTCCAAAAGTGATTTAGAGGTCATGATAGCATTTTTGCGTGAAGTTCAAAACCGCATACATGTAAAATGCGGGTGAAATGCAGCGATTGCATTTCACCCGCACGCGCGCGTTATGAGAATAGCACACGCAGCACCGAGAGCACAACGCCAACGACAAAGCCGATCAGCGCCCATTTGCCGATTGCTTTGGCGCGCACCGGCGTCGTCTTCTGGAAGCACAGGTACAGAATCAGACCGACCAGCGGGAACAAAAACGCCAGTATGTTCAGGCCCGTCGACGGTTTATCCTCCTGCTGGCTTACCGGCACCTGCACCGCGCAGCCGCAGTTCGGGCACACGACCGCTTCGTCCACCAGCTCTTTGCCGCATTGACTGCAGTATTTCATCTCATTTCCCTCCGTTGATATCTTTGAGCGAAAGCATCGCCCTATGGTTGTATCCTAGCACATTATTTTACGATTTACAACCAAAAAGTTCACAAAATATTCATCTTTTTGGCAAAAAACGACCGCAGCCGGATCGGCCGCGGTCGTTTTCGCGTATAAAGATCACTCTTCCCAGTTGTGCCACACGTTCTGGACATCTTCGTTGTCCTCGAACATGTCGAGCATCTTCTGGAGATTCTTAATGTCGCCCTCGTCGGTGAGCTTGATGGTGTTCTGCGGCACCATCTCCACCTGCGCGCTCAGCAGCTCATAGCCGTCATTCGTGAGCGCCTCGGCCACCGATGCCACATCGTCTGGATCGGTATAGACCGTGTAAACACCCTCGTCAGGCGCAAAGTCCGCCGCACCGGCTTCGAGCGCGTCCTCCATGACCTTGTCTTCCTCGAGCTCCTGATCCTCGTCATTGATGACGATGACGCCCTTCTTATCAAACGACCACGACACGCAGCCGGTCGCACCCATGTTTCCGCCGTACTTATCAAAGTAGTGGCGCACCTCGGAGGCAGTGCGGTTGCGGTTATCGGTCATCGTCTCGACGATGATGGCAACACCGGACGGACCGTAGCCTTCGTAAGTGATGGACTCGTAGTTATCCGTGTTGCCGGAGCCGAGCGCCTTGTCGATCGTGCGCTTGATATTGTCATTCGGCATGTTGGCGGCTTTCGCCTTGGCGATGACAGCAGCGAGGCGGGAATTGTTATTGGGGTCGCCGCTGCCGCCCTCTTTGACGGCCACGATCATCTCACGGGCGATCTTCGTGAACGCCTGCGCGCGCTTGGCGTCCTGCGCGCCTTTGGTTTTCTGTATATTATGCCACTTGGAATGTCCGGACATAGTCACAACTCCTCTTGCTAAAATGCTTTGAATATTTTAGCACACTCCGGGCCGCGTGGCAAGAAAAATCCGCATATTTGCGCGAAAACTACGCCTGTGTTTTGGGAATGAGGAGATATTGCGGCGGTTCGGCCATGGCGGCCTCGTCCGTGAGACCGTTCGTCTCGCGGATGAGCTGCTCGCTCGAGCAGTAGCGCTTGGCAAGCGCCCACAGGTCCTCCCCGCCCCAGCGCACGATCGTCAGTGACGGCACGGAGGCATATGGACAGGCGCGCTCCTGCGCCGTTGCACCGGTGACCTGTCGGAAGCCGGGCTCCTGAAGCGCGGCCGTCCGCGCCGTCACCGTCACGCGGATCAGAAACCCATCCGCCGTGACCGTCACCGCCGGTTCCTCCGGCTGCACGCTCAGCAGTTCCAGCCGCGCGCCGTTTTCCGGCTCGAGCGGCAGGTGCAGGCGCTTCTCCATGCAGGAGACGCGCTGCTCGGCATCCGTCACGAGCAGGCGGACGAGCACGTCGCAGCCATCCTCCGTCAGACCGCAGACCACGGCACGCCGGAACACGACGGTCAGCGCGCCCGCCTCGCACGCGAGTGTGCCCTCCGCCGACAGGCGCAGCGGCTCTCCCGGCTGCACCACCTCATTGCCGGTGGTCAGCACCGCGATCCGGGGACGACGGTAGACAGCCACCTCCGGGATTCCCATTCCGGCCAGCACGCCGGC
>ERZ780195.1009-NODE-1009-length-25321-cov-24.688752_pt1 | contig 25321 bp, 41 predicted proteins | sample MGYA00511017_ERZ780195 | MGnify/ENA primary metagenome ERZ780195 (study PRJEB29588, sample SAMEA2159974) | human gut metagenome | biome: human gut; feature: human-associated habitat; material: faeces | place: Denmark | collected 2008/2010 ...
CTAGAAGCAAACAACCCATCTTCAAAATCACTTCTCCACTGACCGCCGACAAGAGCAATCCTATCTCCCTCAGCTTGGTAATAATAATCACACATATTAGTATCACTACTTCCAGCTGATTCAGTAGCTAACGCTACCATAGGATTAGCGGAATCATATCCTAGCTTAGAAGCAAATCCATTAGCGGTTGCATTAGTATAACCTAAAGCTTTATAACTACCACTAAATGTATCTACAGCATATTTATTAGAATCATAGCAAATATAAGCTTTTCTATCTTTAATATTGATTCCATCAACAAATTGCCATATATTACCGAATATATCTTCAATACCTCTATAAATCATAGAAGTATTATCAGTTCCATCTTTGCTTCCTGACTTCATACCCAGTACATCACAACCACCACTATTTATTGGTGCTGTGTGAGAGCCATTAGTATAACCTAAACCAAGTTTAGATTGACTATTATAGTCAGCATATTCTACTAAGTAAAGCATTTGTAAGATAAAATAGTGCCAGTCCATTTGACCGAATCCAGCTCCTAAACTTCTTGCATAACTTCTAAAGTTTGTAATAGTTTTATTTGTGAATGGTGCGTATCCACTTCTACTATAAACTCTTGATTCACTACCTGACATAGTATATCTACCAACCGAAAACTCTTCACTTTTAATATAACCAGCTAATTTATTTTTTGAGATTAAAATATATTCATAATTTTCATCTCTATATCTTTTCCAATAAAATTCAGGTATCTTGGTAAATACATCACCATTTGAACCATCAAATTTAAAGGTTGGATCACCATAATAGGCGGTTATTTGCTTAGCTGTTATATCATAATTGTACGAAATTATATCACTCCACGGATAAATTTCATCAAAATCATTTCTTACAGGCGTTGTTCCTACTTGAGCGTTAGCTACAAGTCCCACAGCGTCTTTTATTCTCTCCCAAGCTGATGCCGATGTAGTTAATGACCTTTTAATACCATATATTTTATTTATATTTTTAGTATCAATAGCACTAACATTTATTGTTCCTCTTGCTACTAAATTTTCATCATCACTATTCAACAATGAATATTTGAAAGTTATATCTATATCTTCATTAGGTAATTCAGTAGTTATTACTTTAAATCCACCTGTATAAGATAAAGTATAAGCAATATTTAGTTTAGCTTGATTTTCAATATCCAACATTCCATCAACAATAGTTTGAGCTGTAATGTCCTCATTTATTATATCATATTCGTAGTATCCTGTACTAGTGTTTTTAGTCCAGTTAGCCACGAGTAAAGTAGTAGAATATCCAAAATCTCTATTTTTAAATGATTCTTCAATTCCATTTTCAATATTATTCATCTTCTCAGCTTCTACAAGAGTTCCATCTTGAGCAACTTCGCCCGGATCTTGAGTTAAAGTTATAATATTGTTATCTTGGTCTTTATATCTATTCGGAAATTGAACTATTCTATCTTTCCAATTCGTTTTATTATATTGTTTCATAAACTAAACTCCTCTCCACAATATATCAAACCTGCATATTGTTTTATTTTTACAAAGCCGACAGGCTCTTGATTATCAGGCTTAGCATACAAACCAATACCATTAGCTCCACAATAGAAAGTATTACACTTTCTTAATTCTCTCATACAAGAATCAATAATACCTTTTATTAAAGTTAAATCTTTTTCAAGAATATTAGCTTTAATATAATCCATTGTTTTACTAAATTCTATTTCTTTATATTCTTCACCTAGATTCATACCATTTTTTAAAGTTAGAATATTTTGTCTTATTCTATTTATATCTTTAATGTGAGGTATATCTTTAACATTCCAATCAGTTTTTACTTCTATATTGATTGGATAATAAAATAAATCACTATTATTTAGTAGATTCATTATATATTCACAATTACTTTCTATTCTATTTAAGTCAGTATAATTATAAGCACCTTTATTATTGCTATTAGTTGGATCTAATTTTATTAAATCAACATCAGCTTGTGTTCTATCATATATAGGATCTATCCAAGCCATTAGTTATCACCTACTTTTACTACTACACTATTACCAGACCAAGCTCCATCATAGTTTATATTGTTTTCTACTAAATACCCAATTAAACTATTACTAAAGTCAGTTTCTATAGGAATAATCTCTCTAGTATCTTTTACAATATCTCCTCTATTTTCAAAAGAGTAAATATTTCTATTGTTGTACCAGTTTCCTATAAAGTCTTTTAATTTAGTTTCTTTTGAGCTTTCAACCATTTGAGTAATCAAATCATTTTTATATTCAATATTCTCACCATCATCATTAAATTGTTTTGAATCTATTGTTTGACTATTATTTATTTTCTTACCTGACACTTTTAAAGATATTGTATCTTCACCAGTATTAGTAATTTTTAATATTGCATATCTACCATAATAATTAGCATTAACTATAGTTCCACCTGTTATAGTAGCTGATATGTCAGTTGCTAAGTCATATTCTATTTCAATAGTCTTTGTCCCTGTTATCTCTAAAGATTCATTTTTAAACAATTCACTTACATTATCTTCCTTAGAATAATGATTTATATATATGATAGTATTATGTAGCTCACTTTGTACTTTAACTACAGGATTGCTAGTAATAAAATCATAACTCATTCCATCAGGATTTAATACATAGTTAAAAGGTTGAATATTTATAACATTCTCTCTATTAGTAAATAAAACACAATTTCCAGTAGTTGCTATTATTTGAAGTAATTGTCTAGCTTCTAATTTAGGTAAAGGTGCGTCAGTCTTAATCGACTTTAAGCCACTCCATAAATTATATTGGCTACTATCTATATTACTATCTTCTAATACATCTACCGCTAAATCATATAAACTTCTACCACTAGAATTATACACGCCTTTTTTATATACTTTAGTAAGATAATTGATAAGTGAAGTCGTACTAAATGATACTTGATTTTCTCCAACCTCTACCGAACCAGTAAGAAGCATTTTTCCACCTAATATCCATTCAATAGTTCCATCGTCTAATTGATAGCCCCATTCATAAGAAATAGGTTGTTGCTGTAATATATATCTATACCAGCCTTGTGGATTATCAGGATTAAACAATTTATTCATATTATCAATAGTAAACTTAAATGTATGAGTAGGAAGCTCCGAGTTTATCATTATTGTTTTTTCTTTACTTTCAGCACTAATTAAGTTCTCATCGGTATATGTTTCCATAATACCAAATAGTAATTGATTTACTCTTATTCTCCTATAAGGTAAACTAGATTCTATAAAATATATTTCAATTTTATTCCATCTAACTAACTCTTCATTATCAGCAAAAATTAATCTATCACTATAACTACTCAAAGTATAATCTTTATCCATAATCATAGTGCTATCTCTATATGCTTTTACCTTTAGTTTTTTTGCATAGTTTTTATCAATACTATCAAAAACCATTGTAAGTCCTAAAGTAGTTAAGTAAACGCTTGATGTAAGAGTTATACAAGCTTTATCACTAAACAAACAATTTTTATCACTCATATAAGAACTCACATAAGTTTGTTCAAGTTCTTCACTACCATATATTGGCTGACTATCATTAAGAAGCCAAAAGTTTTTTTCAAGTGTAGCATAATTTTTAGATTGAGGTATTGTTGTTTCTTTGATATTATCTAAGTCACTAAATATCTCTTCACTATTACTTGATAAGTCCGGATTAGTTTCCGGATCCACTATATTAAATTTAACTTTCAAAAACCCAAGATTTCTCTTAGGTTTTTTAAGTTGTTCAATCATATTTTTACTTGCCATAATCTAATACCCCATATCAATAATGTTTACTTTAACATTTTTATATTCAATAGGTTTTTGTACTGACTGATAGTTTTCCCATTTACTAGGTTCACCACTCAAATTTCCAAAGTAAAACCTACGAATAACAACATCAAGTTCATCACTATCATAATAAGTTAAAAGAACTTCAAAATTAGCTACTTTCTTTTTCAACCAATTATAATCTTCTAAAGTTAAAATAGGAAAGACTATGTTATTAAACTTATTTATTCTCCTATTTATAGGTTGAGCTATTGTTTGTCCTCTAGTATTACGAGTACCTTTTACTAATTGCTCATTTTCTTCTAAATATCCTACTTGAGGATTACTAGGAAGAGCTTCACCATTAAATAAAAACAATGGATTTTTACCTTTTTTTATCATTAGTTATCCCTCCTTAATAAGCAAATGATGGATTTTTTCCACCATCATAACCTTTGTCTTTCTTATTTTTATCATAAACATATACTAAATCATCACCATCAGCGGTTAATTTTCCAGTAATATTTACATCTACCTTTTGAGAAGTATTATTCATATTAGATTCTTCAAGAGCTTCTTTCATAGTTTCTTTCATCATATCTCTTGGAGATACAATTTCCGGATTGGATCTTGCATTAGAATATTCAGCAACCCTTACTATAGTTTCTTTATCTAGTACGCCTCCGGTTTCTAGGCTAGGTATTTGTGGAACATTTACAAGTTTTATCAATCCTTTAAATGGTTCTATTCCTAAGAATGATATATCCCTGACAGTCTTTAAAGCTCCATTTATTGCATTAAATGGTATAGAAACAACTTTGTTTATACCAGCTATTAAAGTATTAACTACTGACCTAAACGCATTGAATATACCATCTTTAATACCACTAAAGATTCTTCCACCACTAGAGAATATATTTTTTACACCATTCCAAGCATTACCAAATATGTTTTTAAAGAATGTTGCCACTGATGAGAAGATATTTTTAATACCATTCCAAGCGTTTTGAGCTCCATTCTTCATAGTATTCCATATACCATTAAATAGATTAGCTAAAGGCTTAATAACAGCATTATTAAACCAAGTGCTTACTACTGACCATATAGACACTATAATATCCCAAGCACCTTTAAATATTGCTCCTATAGTATTAAATAAACCAGTGAATAAAGAAGCTACAGCGTCTATTATTCCACCTAAGAAAGTTTTTAAGCCCTCCCAAGCTTTACTCCAATCACCAGTAAATACTCCTGTAATAAAGTCCATTACGCCACTTAGTGCGTCAATGATACCACCTATTATTCCACACAAACCATCAATAACAGGTTCTAGTACATTCATAATTACATCAATAATTGTATCTATTATTGGTTTCAAGAACTCCCACACTGAGCCAATAGCTATAATTATTCTTGATATACAATCTAAAACTTTATCAACTACTGGAGCTAAATAAGTTTCATACATTGTCACTACCCAAGCCATAATTTCTTGAGCATATCCAAATAAATCAGCTAAAATACCTAATACTACATTTAAAGCACTTTGGAAATTATCACTCATAACCCAATTCGATAAAGAATTAGCTATACTCTTAACAATATCTTGTATGCCTATAAATATATCAGCTATAGCTTGAATTATTGCTGTTCCATTTCCAGCGTTATTCCAAGCATTAGCTAGAGCCTGAGATAAAGCTCCAACAATATTGAATACATTAGTCCACATTTCTAAGATATTTTCGACTATTTTTTGTCCTGTACCATTAGTCCATACTTCAAATATAGAACTAAATACAGCTATTCCTAGACTTTTTATACCCTCAAAAGCATTTTTTAAACTATCTATAAAAGCTTTACCTTTGTTATCCCAAGCTTCTTTTATTGGATCAAATAAAGTAGCTAATAATTTTTTAGCTTTATCAATCCAATCAAAAAGAAAATCAAGTTTATCCATATCTACAGGCTCTACAGTTATAGGCTTGTTGTCATTACCTGATCCAGTATCGGTGCTGACAGTATGGAACTCATCTAAACTAGATTGAGTATCACTTAATTTTTTAGTTGATTTAGCTTGACTATCCAAGGCTTTTTTATTAGCTCTTGCAACAAGATTTATTCCTGTAAGAGCTTCAACAAAAGCATTTACATAGCTTACAGCTTTTGAAAATAAACTAATAACAAACTCTAATATTGGTGCTAATAGACTTCCTAGAACATTCCAACAATTTTGAATAGAATTGCTTAATTGTGTATCATAACTTAAATATGATTGCATAGCTTTACTAACCATACTAACCGCTGTTCTAACGCTTAGTAATCCCATAGCAAATCTTTTTATGGATTTTATTCCATTATTAAAGGTAGATGTAAATGTTTTACCTAGATTCTTGCTTCCTGATAAAGCATTCTTAAACTTACCACCTAGCCCCGCTAGATGTGTCCCAGCTGACTTGATCTTAGCTTTTATCTTATCAAAAGCACTAGAAATTTCTTTACCTGTGTTTTGACCTTGACTTTGCAACTTTCTAAGTCTATTTTCAAGTCTTTCAATATCAGCTTCAATCTTCATTGTATCTCCAACTTCAAAACCCATATCAGCTTTAGCTAATAAATCTTTTAAATCCTCAATTTTAGTCCTTAAATAATCTTGTTGCTTAGCTGTTTCTTGAATAGAACCACTATAACTCTTCATTTGAGCTTTCATTTGTGATACGCTAGAAGCACTTTTACTAGCCATATCTTTTGCTTGAGTAGTTAGATTTTTCATAGGCTCAACACTCTTAGCTACAGCTGATTTAACTTCATCAGTTATTTTTTTAATACCGCTCATAGCGTCAGTAATATTAGCCCTTATAATTATTTCTAATTCTTCTATTGTAATAAGTCATCACCACCATTCCTTTGTGTGATTCCTTATTATTCTTTTCCTTTCGTTTCTTGCCTCAACTCTTCCGTCAATTCTAACATTAAATTGACTAATTCCTCTCCCTCACTTGCTTTTCTTTCAAATACACTTTGTCTTGCTAATTCCTCTTTAAATAAATCCGGATAAATTTCTTTAATAAGATTTACATTTTTAGGATTTTTAGCTGTCATACCTGAGCCTATCATTTTATTACCCAAATTTTCAGCTAACAAGATTCGTGATTTAATTTCTTGCTCATATTGGAGAGAACGAGATTCTACAAACAAAGCTACTTCTCTATAAATAGAATCCCAAAACTCGTGAGGTTTCATTCCAAATCTATAAGCTAAAGGTTCTAAATCATATATTAGATCTATATAATCTAGCCTTTGTATCCTTTGAACTCTTCCGCTACTACTTCTCCCATTACTTTTTCCGCTGTATTGGTAATTACTTGATTGATGTCGAAGCTGGCTAGCGGATTGTCCATTTGAGCCTTTATTTCTTCCTCCGTCATCTTTTTGCCGAAAAAACTTTTATCATTTATCTCCTCAGCTAGTAATTTATATATAGCTTCATAATCAGTTTCATTCTCATTAACATAAGCTTCCATCATATCATAAACTTTGTTAGAATCGTTATTTAATTCTTTCTTTGTTTCGTCATCAGCAAAGCTTAAAAGAGCGTCAGCTAAGAACTCAAAATCTACATCGTTTAAAGCCTTAAAAAAAGCGTCCCTTAAATTTTTAACCTTTAATTTTTTATTCATAGAAACTATTTTTTTCATAGTTGCTGTAAATGAATATTCTTTATCTTTTACTTTTAAAATCATAATAAAACCTCTTTCCTTTATTTTTATTTTTTATTAGTAGCTTTTTCTACCTTTTTAGTTTCCTTACTACTTGTTTTTTCTTTTATTTCTTCAAATCTAGGATTAGAACGGAAGTGTTTAAGATGTTCCGCATTGGTAATATCCCAAACACGACCAGTTTCCTTATTTTTAAATTTAGCCATTATTTATCACCTATTAGCTACCTGATTGAGTTGGAGCTACTGGTAATCCGTGACTTTCTTTTACACTAGAATTTCTATATAAAGTTAAAGTATCTTTAATAATATCTCCAGCTGTAATAGTATCACCAGTTAAATCCATTTGAGCTGAGAAAGATTTAACTAAAGGACTTTCTCCACTAGCACAAGTAGATTCAGGATAACGAATGAAGAAATAATAACTTTTATTGCTATCAGCTTTAGTCTTTAATTCATCGTGTTGTTCACTCTTATAAAGAACTGGGATAGCTGGAGTAGTTGCTTTTTTACTACCTTTACTTTGTTCTTCTCCGTCCATATCAGTAGTTTGATATGTCACAGCTTCTGCTGGATCTTCTATTGCTGGAATTTCCTCAGTATACATAATTAAAGTTAAATCGGATTCACTTGGATATTCCTTTTCACTTATATAAATTTTAGTTAAAGTACCTGTTTTAGGTGTCATATATATTCCTCCTTTACCTATTTTACTTTTTCTAAACTATTTGTGAGAGCATTATAAAACACCTCATAATTTCCTCCGTAACGATGACATTTAGTGTTCTCGTCATAAAGGTTTATAGGTGTTCCTGTTCTCGTAAAATTATATCCTCTTAATTTACTATCTATTTCATCAGCAAGTTCAATACTGGTGGCTTTCTTTTTAGTCCAAGCCTCACAAGTAATTGAGAATCTTGATAATATTGGTAGTTCCTCTCCGTTTACTTCGTCTAATCTCATTGGAGCTTGTACTACTATACAAGGAAATTTACTATCTCCATTAGGATTTTCTCCTACTACTTGTTTCATAATAGTTTCTAATATAGTTATTACCATATCGTAAAACTCACTTACTTTAAATTCTTTCACTTTAATACCTCCATCAACATTTTTCCTATTCTCTCATTTACTAAATCAGCATTTTCCTGACGAGAGGAAAAAGAAGCCGGACGCATAAATGGATATGGTTTAGTAGCAAACATTAAATAGAATTGTTTCCCATCTATTACTATTATTCTTTCAGGACTAAATTGTCTATCTACCTTTTCTACAGGCAAGAACCAATATCTATATCCACTTTGAATAAAGGTCTTAGTTTGTCCTATGTGTGGTAATTCAGCTTTAGTTCCTGTACCATATTCCAAAAATGGTGCGTGAGAAAATAAATCTTTGTTAGTATAAACTCTACCAACAACTTTACCTTTGTCAAAATCCAATATTTCAATAGGAATAAGTTTCTCATCTTTATTTCCACGCTTATTTTTCAAAGCTTTTTCTTGAGTATTTTTTAAAGAATCTTCAACACCTAATTTAGCTGTTTCAGGAAGCTTTTTAATTATAGTTTCCATCTTCTTTTCAAAACTTTTAAGATTATCTTTATTCCAACTTATATCAATCATAACTATTCTCCGTTATTAGTAATTAAAGTATAAAGTGTTGTTTTACCTATTTGTGGCTTATTTTCAACTAAATAATAAGGTTTTTTATCATTTTTAACCTTTTTATCATCATCTACTTCTAAAGGACTAAAAGATATTCCATCACCTTTATCTATATCGACTTTTCTATCAATACGAAGTTTAACAATTTCATAGTCTATTTCACCAGCACTATTGCGGTTTAATTCGTCTATGTCTTGCTGTGGATTTAACATTTCTTCACCTTTATAATACCAATCAGTAGTATAATCACCCTTTATCAGTTTTTTTTCAGGTTTGTAAATGTATATTTTGGATAAGTTCTTTATCCTCATTTCATCACCCTAATAGATCTAACTTTTTGAGCTAGTTTTTCTTCTATATCTTCATAAGATGTAGATAAACTTCCCTCAGTAGAACTAGAACTACCCTCATCTCCTCGTAAAAGATATGCTGATTTAACAGCCTTATAAACATACGGATATAATTTTTCATCGTCTTTTGAACGATTAGAATTGTTGGAGGCAATAGAAATATAATCATCAATAAAATCCGACAATATACTATCGTCCCCAGTTTTAAAGTTCACGCTAAGGTCATCTTTTAACCTTTTTAGCATTTTACTTTTAGCTTCTTCTTTCATTCTATTACCCTCCAATTCTAATTATTTTATTCCTCAGGAATTAAAGCTAATAGATCATCTTTTTTCATATCTTCACTAGCTTCAATATCAAGAGTTTTAAGATAAGCTACTAATTCTTTTTTAGTATAATTCTTAATAGCTTTTTCTTTAGGAGCTTCTACTTCTTTTAATTCTTCGTAAGCGTCACTTCTTGCAAATTGCTTAGCAACTTCCTTACTATTAACTAATAAAACAGCTCCTGATTCTTTACATAAAAACTTTCTCATAATTTAATTCCTTTCTTCTCTTTATTTTTTTATTTAACTACGCTCTAGTGTAATATGTTTCTTCACTATCGAATGTAGCACTTGATGGAACAGCTGTATATTCACCTTTATTATAAGTGTAATAAGTTGTACCACTAGCAAATTGTGTAATTTTAGCTTCTGTATAAGTATAATCACAATCGTATAAGATAATTTCAGGTACTAAAGCTTCTCCACCTGAGTATGCGAATAATTCAAGTGCTATAGCGTCATCGAATGGTACTTTTTCAGCCCCATACTCACTTGTATAGTTTGGCAATGCTATAGCTTCTTTTAACATAACCATAGCTGGAACATCACTTGGCATACGATTAGATTCATAAGTGATAACTGATTGATACATACCAATAGCTCCATTTGATGGAGTTGTTCCGTTAGGTAGGCTATCTAAATAATCTTTTAATTCACCTTTATATTTAGTATTTACTACTAAAGCTATTAACTCTTCATCTACACCATCAACAAAATCATTTTTAGTCACTTTAGCTGTACTAATTAATCTATCAACGATTTTCTTAGTTGTATCTCCACTAACTCTTTCAACTTGGATACCAGCGTCACGACCAATTCTAAAGAACTTTCTATCATAGTAAGTCTTGATGACATCTTGAGCGTTTTTACTTCTCTTTTTAGCCATACCATCAACACCATATAATTTAAGGTCTTTTTCTTGTAATTCTTCAATGATTTCTTTATCATCATCAATATTTACAGTGACTGGTTTAGCTTTTACTTTATTACCCTTTCCGTTTGCTCTTGCTGTTCCTTTTTCTTGGATTACTGCATTTGCAAATCTCTTATACTCTACACTTCCTGTAGTAGGATCTCCACTACCATTTTTAGCTTTTAAAGCTTCACTGACACAACCTGATTGGATATTTTCAATAACTCCGTCAAGTGTTTCAGCTAGACTATCCATAACATCATCGTTTAAATAGTCTTGAATATTTAATGAATTTTGTTTTGCCATATTAAATCACTCTCCTCTTCCTTTTTTGGCAATAACTAAACGCTAAATCTTGATACTCTTTCACTATTTGAAGAAATATTAGCGTTTACTGTCTTAGGAGTAGTTTCTTTTAATCTCTTATTCACTTCATTTTCAACAGCACTATCAAATACTTTCTTTATGTTTTTAATAGTAGGCTCTACTTGTTCAGCCTTAATGCTTCTAAAGTCTATAAGATTCAATAAAGAAACATCTACCTGAGTTTCAGGAATATTAGCCATCTTAATAGCTTCTTCTTTTAATTCATAAGCACTTAATTTTAATTCAGCTTCTTCCTGTTTTTTTCGAGCTTGTTCTAGCTCATAATTTCTACGCTCATCATCTTTCATCTTTGCTAATTTTTCGGCTTCACTTTGTTTGGCTTCTTGTTCAGCTTCCCATTTAGCCTTAGCTGTTTCCAAAGATTTTTGAACTTTCCTATCAAATTCACTTTGATAATTAGATTCTTTCAACATTTCGTCAAAAGTCTTAGGTACATTAGCACCTGCATTTTGGTTTTGTTGAACATTGTTATCAACAACACCATTTGAATTATTTGTGTCCATTCTTATTCCTCCTTTGTCCCAAGCCATTTACTTTTTTAAGTCCCCAGCTCATTACATTTACACAAAACTCCATTGTTGAGCCACAATAGAAAGGCATTAAAAAAAGGAATGTAGCTATCATTCCTCTTAATAATCATTATTTAGTGCTATTTTATAAGCACTATATCAACAATAAAGTATTTCTTTACTATTGATATACTACCTATAAAAGTAGTATAGAAAAACAGCACCTTATTTAGTGCTGTCATCTAGTATATCTATTAACCTTTCGGCTTCTTCCTGTTTCAAATTGATTGCTATTTGAACTATTAAATTATCCCATTCATTATCATTCAATTCTTTATCAGGAATATCAATATTTTTTGATTCTAATAATTCTATATCTTTTATAGATAAAATCTTTCTAGGATTATTCATTTTTCTTACCTCTTCCCTTATATGCTGTCTTGACACTTAATTCTTCTATATCAATAGCAACCATTTTTTTATCTTTGAAGAAAACCTCACTATTATTTATAGGACTATACCAGTGATTAGTTGGATCTTCTAATATATTTTTTATATCTTCCTTAGTGATATTTCTATCTATCATTCTATCAATGGTATGTAGTTTTATTTCACCAATAGTTCCAAAGTCTTTGGCTTGAACATTTCTTAAATACTCTCTTGTATCATTTACTTTTTCATAATAACTATTAAATGATAAAGTTTTCTTTTTTTCACCTATTTCTAGGTCTTTTTTATAATGTTTTCCTATTTCCTCTTTGAGTTTTATTTCTTCATAATAATTGCTATTATTATACCTTAATTTAGCGTATTCTTCAAGGCTTTCAGGTACTTCACTAGGTATTATCCTTTTTAACTGATTATACTCGGCTATAAGCTCATTATACTTCATTTCAGTAAGATAAGTAATTGTACTTCTACAATAATGAAAATGATTATTAATCGGTGGCAAATTAGCCCCAACTTCTAGTCCTTTAATTGTATAAAGAACATCTCTTTTATCATCATCACTATATCTATAAAATCTATTCCAATCATTAACATAGAATAACATACCATTCATACCATCACACATCTTAGTTGTTCTATCATCAATTTCAGCAATAAATCTAGCTCTTAATTTCTTTTGTCCTACATCTTCACCAGCTTTTAATAATGATTTATTGGCTATTTCCACAACTTGACTATCTAAAGCACCGCTTATTTTATCATCATTTATAGAAATATATCTATTTTGTTGCTTTTTTAAGATGTTTTTAAACACATCATCTTCTATATTAGGCTTTTTATTTTGTTGTAATTGGATAATAGTTTGTCTTTCTACCTCTTGAGCATTAGTTAGTGCTAAAGCTTCAATATATGTTATCCAACTACTACCTTTTACATTAGGTAAACATAACATAGACCATATATATTCCCAAGTTAAACTCCATTTTTTCTTTTTAGTAGGTTTTATTTCATCAATACCTTGTTTATATAAATCTTGTCCTATTTCAGTAAATAAGACTTCCTCATATTCGTCTAACTGACTTCTTTCTTTTACAAAAGCACCCCACAATAATATACTTAACATTTCTTGATTAGTAATATATCTCTTATTTAGAATTTCTATAACTTTATATTCAAAATATCCTTTTAATAATTCAAGTTGTTTCCATTCATCAACAACCCTAGATAATTTTTTCCTTTGGTTATTAGAAATAGGCTTATTTAGATCCATATAATTAAAATCAATACCATTAAATATATCTTGTATATTATCTTGAGTTTTTAAATTAGTCTTTTTATAAATTCTAAGATAATCTTTTAATTTTAAATCAGTGTAATTCCATCGGTTATTCAGGATAGTTTTATTATCCATTATATATCACCTACTTTTCTTGGCTATTTTGCACACTTGCGTCTTGATTAGTATTGGACGCATTTTTTGTTTCTTTTGCGTCTTGATTATTGTTTTCTTCTGCTTGAGCGTCAGCTCCATCTTTACCGAAAGATTCAATTTTTTTCATATTTGCTTCAAGATTTTCTTCACTTTGTGTTTTCATTTTTTCTATTTCACTTGAAGCGTCTAACTCATCAGGTAATAAGTTGATGACAGTTTCATCACATACTAATCCTCTTAATGATAAAGCTCTATCAGTTTCGGCTTTCTTATCAGTAGGCATATTTCTTTGAAGCTTTATTTTTAAATTTCTAAAGTCATATTTTGTACCTTTCTTTAGATTAATTCTAGTAGTAAAGGCTTCCCACATAGCTAGTAATTCTTTTCTAACTGATTTATCTAAGTAAGTGATAGATTGTTCTAGTGGAAAGAATTTTTTTTCTAGTGCTGAGCTATTATCGGCATTAGTAAACCCTAAATCATTAACATTAGGGCAACAACTAACCATAAATATTAAATCTATAAGTGTTTTCTTATAGTTTTCTAAAGCACCATCATTGATATTTTTTTCTACCCATTCAATACTTCCACCCTCACCGGCATAGAATACAGGAGCTTGTAATACTACTTCATCTTCCTTTTTTCTCTTTTCATTAGGTATCCATATAATATTACCCTCTTCATCGTGTTCTATTTCTCCGTTATCATCTCTTTTTTCAATTAAAGTATCTTCTCTAGGTTCATAACCAGTCACCATTAGTTTTGCGTCATCATTGTATTGGAAAGTATTACCTGAGTTCTTCATAACTCTTTCATATTTAGCAATACTAGGTTTTGCTAATTCAAAACAAGCTAATCCATCAGGATTTTCTATTGCTATACAAGGAACACAACCCCAGTTGATCGTTTCTCTTGCTTCTTCATCTTCTCTAAAGTCATCACCTTTTAATTTACTATTTTTAAAATAGTATTTACAATCTTCAGTAGTGACTACAACCATATCAAACTTTTCACCTTTTTCATCAGTTTCTTCCCAAGTTCTTAATAAACCTATTTTTTTAACTGGTGTAGAATAATCATAAATAGCTATTGTTTGTCTTGCGTCAACATTTGCATATACTATTTCATTATCTTCATTTTCATACCAAATACCATAACCAGCCGACAAATCATTATAACTTTGTATTAAATTATAATAAAAAAAGGAATCATCATTGTAATTCCTTATATAATCAATAAATGTTTGATATTCTTTTCTATCATTGTCTTTGGCATTGAATAATTTATTAAATAATTTAGTTAGAATAGCTTGTTTTTCTTTCGTTGGCATTTCTTCTACTTGATATATAGGAGCTTTACCTCCGGCATATCCATTTATCATATTTGATATAGCAAATTCAAACGCCACTTTAGTTTCTTTATCATTTTCAGCTACCAAACCTGATGGACTATTTTTTCTTACTTTCATTCTATATAACTTTTTTCTTTTATTCCATTCAGGCTTAGCCGATTCTAATATTGTAGCTATATTTTCAGCTTTAGTTATATATTCTTTATTATATTGTAGCATATCTTATACCTCCTTTTATGCTGGTTTAGTGCTACCAAAAGACGCTCCTCTTTCTCCAACAGTCTTATCGTAAATACCAGCTAATACATCAGCTCCATCATCGTGAGCATTTTTACCTTTCTTTTGATACCTAGTAATGTGTTTATAAAACGCTTCCCATCTTTTATTCCAATTAAATGGAAAATGTATATGTTCCATAACCCAATAACTAGATGATAATATTCTTGATTGTTTATTGGCTGTTTGAGTAAATGGTTTAATAACACATTTATTTGATTTATATTTTTCTTTTAATATTCTCTTAACATTTCTAGCAAAACCTCGTCCACCATTGTTGGATTCAATGTATGCTAAATTAACATTGTTTCTATAGAGAATATCAGCACATTCCTCCTCGGTTATTTCCATACCCTCATCAGTAAATAAAACATCTAAAATATATGGTTCTTTATTAAGTAATCCATATACAGCACAACATAAGAAGTCATCTCCAGTATCAGCTGTATCAACATAAGCGTATATTGTTCCAAATCCGGGACTAACATCGTATGTCTTTAAGTTCTTGTATAGACGACCTTTTTCATCAATACATTTTTGATTATAGTTGGCTTCTACTATTTCTTCACTCATCTCTTGAGTTTTGAAATCAAAGTCAGCTCTATTTAATACTTCTTCACATAACATAGATCCATCATCTTGAATAGCTCTATAATTAATGTGAATACAATCATCTTTATATTTATCTAATACAAATCCAGCTAAATCATTTGTAGCCCATCTAGTCATAACTATTATTATCTTAAAGCCTGTTTCAGTTCTTGATAACATAGTATCAGTAAACCAGCGTTGGTGCTTTTCTAATAGTTCTTCGTTATAAGCTTCTTGTACTTCTCTTATTAAGTCATCTATTATCATTAGCTTACAACCAAAACCAGTAGCTGTACCCTTTGGAGATGTTGCTAAATAGTTAGCTTCTTCACTTCCCTCTAAAGCCCATTTTTTCATCGAAGCTTCACCATACTTGACTTTTACATTAGGAAATATTTTATTAAATATTCCGTCCTCTTCTTGTATAGCGTCCCTTACAGCTTTAGCAAAAGTTCCGGATAGTATTTCATTATAACTACCTGTCATTATCTTATAGTGTATATCTCTACCTAAACACCATTGAACAAATAATGTAAGAGTTCTACTCTTTCCGTGTCTAGGTGGCATATTAACTACTAATACCTTTTTAGGAGATAATAAAAAGTCTTGTAATTCATTACAAAACTCTTTTAAATACTTCCTACCCTCCATATAAAAGTCAGGAGCTTTTATTTTACAATATTCCCAAAAGCTACGCCTAGCTAATTCATATCTTGCTTGTTCTCTTACATATTCAGGTATTACCACTTTTAATCACCAACCAATTTTCGTAATTCTTCCTCACTTAAATTGGCGTATGGATTAACTATATTATTATTTATTGTAGGAGCTTCATCTTTGAACATTCCTAAATATTTACCTAATAATTCAAGAGCTTTCATTTTATCACAAGTTTCTACTGATATACCAGCTGTTGTCAATTTATAACCACTTACTATCTTTTTAGCGTTTACACTTAACTTTTCAGTATCAGTAATATCTAAATGTGTCCTGTGATATTTTACTTTTCCTGTTTCTTCATCTACAACCGGTTCAGTTTCTACTTTAGCTATTTCGGTTCTATCACCAAAGGCTATGACTGATAATTCATTAACTATATCTTCTATAGTCACTACAGCCTTTTCCTCTACCTTTGATTGTAGCTCTTCTATATATTCTTTTACCTTAACATTTCTTAACAATCTACTAGCACTAGCCATAGCTGTTTCTTCTTTCTTACAGGTCTTATATACATTTAGATAAGCCTGTGTTCCATTCATACCTAATTTTAAATATTCTTGGCAAAACAACTTTTGATTATTACTTAACGAGGTCATTACCCATCACCTCCAATTATTCCACCTTTAGCTAAATTATTTAGATTTATTTCTATAGGTATTTTATTTATTGCTTTACCTATTTCATTTATTATCTCAGTATTATCTTTAATACTAGCTTTAGCCACTTTTACTTTAGGAGAATTAATAGGATCTTTTATTGGATCGTTAGATTGTCTATCAAATATATTTACATCTACACCTATAGAATCAATACATTGTAATTCTATAAACACGCCTAATATCTTTTCAAATTGTATAGCTATCCAATCAGTAAGTTCCTCATTTCTAGCCCAGTCACAATTCTCGGCTAGTCCACTCTCGTGAATAAATGCGTGTACTAATTCGTGTCTAAGGACTTTCTTTTTATACCAGTCTATATCATCTACACTGCTTTCATCTTTATCAAAGTTGGCTACTACAATTCTTTTAATACTAAAATCGGTAAAACCATCACACTTTTTTAATTGTGGATAATCTTTTTCTTCTGCGTCTTTTATTACTTCGTATTCCGTTCCAAGTATTTTTACTTTCATATCTAACACCTCTTTTCTCTAGTGCTAATTCTTCCTCACACTTTTTATTCCTAGGACATAGCTTACAGGATTCACTATATCTCATACACAACCCTAAATAATTCTTTTCTTTCATAGAATTACCTCTTATTCTTCTTTTCTAATCTTTTTTCAAGCCATTCTATGAACTCATCTATATTATTGAGGATAAGAACCACCGCTAAAAATAACATTTCTAACACTACCAATACTATTGCAACTATTGTATTTAACATATCTTATCACCCACTTTTTAAACATAATAAAAGGAACTATTTCTAGTTCCGCTCTTTTTTGTTGATAACATCAACGAATAAAAAGAATAAAAAGGACGGGTGAATAAAGAATCGAACTTTATATCTCAAATCAATTACTCTCAATGTATTTTTCCATTAAAATATCACCCATATTTAATCAAAATAAAAATAATTATGATTAGTGATTCATTCATCTATCATAATTATTTCATTTTACTATATTATATCATTATATTTTCATTAGTCCATACACGCCATTTTCACGCTTTTTTCATTTTTTTATAATTCTTCTATGAATGTATCAGGGAAAACATAAACTTTCAAATCATTCATCAGTCTTTTTTTATGCTTACTAACTGTACCAACAGCCCACTCACATTCCTCAGCTATTTCCTCTATTGTTTTTTCTTCAAAATAATACATCGGAATAATATCATAATACTTGTCATTTTCTATCTTTTTTAAAGCACTTTTAACAAGTCTTATTTGTGATTTAGCTTTAACTGATATTTGTTTTAATTCACTTATTCTTGTTTCAAGTGTTTCATCTCCATAAACATAAGTGTTATTTCTTTCATTAAGTATAAGTGAATTAGATTTAGCTGTTGGTATTGCTATACCTTTTGCTTCTTCTTCTAGTTTCTTTACTTCTTCATCTATTAATTTAATAGCCTCAGGTAATACATTTAAACTATATAATATTTTTTCAGTACTTTTATAAGATGATTTAGGATTCTTTAACAACTTTTTATTCTTTAATTCTTCCAATACTTTTTTTACTATTTCATTCTTAGTTTCTTCTTCCACTATATCCACCTCTTTTTCTTCTTAAAGTTTTTTGATTATTTAATGTATCTAATTCACTTCTCAAATCCTTTAATTCTTTTTTTGTTTCTCTTATAAGTTCATTCTTTAAATACATCAAATATTTAATTTCTTTTTCTCTATCATTTTTCATCATTAACCTCATTTAATATATTTAATAATTCTTTTCCAAAAGTTATTTTTAAATCCCCACAAGAATTATTTTCTATATAATTTCTTATTTTTTTATTTACTTCTTGGTATTTTTGTAGTTTTTTATCAATTAATTCTTGATATATTTTTGATGAATTGTTCTCAGTTCTTATAAAAAATTTAACTAAACTTCTATCACCAAAGCTTTCAATTATTTCTTCATCAGTATATAAATTTATCTGTCCTTTTATAAAAGGATCATACCCAACTTTTATTATCTTGAAGCCATTAAGATATTTACCTACTAAAAAATTAAAATTATCTATTTTCATTATAAAACTCCTTTAAATTACCTTCTAAAAAAGCAATTATAATTATTAATTCTTCACATCTTCTCATTAAATCTAAATCACTTACTATTAAAGTATCAGTTGCTATGCTTATGCCCATTTCTTTATGCAAATCAATTAGTTCTTTTTTATAATCGTCTATAGATTTTAGAAACTTAAATTTACCATAATCTTTCGTTCTCATTTTTTACCTCCCAATAATCTATTTTCCAACCAAGTATCTTGAATCGTAGAAATCCAACCACAATGTACCGCTTGTATAGTTCCATCTGGTCTTTTAAATTTTTGTGCGTCCCAACCTTTATACAATTTTACTCCAAAATCAGTCTTACCTTTATCAATACTATATCTTAAAACATCACTTACAATTATTATAAAATCTATTTTTTGATCAACTAGATGTCTTATAAATTCTCTTACTTGACTAAAAGGTGGATTAGTAATTACTAAATCATATTTTGAATAATCAATTTTTCTCCATTCTTTGTCATCACATTTAACATCATAATAGCAATCTTTTAAATATTTATATATATTACTTTCTTTGTTGTCGCAAGGGCATATAATCCTTTTTCCTCTTAAATCATATTTATGGAGTTCTCTAACACAATCTTTGTACATAGTATAGAATTCATCATCTAGTGTTTTTCTTCTACAGGTTTTTAATTGTTGTGGCATTTTGACACTCCTGTTTTTTTTAATAAAGCACGTTGTTTTCTTTCCTCATAATGTATCCTATGTGATATTTTGCTATCAAAATTAGTACAGGCTCTACACTTAGTTCTAAACCTTGTATGCTCTTTGTTAGCCCACGACCAATATTTCGGTACTAAAGGTTTAACTTTACCGCAGGCATAACACCAGCGTTTTTTTTCTATTTCCACATTAAACCTCATTTCCCCAACAATCCCAACCATCAATTTTTTGTCTTGCAAACAGCTCTATTCTTGGTACATTTCCAAACAATTCTACAATTCTATCTCTAACCTCATCAGGTTTTCTACTATGTTCTCTAATTTTTGATAAAACAACTTGATGAACTGATTTACTTAATCTTGGTAAAGGCTTGCCTTTTGTGGCTAATATACATATTTCCGTATTAGCTCTAGTATAATATCCCATTCCCCAAAAAAGGCTATCACTTTTTTTATTAGTTTTAACCCAAGTAAAACCAAAAGTTTTATATTCAAAACCCCATTTTTGTACTAATTCTAATCCCTCTAGTAAACAAGGTGCTGTTACCCATAAGAATAAAACACAATCTTTAGCACATATATTTTCAATAGGTAATTTTTGTATATCTTCTTTTTTCATAGTTTTATAATGACTTTCGGCACTTCTTCCTAAACCGGTATCCCTAGACCACACCTGATATTGCCAAGGTGGATCAGCATAGATAATATTATATTTTTTATTCGTATTCATAATATCAACTACAGCCATTTTTAATACCATCCTTACCTATACAATTATTTATTTTCATATATTACCCCTCCCTAATATTTAAAACATTTTGGCAACCACAATAAGGGCAATCGAAACACTCAAATTTTTTAGTTCCTGTAGCTATACCATTGATTCCTTTATTTTCTTGAACAATATATTTATTTTCTTTTATTAAATTAAATTGTTTTCCACAAACTTTACATACATTTATTTTTTCTAGTGCTTTTATATCAATAACTTCAACTTTTTTATTAAATAAACATCTAAACATAATTATTCTCCTCTATCAAAATGTTCTTGTAATTTACCATTTTTCATTCTTACATACTTTGTAATCATATTTTTATAATTAACTACAAACCCCTCAACATTTCTATTTACCTTACTTAAATATTTTTCATAAATACTATCTAAGTGTTCTTTAGTAGGAATAACATTTAATTCAATTACCTCAGGTACAATACCTATAAAAGTTGGTATTTTTTGACTTATAAATGGATAAATAAACAAACTATGTTCATAATTCAAATTATATAAATTAAATTCATCATCTATATTTGCTTTAGCAAACATATACCATTTTTTATCAAATTCATCTATCGTGTATTTAAGACACCCCATACCTAACCATTCACCACAAATAGCACTATTATTATGTAATTCATTAATTAAAACATCTTTATTATCAATTAACCATTGATACAAGCCCTTATATAAAATATCTTTAACATCTTCTAATTCAGTTATTTTAAAAATGTTTTTTCTTTGAGCTATATATAATTCATCATCTTTTTTAAAAAACACTAAATTACTTCCATCTAATTTTTCAGTAACATATACTTTATCACCTGCACAGCTAACTCTTTTTGTTTTTGGATATATTTCTTTTTTTATCATTATTTATCACCAAACCTTTTCTCTATAACTTTTTTTAAATAATTAAATGCGTTATCCTCTTCTTTTTTTATTTCTTCTTTATAATAACAATCATAAGCATTTTTTATCCAATTTAACGCTCTCATAGATAGTTCGTCATCTTTTAATAGTTCAAATAACATACTTAATTGAGTTCCGTGAGTATTTTCTTCTAATTCACTATATTTATTTATAAAATAATAAGCGTCATACTCATTTAATAAATCGTCAATAGCATTTATATAATCTTCTTTTTTATAATTCATCTTTTTCCTCCATATTCTCAATTCGTTGTATGAGTTTAACTAATTTAATACAAAACTTGTATAAATCAGCTTTGCTCATAGTTATCATTTGTTTTTGATTATTCTTTTTGTCATTAAAAACATCTTCTAACATTTGTCTTGTTAATAGATCTATTGTTTCATCTAACATTGTCTTGACCTTATATACACACTAATATCTTTATAAGTTGTATTTTTGAGTACGAATAATGCTCTTTCTAAATACTCTTTATCAAACCAACCGAAGTGTGTTTCTCTTAAATGTAATCCTAACTTATTTGCTAAATATCCGTAGCAATCAGTCCTTTTAAAATTGGTATTTTTCCATAATGGATCAAACTTCCTGTGACAAGCCATTTTTAATTCTCTCAACTCTTTATTAGCTAATCTTCCAAGTGGCTTTTTGTTCTTAATATCGTGCACACCCACATAAGCTTTACAATCATCACATAAATAACAGCCACCATTACCATAAACTCTTCCGTAAACTTCTTTGTTAGAAGTATATCTAACTTTATCACTTCCGCAATTATCACATTTTACAGGAATATTTCTAAAGTCAAATATACATTCATTCCAAACATCATTATTCATTTTTAAAAGCCTTTTCGTTTATATAATTTAATAATTCTATACCAAAGCTAATTAATTCATTAGATCTATAACTTTCTAAATAAAATGTTTCTATTGAGCGTCCCATTTTATTAGGCATATTATCATCACATTCAAATAGTGTGACTTCTAATAAATCATTACTATTTACTCCTAAGTAGAACTTGTCAGGAATATTTACAACTTCGTGTATTAGTTCTAAAGCTTCATCAGGTGTTAAATGTAAAGTTAAAGCTTTCATCTTTTTTATAAAGTCCTCATCTAATTTCTTAAACATTTTATCCATTTCTTTATCAGTTTTTGCAATATTTACCATATTAAAAATCATAAATACAAGACATACTAAATTAATAATTAAAATCATTGTTCTCATATCTTATCCCTCCTCAATAATTTTTATTATCCATTCAATAGCTTTTTTATAATTATTCTCATCTACATTTCGTGTAGTTAAAGCTGTATAAATGGTATTCACTTTTTTCTTTTCATTTAGATAAAGATTATTTATCGTTTTTAAATCTTTTTCCTTATTTTTTAATTTTTGAACTAGAATTTTATTACTATCTTCCGCTAATTGTAATCTTGTTCTTAATTTAATAATTTCTTCTTCACTCATTATTTTCACCAGCTATTCTTTTTAGCTGTCTTTCAACCTTAAACTTGTATTCATTCATTAAATCATCTTCTTTAAAATTTAAAATATATTTTAATTGATCTAAACAAATTGAAACATCAGTTATTTCTTCATAAAAATCAGCTTTTAATTGAGGTGTTATATCACCCTCTAATTCGTCATATTTTCTAGCCCACTTACAAATTACTTTTATAAGTTCACTCATTTCTTCAATCCATATAGGCATTTGTTTTTTTGCTCCATAGTGATTAACAATTTCTATATTTTTTTTAAGTGTATTTATCAATTCTTTTTCTTCGTTCATATTATTAACCTCAACTTTCAACTAAAGTATATTTTTTATATTTATTAGCCCAACCTAATTTATTTTTGCTACTAATCCATTCATCAGTAATATTGTAATTTTCTTTTCTTAAAAGATATATTGCGTGTTGTAAATCAGTTATTCTATATATTTCATAACATTCCATAGTAGATATACTTCCATATTTTTTTAAATGATTTAACACAATATCTTTTTGACTTATCTTTCCCATTTCTAATCCTCAAAATCTAATACATCTTTCCAATAGATAATATCTAATCCACATTCACTAGCCATATCTAATATTGTTTCTATTAAGTCGTGCATTTCTTTTTTATCCATTTTTGAACTTCCATAAAAACATTTATAATCATTAAAGATTTTATCTTTAACTTGTATTTTTCTAACTAGCTGTATTGCTCTAAAGCTTTCTCTTAACATTGATTCAGCCTGTGGCTCAACTAATAGATGAGTATATTTAGCTCCAGCTCTTACCAAAGCCTCAAGGTAAATATCATAATCCTCATTTGACCTATCACCATTACGAGCTTTATCTATCTCACCTATTAGAGCCCACATATATTTATTTTGCTGTTCAGTCCTTTTATCTTTAGCTTTAGATATTACTATTGAATATAATTCGTTCTTATCTAGGTCTTGAATTAAATGTTTATAGTTTTCTCGTATAGTAAGCGTAATTTCAGTTTCAAAGTTTTCATTTTTTCCACTACGAGAATAATTACCTACAAGCTTCATATATCACCTAGAAAGGTAAATCATCGTCACTAATTTCTACTGATTCTCCAAAATCGGCGAATGGATCATTTTCTTCTTTTTCTTCTTTTGATGGTACATAATCAGGTTCAGGTATTCCAGCACCATCACTAGCTTTAGTATCTAAAAATTGTACTCTACTTGCTAAAATATAAGTTTCATATCCTTTAGTTCCATCTTCTTTATCCCAAGTTCTAGTTTTAATTCTTCCGGTAATTCCTACTAGGCTACCTTTATGACAATATTCGTTTACATTTTCAGCCTGTTTGTCGTAAACATATATCTTTGGAAAATCGGCTGGTCTTTCATTTCCGTCTTTATCTTTTCCATTATTTATAGCTATAAACATACTTACAGCTGGTAATCCGCTTGTTGTAGCTCTCAATTCTATATCTTTAGTTATTCTTCCAATAATACTTACATTATTCATTTTCTTCATCTCCTAACATTTCTTCTAAATCTTTCAAATCTTTTGCTAAAGCTTCATTTAGTCCTTTTAAAAATTCTCTTAATTCTTTTTTATCATTACTATTTTTTTTAACCTTTTCTTCACTTAATTTTTCAGTTCCAAGAGCACTATTAAAAGTATCTTTTAATAACTTTTCACTTACACCACTTTTTTTTAATTGATTAATTAAGATTCCTGTTATTTTTACAACATCTAATATATTTCCCTCTACAACCATTCCTATATTACTAGCTATAATTTTGGTTTTTGCTCCATTTAACACCATTTTCATTTCTTTTTCAGTTATTTTGTTTTCCATATTTTTTTCTCCTTATCCTATAACTTTTGTTGCTATTTCATTTAGATTTTTTTCTAAATATAATAAATCTTTACTATTATTTTTTATTGTATCCAACATACAATTTTCACCTACACATTCGGCATTTTCACTAGGCATTGCACCTCTTAATACTTCTAAAATTTTACTGCTGATAGAACATAAATTTTGTATTATATCTTTTTGTTTGCATAATTCAGCACATATATTTAAGTTTTCTTTATTTTCCATTTTCATATACCTCCAAAAATTCATTTAATTTCTTTATCAAAACCTCTTTAGGTTTTCTCTTAACTTCTACTACTTGTCCTATATCTTTCTTAGGTAGCCAAATAGCAT
>ERZ780195.1016-NODE-1016-length-25199-cov-22.399976_pt1 | contig 25199 bp, 28 predicted proteins | sample MGYA00511017_ERZ780195 | MGnify/ENA primary metagenome ERZ780195 (study PRJEB29588, sample SAMEA2159974) | human gut metagenome | biome: human gut; feature: human-associated habitat; material: faeces | place: Denmark | collected 2008/2010 ...
AATGCGGAAATTGTCATCTGTTTATCCATAAGTTTATTATATCACACTCGGCGGTATTTGGCACCTTTTTTCTGTGCGGTATTGCCTTAGTCATCTTACTAAAGAAACCTTCAATCAAGTTCAACCAGGAACCATGCGTCGGTGTGAAGACAAACGTGAACCGCCCTTCTGGCCTTGTGGCGAGATAGGCCCTACTTTGGATTCGTGGGCAGAGTGATTATTACAGATAATTCGGATAATATCACCCTTGGGATACATGGCATCGAGATTTTCGAGACCATCCCAAACTTTGTGTAAACCTCCGATGTGGTGTAGAATAGGAGCACCACATTGGAGGTTTTTATAATGGCTAGAAAGAATCGCCCCCCAGAAGAAAATGCACGTCGGGAAAAAACAGAGAACTGCTGCAGTTGGCGAACATAGGCAGCATAGAGGACATCCAGAGCCTGTTCAAGGAAACCATTGCCGAGTTCATGGAAAACGGCCTGGAGGCAGAGCTGGATGATGAACTTGGCTACAGCAAGTATGACTACAAAAATAAGGACACGGACAACAGCCGCAACGGTCACAGCAGCAAAACACTGCGGACCAGCTTTGGCGATGTGGAAGTGTCCGTACCTCGTGATCGGAAAGGCGAATTTGAGCCCAAGGTCCTGAAGAAGAACCAGATCAGTATCAGTCAGGATATTGAGGAAAAGATTCTGTCCATGTACGCCAAGGGCATGACCACGAGTGACATCGAAGCGCATATTCAGGATATCTACGGCGTAGAAGTGTCTGATACGACCGTACCCCGGAAACTCTCACCCTTAATGTTGAATACTGTGACATCATCAAAGATCCTATCCAGAGCACACAGCAAGGCATCGTCCTCGTTGAAATTGCTTCTCCAATGAGAGGGGCGCTTGTTGCTGGTGAATACAATATTGAAGTTGCCTTCCTTGTTTATCTCCGGTCGATCAAATCGAAGAACTGCCGGGTATTCTCTTTATCGAACTCACAGTGACCCACCTCGTCAATAATCAGGCAGGAAGGACGCACCAGGCCATTGAGTACCGAGGATTCTTTTCCAGCCCGTCTGGCAGCAGTAAACTTGTCCCGCAGCTCAGACATCTTAATGAAATAGGTCTTAATTCCGCACTGGCAGCACGCATAGCCAAAGGACTGCGCAAGATGTGTCTTTCCAGTTCCGGCTGGGCCAATGAATGCCAGGTTCCTGTGGGCATAGATGGCCGACAGGGACGGCAGCGTTTTCAGCCTGTTGGCATCCCGACCTTTAATAACAGAGAAATCAAAGTTGTCAAAGGTTTTGGGGCCTTTCAGCGGGAGCTGGCTCATTTTCAGCAGCGTATGGATGGTAGTGTCTACTTTCTTCCTCTGCAAATGCTCAAATACCACACCTACCGCCTGGATCTGCTCCTCGGAGAAATCCTGTTCCTCCGCCAGTTTGGCAAACTCAATGGAAGAGAAATCCAGCCGTAGGATTCGGCTGCTGGTTTCTACTGCCTCAAAAACAGAATCATTCATCCCAGTCCACCTCCCTGTCGAAGTTGAACTTTTCAAAGGAAAGGATGGGTTCCGGCTCCGGGAGCCGGGAGATCTCCGTTCTTACCGGCATAGTGGGGAACTCTTCCGGTTGAGGCGCATACTGGTCGGCACAATAGCGATCCCTCTTGCTCCATGTCACATCATGGGTGGTCAGCAGCTGCTTCAGGTCGGAGGAATAGATGTAGATCATGTCATCCTTACGCATAATGCGGGCAGTAGATGCTTTGTTGTAACTGAACGGAACACCGAACCGCCGTTCCTCATAATTGACAAATCCGTCAAAGGAGATCCTGCGCTCTGGACAAAGGTAAAACAGCAGGGCCGGATTCATCTCCAATATACGAAGATGCTCGGCGCACCGACTGCTATGCAGTTCCTGCGGAACTCCGGCAGTGGCATTGTGGTAAGAACCATTCTGTCGGTTGCACCATTCCAGCGCTGCACGATTCAGATCAGTAATGTTCCAGAAAACCCGTCCAACAAGGAAGTTCTCCTTTACAAACCGCACCAGCCGTTCCATCTTCCCTTTGGTAAAGGGATGACGGGGCTTGCAGAGCTTCGTCTGGAAGCCTACCGATTTCATGAAAGACTCATAGTCTTTCTGCCAGACCGGATGTCCCTCAAAATCCCGGTGAAGCACGACACTTTTTATGCTGTCTGTCAGGACATATGCCATTCATGACGGTGTGGGAGTATACTGGACGGCGGAAAGAATGCTCAAAGCCTTGGACAGATATGATGTTTTCCTTGCGGTCGAAAACGAAAAAGCGGTTGGTTATATTGAGATGACTACTGGATTTAATGAACCCGTCCAGCTTTTGGTGAAGCCGGACTGTCGCGGAAAGGGCTATGGACGGGCACTGCTTCAGACTGCCATTGAGGCGAACTTCCCGAAGAAGATGATACTGGATGTTTATGCGAATAATACGCCTGCCTTAAATCTGTACTTGAGCTTGGGTTTCAAGGAGAAATTACGGGAATTCATGGGCAGTATGACTGTGTGAAGCAGTGACAAGAGCGGTGGCAAAATATATACCGCTATAAACAAAGAAAAGCCTTTCCAAAATATCAAAACCACTAGTTTTCGTGATGAAAAACTGTGATTTATCTGACTTTAACGCAGTCATTTCAAACAGCACAATTGGAAACCATAAGTAACCTCGACGTTATTGACAATTTTTTCGAGATTCTAAAGTATTACATCGGTGCAACTGTTGTCGAATTAATCGGAATGGTTCTTTTCATTACTTACTCAGATCGAAGCAGATAAGAAGCGGACGGATCTCGAGCAAAAGGAACTGAAAAAGCGCAGTGACGCAGCATCCCACTTGAAGCGGTATATCACTTTCAAAACGAATTCGATCGATACGATCACAGACAGGATTCACTTTGTGATCGATCACTATAAAGAACGGGACGCCCGAAAGGACTAAATTTTTTGTCCGAAAAAGTCGCATAAATACCGGATTTACAGAGCGCATTCGGTACATATTCCAGCTTGTAATTTAAGGCAGCACCGGTCCAGGCAATTTCCGTCTGACCGGTGTTGTTTCATTTTCTCGTGCGCATCTCACGTGTTTCCAGCCGTTTGGTCCGGCTGACACATAAGATTGATTACTTTTTATGCTTCATAGATCTGCTGAGTACCATTAATGGCCTCTGCTAAATATACATTACTCCAGCGTCTTGCGCCTTCTTTATCCCGATTGAGCAGATGCCGGTAGAGCTCCTCCACATTGCTGTGAAGTGCTGCGACACCGTATTTCTTGCAGAAGCGGATCCAAAGGGATATACATGGTACTTTGAAGGAGGTATAAATCAAGGGCAGGATGTGGTTGCCGCCCATGAGGGTCATTTCATGGTGAAACCGGAAGGCGATCTCCGCAGCCTGGGCAGGTGTGGGATTTTCATCCAGTCGATCAACAAATGTTCCAAGCATCTCCAATTGTTCATCGCTGGCGTTGTCAATAACCCGATGCAGGGTCATCTGCTCCAAGCCCCAGCGGACTTCCAGAATGGAGCGGATCTCCTCTTTGCCGAGCATCCCGCCATTGTAGTCCATAATGGCCATAAGGGTCTCCATGTTTCCATCACGGCGATAGTCGGCAACATAGGCGCCCTGACGGGGACGCACTTCCAAAAAGCCCTGACGAGCCAGTTCTGTAATGCCGCCGTTGACAACAGCACGGGAGACACCCATCTGCTGGCAAAGTTCCCGCTCTGAGGGTAGTTTTTCTCCCATAGGCAGTTCTCCGGACAAAATCATCCCCTGCAATTTCTGTACAAACAGTTCTTTTAAACTGGGCGCGTAAAGCTGTTCAAAATTCATATGGCATCCTCCTGCAAATATCTTGGTTATACCACATACCACGAATTTATTTTATCATGCAAACTGTCGAATTTCAACCTGAGATTTTTCTATAAAACATAGAATTTCCAGTTGATAGTTGACAGTTATCCCAAATAAACTTAAACTATAATCAGTAGAAAAATACCGCTATGCTGGTATGACCAGAAAGGAGCGATGCTTTTGGAAAAGGTAAGAATTTTGGAAGTTAAGCAAAGTGTATTCGCAAACAACGATGCCCAGGCAGAGAAACTTCGGGAAGAACTGAAGCAGAAGGGAATCTATCTTCTGAACCTGATGTCTTCTCCCGGAAGCGGCAAAACCACCACCCTGACCCGGCTGATTGAGCTTTTGAAAGAGGACCTGAAGATCGGTGTGATGGAGGCGGACATTGACTCGGATGTGGATGCTGTCACTATCGCCGCCACCGGCGCCAAGGCCATCCAGCTCCACACCGGCGGCATGTGCCACCTGGATGCGGCTATGACCCGCCAGGGTCTGGACGGTCTGGATGCCGGTGAAGCCGACCTGGTGGTTTTGGAAAATGTGGGTAATTTGGTTTGCCCCGCGGAGTTTGACACCGGCGCAGTGAAAAACATGGCAATCCTCTCCGTACCGGAGGGTCACGATAAGCCCCTCAAGTACCCGCTCATGTTCCAGGTCTGTGATGCGGTCCTTATCAACAAAATCGATGTAGCCCCCTACTTTGATTTTGACTTTGAAAAATGTACTGAGTACATCCGTATGCGCAATCCCAAAGCGGTCATCTTCCCCATCAGTGCCAAAACCGGCGAGGGAATCGAGGCTGTTGCTGATTGGCTGAAAGAAGAAGTAAAGAATTGGAAAGGAGTATGAGAAATGGCAGATTATCTGGCAGGTTTCTATCCCGAGTGGGTAGATAAAGAAGAAAATCCCAGGCAGATCATTTTAGACTTAGGCAAAATGATCACCAACCGGATTCCCGTAAAGCTGGGATTTCAAAAGCTCAACAAGTACGATCCCGAGTACTGGGGTCTTGCTGCTCTCTTAACCGACGAGCAGGCAGAGGTGGCTCTGAAGATGGGTGTGAGAAAGCCCAAGACCATGGCCGACATGGTAAAACTCACCGGCAAGAGCGAGGAAGAACTGGAAAAGATTCTGGGCGATATGTCCTTTATGGGCATTCTGGAGTACAACTGGGAGAATCCCACCCGCACCAAGCAGTGGGTCCTGCCCATGTTCGTTCCCGGCAGTGCGGAATTTACCAACATGAATGACACCATCCTGAAGAAATATCCCGAAATGGGTCGTTTCTTCGAGCGGATGAGTCGTCTGCCTCTGGAGAAGGTCACCCCCATGGTACCTCCCGGAGGCGCCGGCATCGGCATGCACGTGATCCCTGTGGAAAAGGCCATCGAAACCGAGAACCAGTCCATTTCGGTGGAACATATCTCCCACTGGCTGGATAAGTATGAGGGCAAGTACGCCGCATCTCCCTGCTCCTGCCGCAAATCCCGTCTGACCTTCGATGAAGGCTGTGCCGATGACCCCGAAGGCTGGTGTGTTGCCGTGGGCGACATGGCTGATTACGTGGTGGAAACCGGTAAGGGTGGCCGCTACATCACCAGGGAAGAGGCTCTGGAAATCTTCCGCAAGGGCGAGGAAAACGGCTTCGTCCATCAGATCACCAACATTGACGGTGCAGACAAAATCTTCGCCATCTGCAACTGCAACATCAATGTCTGCTATGCTCTGCGTACCTCCCAGCTGTTCAACACCCCCAACCTGTCCAGAAGCGCCTATGTGGCACGGGTGGAAAAGGACGACTGCGTTGCCTGCGGCAAGTGCGTGGAGGTCTGCCCTGCCGGTGCTGTGAAGCTGGGTCAGAAACTGTGCACCAAGGACGGCAAGCAGGTAGAGTATCCCAAGCATCCCCTGCCCAGCGAGATGAAATGGGGCCCCCATATGTGGGATGAAAACTATAGGGACAACAACCGCATCAACTGCTACGATACCGGTACCGCTCCCTGCAAGACTGCATGTCCTGCACACATTGCCGTCCAGGGTTACCTGAAGATGGCCGCTCAGGGCCGCTACACCGAAGCCCTGGCGCTGATCAAGAAAGATAATCCCCTGCCCGCTATCTGCGGCCGCATCTGCAACCGCCGCTGTGAGGACGCCTGTACCAGAGGCTCCATCGACCAGGCTATCGCCATTGACGAGGTCAAGAAGTTCATTGCCCAGCAGGATCTGGACGCGGAAACCCGCTATATCCCCAAAAAGGTGGTTCCCTCCCTCAACGGCTCCTTCTCTGAGAAGGTCGCTATCATCGGCGCAGGCCCTGCGGGATTAAGCTGTGCTTTCTATCTGGCTGAAAAGGGTTACTCCCCCGTGATTTTCGAAAAGAACGAAAAGCCCGGCGGTATGCTCCGCTACGGCATCCCCAGCTTCAAGCTGGAGAAAGATGTGATCGATGCCGAAATCGACATCATCAAGGCCATGGGCGTGGAGATCAAGTGCGGCATTGAAGTGGGCAAGGATGTGACGCTGGACGAACTGCGTGCACAGGGTTACAAGGCATTCTACATTGCCATCGGCTGCCAGGGCGGACGCAAAGCGGGTATCCCCGGTGAGGATGCAGAAGGTGTCATGACCGCCGTGGACTTCCTTCGCACTGTCGGCGCTGACGAAAGCTATCCTGTAACCGGCAAGGCTGTGGTTGTTGGCGGCGGCAATGTGGCCATCGACGTGGCAAGAACCGCCCAGCGCTGCGGCGCAGAGTCTGTAGCTATGTTCTGTCTGGAGCCTCGGGACAAGATGCCCGCCTCCGAAGAAGAAATCGCAGAAGCTCTGGAAGAGGATGTGACAATCGACTGCGGCTGGGGCCCCAAGGAAATTCTCACTGAAAACGGCCGTGTAACCGGCATCGTCTTCAAGCGCTGCGTCAGCGTATGGGATAAAGACGGCAAGTTTGCACCTGCATATGATGAAAATGACACCAAGACCGTTCCCTGCGACCGGGTATTCCTGTCCATCGGTCAGAGCATTCTGTGGGGTGATCTGCTGAAGGGCTCCAAGGTGGAACTGGGCCGCGGAAATGGTGCAGTTGCAGACAGCCTTACCTATCAGACCGCGGAACCCGATATCTTCGTTGGCGGCGATGTGTACACCGGTCCCAAGTTTGCCATCGATGCCATCGCTGCCGGCCGTGAGGGTGCTATCTCCATCCACCGGTTCGTGCAGCCCCATTCCAGTCTGACTATCGGCCGTAACCGCCGTGAATTCATCGCCCTGGATAAGGACAACATCAAGGTAGAGCAGTACGACAACGCCTCCCGTCAGATCCCCGGCACCCGTAAGGATGTTGACCACAAGAAGTCCTTCCGGGATGCAAAGCTCCCCTTCACGGAAGAGCAGGTCAAGGCAGAAACGGCAAGATGCCTGGGCTGCGGCGCATCCGTCGTTGACCCCAACAAGTGCATCGGCTGCGGTGTCTGCACCACCAAGTGTGAATTCGGTGCCATTAAGCTCCATCGTGAGCGCCCCGAGTGTTCCAACATGATCCCCAGCGAGAAGAAGTTGCCTTATGTTCTGGGAAACGGTGCAAAGCAGGCCCTGAAGATCAAGTTCTCCAAGAAAAAGGAGCACTAGATGCACGAACTGGGTGTTGTGTTTCATATTATCGACTCTTTGGAAGAAGTCGCCAAAGAAAATGATGTGACCCAGATCCAGAGCGTAACCATTGAGATTGGTGAGGTATCCACGGTGATCCCTCACTATCTCACCGATTGCTGGGAATGGGCCATCAAAAAGAAGCCTATGCTCACAGGCTGCGCAATGAAGGTGGAAATCCTGCCGGCAATTACCTGGTGTGACGGCTGCAAGCAGGAATACCCCACTGTGCAGCACGGTCGCATCTGCCCATATTGTGGCAGTGAGAAGACCTGGCTTTTGAAGGGAAACGAACTAAACATCAAAGAAGTAGAAGTTATATAAGGAGGTTATCTTATGTTATTCCAGATTTATGGCGAAACCGCCGGTTTCCAGCTTCTTGGCTGGCTGATGGTATTTGTGGGTCTGATTCTCGCCAATGAATTTGCACGCCGGACAAAATGGGGCGGCATTGCCTGCTTCCTGGTTCTGCCCGCAGGTCTGACTATTTACTTTATCTCCATTTATGTAGGCGCTGCTATGGGTGCCCAGTGGGCGCTGAATAATCCCACCTATGTCTACATGAACAGCTGGTTCCATTATTTCAAGCTCTATGCCGCGACATTGGGCTGCATCGGCTTTATGATGCTGAAATACAAGTGGTCCATCGGCAAAACGGATTGGTTCAAGGTGTTCCCCTTCCTGATCGTGGCCGCCAATATTCTGATTGCTGTGGTCAGCGACTTCGAATCCGGCATCAAGGGTGCCCTTTCTCCCGACGGCTGGTGGCTGTCCAGCGAAAATGTCTGGCTCTATGGTGGCTGGTGGAACTGGCTCAACGGCGCTGCCGGTATCATCAACATCTTCTGCATGACCGGCTGGGGGGGTATCTACGCTTCCAAAGATAAGAAAGATATGCTGTGGCCCGATATGATCTGGCTGTATATCCTGGCCTATGATGTGTGGAACTTCCAGTACACCTATCTAAACCTGCCTACCCACACATGGTATTGCGGTCTGGCGCTGCTGCTGGCTCCCACTGTTGCTAATGCCCTGTGGAATAAGGGCGGCTGGATCCAGAACCGGGCAAATACCCTGGCTCTGTGGTGTATGTTCGCTCAGGTGTTCCCCCTGTTCCAGGATAGGAGCATCTTCACTACCCTCCCGGTACTGTATGCTGACGGCTTCATGGATGCCGCTATCCGTCCGACCCTGGTAAATCCTGTTCCCCAGGGCGTGATTTCCATTGCTTCGCTGGCCATCAATGTGCTGGCTCTGGCGCTGATTATCAAGCGCTCCAAGGAACAGAAGAAGAATCCCTACAAGCAGGAAATTTTCACTGACGCCAAGGACTTCCAGCTGGCAATGGCTAGAGCGGAAGATAAGTAACCCACATAGCACAGAGGCTGCAGAATTTCTGCAGCCTCTTTTCATATTCGTCACCCTTCGATGCTTCTCGTGTGCTTCTAACATGTTAAAGAAGATGATACCCGTACGAACTGCGAACTATACCCGTAAAGACAGGACTGCTGTGGGGCATGAGATCGAAGTTCGGTACATAGCGGGAATCACGGTTTGAGTTGCTGGATTAACGTAAGCGTCAAAACTAAAAACGTGGCATCCTATCAGTCGGAATCCCCAATGCCTAAAGTCGAGGGGACTCGAACCCCACCAAAATACTCGTTCCGGTAAATGCTTACGGCAGGCCCACCCAGTGAGCCTGCCGTTCTGCTATTCTTTGTATTTACTGAAATCCATCCAATCTACGGCAGGACGCTTACTCTCGCCATAGCACTTATCCAAGTATAGATTGCGATATGGATTGTAGAGCTTGCGCTTTTCTTGTTTCTGCTTATAAAGGTCAGCCTCAATTGCTCTGCGTACCCGTTCCAGGAAAGTTCCTCCGGTTGCAAGCTTTGCTTCTGCGCAATGGACGACAAGCCCCATAAAGAAATCATCTTCCTCCATTAGGTATTTACCATTTTCGTACGGATACAGGGCGAAAATGATATCACATTCTCTTGGAAGCGCATCTATTTCTTCCTTGTGCTTCGGATAGTTTGCGAGGGCTTGCCAGTAGGGTTTACCTGGAGCTCTCCTCTCCATTTTGCGTTTTCGCCACAAATCTCGCCGTTAAAAATTGCTGGAAATTGAATTCTGTTCTCTCTGAGAATTTTTGCGGCATTGGGAACTGTTTTTCTGCCGCTCTTTGGAAATGTCATGCTGTCCCCACTTCCTGCTATGCAGATCTGGATCGCAGTACAATCCTTGTTGAATCGAATCTGGACGGGCATCTTTGCCAATTTTTCTGCCACTTTACTGCTGAGCAGCACACTCCCTGTTTCCTCTACTCTTACATACATGGCGGCCTGCGGAGCGGAGGGGGTAACCAGAATACTGAATTCTTCGTCTGTCATGTTTTTCAGATCCAACATCGTATTCATCCCTTTCTTTATTTTGGAGCAGAAATTCTGCATTCCAACGGAGCGTTCTCTGGCAGCAATGCGGCAACATTTTCAGGTTTTCTCAAATCCACCCTAGCTGCCATGCGGAGGGCGTGAGAAAGATACTCGTAGGGATCCAATCCATATTCCATAGCGGTGCGTATAAGGCTGAACATAACCGCACTTCCGGCAGCACCTCTTGGAGTATTGGCAAACAGAAAATTCTTCCGGTCAATGACAAAGGGCTTGATACTCCGTTCCGCTCGGTTATTGGATATCTCCAGCCTGCCGTCTTTCAGATAATTCGTCAGGTAAGGCCATTGCTCTTTCAGATACGTCAGTGCTTTGCCCAGCGCAGATTTCGGTGCGGTGTTCCGGATACTTGCCCACGACCACAAAGCGTCTAAAACAGGTTTTGCCTGCTTCAGCCGCTGCTTATAACGTTCTTCCGGTGCTGTCCCTTCCAGACTCTGCTCTATTTCAAACAGCACATTGCAGTACGCCAATCCCTGGGATGCGGAGCTTCCTTTGGCTTTTCCCTTTGGAAGAGATTTTACCGCCTCGTCAAATTTCCTACGGGCATGAGCCCAGCAGCCAACCACGGTTATCTCCTCCGGAAGATTATGATACCCGGCATAGCCGTCTGTATGGAGGTATCCATGGAAGCCATTCAGAAATTCCTTTGGATGTTTTCCACCCCGCCCCGGCTGGTATTCGTACAGCACAATGGGCTTTTGCGTATCCCCGCTGGTGCGGTAGAGCCACATATAGCTGTCGCTTTGAGGTGCTTTTCCAGGCTCATGGAGGACTTGGAGCGTCGTTTCATCCGCATGGAGTACCTCTCGGGCAAGCAGTTCCCGGTGCAGTCGGTCATATACCGGCTTTAAGTAGTCTTCTGCCGCTTTTAGAATCCAGTTAGACATGGTCTGCCGGCTTAACTGAATACCACGGCGATCCAGCTCTTGTTCCTGACGGTAGATGGGTATTCCCATGACAAATTTTTGTGTCATAATATGGGCAACGGCCTCTGGCGTAGCAAAACTGCCGGGCAGAAAACGATTCTCTCTGGGCGCACGTACCACAGGTGTTGTAATATTCTCCTTGTTACAGTGCTGGCAGGCATAGCTGTAGTAGATATGCTGTTCCACAACCACCCGTGCGGGAATGATTTTCAGCTTGTTGAGAACTTCTTTTCCAATCTCCGTCAGCTCTCCACCGCATTGGGGGCAGACCAGTTCCTGCCCTTCCAGCCGGTGTTCAACTTGTTCTACCGGAACATCCTCTGGGATTTTGTCCAACGTGTATTCATGCTTTTTGTGACGCTTATGGGCAGCTACAACAGTCACATCTTCCTTGTCCCGTTGTTCTTCCGCAAACACTTCCGCTTCGTTAAACAGAAAGCTCAGCTGCTCGGAGAGTGTGTCCTCGCTCTTTTCAGAAGACGCACCGAAACGCTTGCGCTGCGCAAGGCGCAGTGCCTCCATGAGTACGTTCATACGACCCTCAAGCTCAGAAACACGTCTGCTCTGAGCTTGAAGTTCCTCATATTCCGCCCGGGAAATAGTAACGGTTTCCGGGGTGCTTGTCTGGAAAGAATCTGTCTTTTTCACGGAATGATTATACCATATAAATGTAGAAAAGTACAGAAAAATGATCCGTTTTATACAATTTCCAATCCACTTATCTGCCTATGCGCCTTTGGCTGGTCAATGCTGAGTCCCTCCATCAGCCAGCGGTATTGCTGCATGGTGAGGGCTTTGGCTTCGCTTTCTTTCCGCGGCCACTGGAAGATGCCCGATTCCAAACGCTTGTAGAGGAGAAGAAAGCCGTTTCCCTCCCAATATAGGGCCTTGATCCGATCCCGTCTTCTTCCGCAGAAAAGAAACAGACAGTTCTCCAAAGGATCCAATGAAAATTGCTGCATGACCAGTACGGCCAGTCCGTCGATCCCAAGCCGAAGATCCGTATAGCCGCAGGCGAGATAGACCTTGTCGGCTCCTGTAAAATCACTCAGCATGACCGCAGTCCCCGGAACACCGCTTCCAACGTCGCTGCGTCCGCTCCGTTGTATATTTCAATCTCCAAACTTAAGATGTGGACCTTTGCGGCGATTTGGCCAGAGCCTCCTACGTTGGCTGGCGTTATATCCGCAAACCCGCTGCCCTGCGCCTGTGTGCGTGTTAATTCCTGAAACAGCCGCCGCTGCCAGTAGTAATACGTTTTTTCCGAAATGCCACGTTCCTGACACCACGCCCGAACCGTCATCCCGCTGCCACGGCAGGCCGCAATTTTTCCACTCCATTGCTCCAGTCGTTCCTGCTTGGACAGTGCTTGTAGACTTTGTTCCATTTTGACCATCTCCCTATATGCCAAATGTCTCCCATGCAGACTGAGGGAGACATTTGGAGTTTGAAATATTATCTCACGGAGATGGTATGGTAGGCAAGATGTAGGGAGGTTTGACGCTTACGGATTAACAAAATAGATGCAACGCAGCCCACCGGTCAGATGATCGGTGGGCTGCGCTGTCACGCAACATCCTTATACCGTGTGTACACATACTCATAGATTTTTTGCCGGTATACGGAAATGCTAACCTCATCGTAGGATTCAGGAAGTTCGGCCCACAGAGTATCTCGAATCAGATTGTAGATGGTCGCCTTGGTTTCCTGCTTGTCCGTCCAGTGGTCAAGCTCTGTAATCTTGGCCTTGACTTTCTCCAGAAGATCGACCGCCACTTTCTTTATTTTCTGAATATCCTGCTTGGACAGGTTTTCAGAAAACAGCATATCGTATAATGACAGCTCTTCATCACTGGAGAATCCCTCCCGAACATACCTCTGTTCCTCCTGATCCATGTCCTTTATAATGGTCCCCAAGAAATAGACCACCACTTCCAAATGAATCGTGAACATGGTAAGATAAACCAAAGGAAACATCCAAATGAGTACGAGGACATTCGGAGGGAGGCGTGGAAAATGGCAAGTGGCACTGATCTGCAGGCTATGCAGGCAGCGACATTAGCACAGCAAAATGATCCAGAGCATCGAAGACGCAAAGCTAGAGCAAACTATCTTGAGTGGTTGAAGAGTCAAGGCGTAGATGCTGATATGATAGGTACCTATCGCACGTTGATTCGCAGATGTGATGACTTTGTGGCCAGGAATCGAATTTCGGCTAAGGGAGTATTACTAGAGGAAAATCCTACCGCCCTCGAGGTAACATATTCAGCCCTTAAAAAGAGCCTTTCCTTTAGATCTCAGCCAAATGCAAATTATATGCTGACAGCACTAAAAAGATATATTGCATTTCAAGAAGTGGCCTGTCTTTTTTGTTTTATGCTCCATAGTAAAACTGGTTCATGTCAGAACGGAAGGATACATTCAGTTTGTACCGTACACTCTTGACATCCTTGCTTCCGCACTATAAGAATTTTCCCCCTGCAGAGCCGGGGGAAAATTCTTATCAGCCCAATGGCGATGCGCTGGTTTTGACGCACCGCTCTGGGGAAAATCCGATATTTCCTGCACATTTTTTCGACTATTGCAGGAACTATTTTGGATAGCTGAATCATTGCCCTGCACCGGGAAAATGAATCCGTACTGTCCTGATTCAAGCGTCCTGTGCCAGAAGCGCAGACAAAATTTCCCGGGCTTCAGCCTCTGTCCGGACAGCTTCCGCCTGTTCAACTGCATGTTCCGCCTGATGAAGCTGGATTTGGAAGAGCGCAGCCTTAACCTTCGCGATGGACGCACTGCCCATGCTCAACTTCTGAATGCCCATTCCCACCAGGGCAGCCGCAGCGAGAGGGTCGCCGCCCATTTCTCCACAAACGGAGATGGGCTTTCCTGCAGCGCGGAACGCTGAAATCACCCCGTGCAACAGGCGAAGCATTGCCGGTGAGAGACTTTGATAGTACGTCCGCAGCCCCGGCGACATACGATCCACCGCCATGGTATACTGGCACAAATCGTTCGTCCCGATACTGGCAAAATCAACCTCTTGCACAGCCAAATCCGCGACCAGGGCAATGGAGGGAATTTCAATCATAATACCTGTCTTGATCTGCTCATCGAAAGGAATTCCCTCCAGACGCAGAGATGCCTTGGCCTGCTCCAGAGACTCTTTCGCCCGGCGAATATCGTCCAGACTGCCGACCATTGGGAACATGATCCAAAGCGGCCCTTCGGCGGAGGCCCGCAGAGCAGCGCGGAGCTGGGTCTGGAACAGGTCGGCGTTTTCCAGGCACAGGCGCAGCGCCCGCTTCCCCAGGAAGGGATTCTCTTCCTTTGGCAGATCCCAATACGGCAGGGTCTTGTCCCCGCCAATGTCCAGCGTACGCAGAGTCACAGGTTTTCCGGCGGCCCGGCGAAGAACCTCCGAATAAGCGCGGTACTGTTCCTCCTCCGTTGGCATATGATTCTGTTCCATATAGAGAAACTCCGTGCGAAACAGCCCCACAAAATCGCACTGGGAAAAAGCATCCTGCTCTTCGGGTGAGCCAATATTGATTCCCACTTCAATGCGGACTCCGTCCTGGGTTCGCGCCTCGACATTCAGGAATTTATCCTGCCGGGCGCGTGCGGATAAGAATGCCTGCAGCCGCTTCTGTGCATGTTCGTTCTTCTGAGAATCGGGGTCCAGCACCAGTTCCCCCCCGATGCCGTCCAAAATGCCGTTTTCTACGCATTTCCCCTTGGAAAGTGCGTTTGGAACCCCCAGCAGAGCCGGGATGCGGAAGCTTCGCGCCAATATTGCGCAATGAGAAGTCTCGCTTCCAATTTCCGTCACAATACCCAGAACATGATGCAGGTCCATCTTTGCCGTGTCTGAAGGCAGCAGATCATGGGTAACCACAATGACCGGTTCCGTAAAGTGTGAGAGCGTCTGCTCTGCATTTCCACGCAGATTGCGCAGCAGCCGCTTTTTTATGTCCATTAAATCCGCAACCCGAGCTGCGATCAGAGGATCGTTCACCTCTGAAAGGATTGCTGCAAAGGCAGAAATGGCCAGTTCCACGGCATATTCGGGGGCAGCGTGCTGAGAGGTGATTCGCATCAGGACTTCTTCTGTCAGTTCCTCATCCTGGAGCATTTCCTGATGCGCAAGGAATATTTTTGCCTGCTCCGGGTATTGCGCGCTCAGTTCTTCGGCAAGCGCAGACAACTCCGCCAAAGCGTGCTCCTTCGCTCGACAAAAGGCAGCAATCTGCGCCGCCGGGTCTCCCTCGAAATATGCCTCGGCGCCTGTATATGTCTGTGGTTCATAGCAGTAAATCCGGCCAATGGCAATTCCCTCCGAGGCCGGAACGCCCTTTAGAATCTCCACTTCTCATTCCTCCTTGCAAAATTGGGGTTACTCTCCGAAGCCGGAAGCCACCAATTCTATCAGTGTCTCTACGGCATCGGCTTCATCTGCCCCCTCAGCGGAGATCTCAATTCGGGTGCCCTTCCCCATCCCCTCACCAAGGACACGCAGAACGGACTTGGCATTGACCGCGGGGCGCCCGCTGTCAACATTGCGAACCTTCACCGTGCTGGCAAATCGTTTGGCAAGGGCAACAAAAATCAGAAGCTGGACGAGCATGCAGTCCGGTCTCATTGATTACAGTCAGTTCCTTTGAAGTCATGACATTATTCCTCCTAATTCCGCGAAGGTCAGGCTTCGCGTATTTTAGATTCGTTCAACAGTGCCCTCCCAGGTATCCATAGCCTTCTTCCGGGAGTGCTCATCGTACCAATGGGTGGTTACGGTTTTGGCACGGGTATAGAACCGGACGCCATCCAGTCCCAGCACGTGCTGGTCGCCAAAGAAGGAATCCTTATTTCCGGAGAATGGGAAATAAGCAGAGGGAACAGGGATCCCCACGTTGATGCCGACCATACCGCCATCGGTCAGGAGAGAAAACTGGCGGGCGTAATAGCCACTCTGTGTAAAGATCACCGAGCCGTTGGCAAAGGGATTCGCATTCATAACGGCCAGCCCCTCCTCAAAGCTTTTCACCCGTTTCACCAGAGTGACCGGGCCAAAAATCTCCCGCTGACCGACGACCATCTCCGGGGTTACATGATCCAAAATGGTCGGTCCGATAAAGTAGCCGCCTTCATAGCCGGGGACGGTAACGCCGCGGCCATCCAAAACCAACTTGGCTCCCTCGTCAATTCCCCGCTGAATCCAGTCGCAAATGGATCGGCGGTGCTTTTCACTGACCACAGGGCCGAGCTTTGTTTCGGGGTCATAGGCACAGCCGACCTTCATCGCCATTGCTTTCTTCTTCAGCATCACAACAAATTGGTCGGCAATACTCTCCTGCACTACGGCCACAGGAAGCGCCATGCAGCGCATGCCGGCGCAGCCATATGTGGAATTGATAATGGCGTTGGTGGCACTGTCCAAATCGCAGTCCTCCAGAACCAGCGCATGGTTTTTGGCCTCGCACTGAGCCTGTACGCGCTTCCCATGGGCGGCAGCAATGGAATAAATGTGCTTGCCGACCTCAGTGGTCCCCACGAAGGTAACCGCTTTTACTCTGGGATCCGTCAGCAAAGCCTCGGATTCGCTGCGGCTGCAGGTGACCAGATTAACAACCCCTTTGGGAAAACCGCCCTCTTCATAAAACAGCTCCATGATACGCATGGAGGTCAGCGGGGTCTGGGAGGCCGCCTTTAGTACGACGGTATTTCCGGTCGCAATGGCCAGCGGGACCATCCAGCCCCATGGAATCATTGCCGGAAAATTAAAGGGAACGATTCCTGCGACAACGCCGATAGGCATGCGATAGGTGGCGGTGTCAAATCCGGTGGTCACCTGTAGGGAGGCAGCACCCTGTGTCAGGTAGGGAGTCGCGCAGGCAAGTTCTGTAGGCTCAATCGCTTTCAGCACATCGCCCCTTGCCTCATTGAGCGTCTTGCCCAGTTCTCTAGCACACAGCAGCGTCAACTCCTCGAGGTGTTCCATCAGCACATTTCGCCAATGGAACAGCAACTGCGTTCGCTTGGACAGGGACATCTGTGACCATGTAGAGAACGCACGGTCTGCGGCATCGATTGCCGCAAGCACTTCATCCTGCGTGCAGGAGGGAACTTCCGCAATGACCGCTCCCGTAGAGCTGTCTGTTACCGGCATCCACTTTTCTGTTTTGGATTCCAGCCAAGCCCCGTCTACACAATATTTTTTCCGAATCATGAATTTTCCTCCAAAGAAACTGCTCCCGCGGAATTGGAAGGACTTGTTCCGGAGAGCAAGGCATAGTATGTTTCAATACAGCTGTGATTCTGCTTCCCTCCTCCACCGAAATGGAGCTGGGACAGGTTTTTCTTGAATTTGAGCCGTCAAGGGAGGCAACAGGACCAGCATGTATACCTCAAACGGATAGCCGGCACGTGGGAAAGTCATTGACCTACCCATTGGCAGTCCCGCCTTTATTCCTTTTCTTCCTCTTCTGGCTCATCCCGCGCAAGCTGCTTCCGCAGGGGCTCCTGCATGCTTTTGGTTATGGCAACATGTTCCCTTACGCAGTCGGAATAACCGGAAAAATCCTGCTTATAAAGATTCAGAATAATGCAGTCCACAATGAAGAACAACGGTAGCGTCTCCGTATAGTGCATGAACCGTGTCCGAACCTCGGAATGTATCGACTTAATCCAGACATCCAGATACGGCGCCATGGTATTCGGCGCCATATTGGTGACGCCAATGATCTTCAGCCCCCGCTCCTTGGCGTAACGCGCCACGCGGTTTGTCACTGCCGTTTCACCGGACTTTGAGAAGACGATCAGCAGACCGTCTTTCCCCTGATTCCGGGCCGCGGTCATGGTTGCGAAGCTGTCCAGGCAGAAGGAGTTCAGGCCAAACAGCTGCAAAAGTTCGTTCATATGGTCTGCCACAGAGTTTGTGGAGAGAAAACCGAAGCAGAAAATGATCTTTGCCGCGCGGATCATCTCCACCGCCTTCTGGAACTCTGCAGCGGGGTTTATGTCCAGCGTCAGATCCAGCAACTTCTGCGTATGGAGCTTTACCTTCTCATTGGTCGCCTGAATGGAGTCGGCAAGTTGGATCTCCTCCATATTGTCCGTGCCCTCATCGGCCCGCTCCAGATCCAGGAGCATATTGCGGTAATTCTTATAGCCCAGCTTTTGGGAAAATCGAATCACGGTAGACTGCCCGACACCGAGATTATCCGCCATTTGCTGAGAAGTCATATTGAAGACATTTTCCCGATTTGCCAAAATGTAGTCCGCGATTTTTGTCTCGGAGTAAGTAAGCTTGGCGTAGATTGCCCTCAACTTTTCATAAAACATAGGATTACCTCGTCAATCAGTATATTTCCCACAGCCGAAGCCGGAATCTGGGCAAAGGGATCGCCAATTACTGCAGATTTGCGTGGAGAACCCGGATAAAGGGGTCAATATCCCGGATCTGCCGAATACAGCCCAGGCGAAGCATCAGCTCGACCCCAATGTTATCACACAGGATAAACAGGCTCTGCTCAAATTCGCTTCCCTTGGTCTGCAGCTTTTGCGTACACAGCTGAGTGGGGATTTGCAAAACGGCATCTGCCTCCCGGGCGAGCGGCGCGGTGTTGTTCTTACTGATCAGAACCAGCCTTGCGCCCCGCTCCTTCGCCTGTCGCGCAATGACACACACGGTCTCCGTGGTACCGGAGCCGGAACCCGCAATGAGCAGATCTCCGGCTTCAATAGCGGGGGTATTGGTATCAAAAACCACATAAGAGCGGAATCCGATCTGCATAAGCCGCATGGCGAAAGTGCGCATAATCAAATTGGCACGGCCTGCGGCGATTGTATACACCTTTTTGTTTTCCCGCTTCACTCGAAGCAGCTCCTGAAGGACTGCCTCGATCTCCTGTTCTGACACGCCGCTCAGGATCTCCTTCAATGTATCTGTGACGGCGAGGGTTCTGGAAAGTACGCCTTCCATATTACAGCACCTCACTGATCCGATCGATGCACCGGCGGATATTCTGTGCGGCCTGCACATAGTTCTCTTTTTTATAAATGCCGCCGCCTACAATTACCGCATCTGGCCCCAAACGGCAGATTTCTTCAATGGTATCCTCGTTAATTCCGCCGGCTACAGAAACCTTGCAATTCTTTACCAGCGCGAGCGCTTCCTTCAATGCATCCAGAGGGTCCTTCCCCTGCGCCTGCATGTCCACGCCAGTGTGAACGCAAATATAGTCAGTGCCAATTTCCTCGCAGAAAGCAATGGTCTCAGCCACATCCTTCACACAGATCAGATCAACCATAATCTGCTTCCCATAATCGTGGGCGGCCTTCGTTGCGTTTTGAATGGTGCCATGGTCGGACACGCCCAGAACAGTCACGATATCGCCGCCCGCTTTGCAGCCCAGGCCACAGTTATGATAACCGCCGTCCATGACCTTCATGTCCGCCAGAATCTTCTTATCCGGATGGGCGGCCTTCACCCTGGAAACCGGCTCCATGCCATAGCGCAGCACAAAGGAAGTGCCGATCTCAATAATATCCAGGTATGGTGCGACCCGGTCAATGATCTCCATAGCCTGATCCAGCGTTCTGGTAGCGGCACCGTCCATTGCGAGCTGAAGCTCAATTTTTTTCATGCTTTACCTCATTTCTACATTTTAAAACACAATTCATACAAAATCAATCAAAAACGAAAAGAGACGGCTGGTTTGTTTGGAGATTGTGGGGATACCGAGCCAGGCGGCAGCGGTATCCCCTGAGGTACTACGGTTTGTTTTTATAGGAGCAGTACACGAAGTCCATATCTCCGGCCAGGTCGATCGGCCCGAACTTCTGGGGAACAAACAGCACATCGCCCATTTGGAAACGCTGCCCGTTGACCGTACCGCCACCGTTTACGCAGAACAGGAAATAGAATTCATCCAGCGCAAAGCTTGCCTTTTCCTTTACCTGAACACGACCGGCGGTATACTCACCGGGAGCATCGTAATACACGGTGTGGGTCAGCGCACCCTGTTCAACGATGCGGCCCCGTGTAGGAAGGATCTGGTCGTCCGGGATCGTCACATTTTCATAGACTTCCTTCACGTGCATTTTCCGGGGTTTTCCGGTCTTGGGATCCATGCGGTCGTAATCATACAGCCGGAGTGTCACGTCACTGTTCCGGGCGAACGCGATCATAATGCCGCGAATTCGGAAGGAATGCAGCGTATTGGCGGGAATATGAATAAAGTCCCCGGGAACATAGTCTACAAACCGGAAAAGCTTATCAAACTGGCGTGTCTCGTTCCACTGAATAAACTCTTCCTTGGTCTTGGCATGATGACCTAACAGAAGATCTGTAGGAGTTCCTTCCAGATACAGAATGCCGCCGGGCTTTCCGTACTGGTGGAAGTGCTCCAGTGCATACTCGTCCTCCGGGTGAATCTGTACGGACATATTGTCCAGAACGCTCTCAACTGTCAGGCGGATGGGAATATCGTCAGTATCACTGCCAAACAGCTCCCGATTTTGATGATAGAAATCAGACAGTTTGTCTCCGGTGTCGATTACGTCGCAGTCCAGATGGTTGGGGATGGCGATGCAGCAGTAAGATTCTGCAATATTCTTCAATTCGGTCTGGTAGTGATACTTCTCGATCAGATGCTGACCGCCCCACATTCTCTCTTCAAACACTGGCTTAATTCGATAGATTTTCTGTTCCATTTTTTCTCCTTTGTTCTGATTGATTTGACTGAACTTTTACCGTTCCGGCAGCGCCGCGTAGATGCGCATAGCGGAGGAACGGCTCATTCCGAATCGATCTGCCCCGGCTTCCGCCATCTCCAAGACCGTATCGACCGTGCGGATTCCGCCGGATGCCTTGATCTTCATTGCGTCTCCTACGATCTCCCGCAGCAGGCGCACCTGATCCACCGTCGTAGGGGCAGGGCTTCTTCCCGTATCGGTTTTCACATAATCGACCCCTTCTGCCAGGAGAATTTCGCAGGCGCGGCGGGTCTCCTCCTGGGTCAGCATGGGCGTATGCAGAATTGCCTTCATCGGTACCCCCCGTGTCAGGCGGCGAACCTTTGCTACCTCCTGATGGAAGGCCTCCCACATTCCGGATTTCATCCAGCCGAGGTTGGTCGTCAGATCGATCTCTCCACAGCCGTTGCTCAGGCAGACTGCGATGCTGGTAAGCTTGGCCTCCGTCGGCCAGTTGCCGTCCGGGAAACCGCCGCCGCCAAGCAAAACGATTTTCCCGTCCATCCCCGCAGCCCTGAGCTTTTCCATCACATAGGGGTGATAGCAATAAGGGCAGCCAAGGGAGTGAAAATGATTTTCGCAGGCATCTGCGATAAGGGCATCCACTGTACTGAGGGGCGTAGAGGGAGACAGCTCCACCATATCCACCATGGCGGCAAATTCATTGCGTGTCATATCACATCTCCTTTAGAAAATGCCAAGATAGGTACCCAGCACCGTAACGACCAGCATACCGAGGATCATTTTCACCATGCCGACGTTTTTCTTCTTTCCAAGCCAGTAGCACAGCATAATAACGCCGAGAGACAACAGCTTGGGGAAAATCCCATCGATTACGTTTTGCAGCATCGTAACGCTCTCACCGGACGACCACTGGATTGCAGTTGTCGCCTTGACGTAGTTCGCGCCCAGCGCGCCGACTACGATGGTACCGAAGAGCATAAATGCTTCGATCACGCGATTCAGCGCGCCGCCGGTCAGGGTAGCCATGGCGTTACGGCCCAGATGATAGCCCTGATTGAACAGGATATGGGAGCCGAACACAATGATGGCAAGATAGGAGAAGATGTAGAACAGCGGTCCGAGGACTCCCGTGCTCTGTGTCAGGCTGACGCCAATGCCCAGTAGCAGCGGGATGAGGGTGCCCTGCACTACAGAGTCACCAATGCCGGCCACGGGGCCCTGCAGGGATGCTTTGGTAGCACGGATCACGTCTGCACTGACCTTGCCTGTCACAGCCCGTTCTTCCTCCATGCCCACGACAACGCCGGCGATCACAGAGGCGGTCTGCGCTTCGCAGTTGTACCAGTCCAGGTGATTCTGCATTCCCTCGATCACGCCGTCCTTGTTGTAATATTTTTCAAACAGAGGACGCAGAACCCAGGCCCAGCCGTTGCCGTAGAAATTCTGGAAGTTGGTGCATCCATTATTGAACCACATATAGCGGTTCCACAGCTTGTTGCGTTCTTTTTTGGTCAAGCGCTCATTGGTCAATTTTTCCGTAGCCATTTACAGGACCTCCTCTTCATCGTTTGTTGCAGCCTGGACGGCGGGGGCAGCGGTTTCGACCTTCCTCGCCACGATCAAGTAATAGAGGATGGCAATTACCAGTGCAAATACGCAGGCGCCGAGAACGCTCAGGCCAAGATAGGCATACAGGGCAAAGCCAAATACAAAGAAGGCCAGATACCACTTCTCACGGATCAGGAACTTCATGAGCAGAGAAACTCCGATGGCGGGCATAAAGCTGCCGAACTTGGACATACCGGCCAGCAGCTTTTCAGGCATGATCGCCAGCAGGTTGGAAATCTGATCCGCTCCAAAATACATCATGATAAAGGCAGGGACGAACCGCACGATAAACAGAGCAAACAGAGGAACCGCGAAGTAATAGAAATTCTGCTTTTTCTTGTCGCCGGCGGCGATCGCAGCCTGGTAACGGTTGTTCGCAAACAGGTTCACAGTCCGCAGCAGGGAGTTGCCGTAGGCCGCGATGATGGCCACCGCAGTACCCAGAGCAATGGCAGAGCCGGCATCCATCTTCGTCATGATTGCGATTGCGGTGATCGGATAGGCCAGGAAGCCCTGATCGACGGTTGCCGCGCCGCCAATGGTCATATAAGACAGATAGGTCAGCTGGATTGCGCAGCCGATCTCCAGACCGGTCTTGACATCTCCCAGCAGGACACCGCAGATCAGGCCGCCCACCAGGGGCTTAGCCAGAATGTAGTTTCCTCCCGTGTAGCCGTAAAGCGGGAAAAAGTAGTGCGCCGCCATACAGCATAGGCTGATAACGCAGCAAATGATAACGTTCATGTTTTACCTCTCCTTTTTTTAATCTAGGCTTGCTTTGTACTTCGGTTTCTTTCCGTTTTTCGCGTCCAGCCAGTTAATAGGAACCTGATTCAAAATTGACTGCATCAGAATGGTCGTTCCACTGGCCGCGATCTCATCCAGTGCCTGAATTTCCGCCTTGGTCAAGCACATGGTCGGAAAGAACGTGGTGGTGTCCGGACGGGATGCCTGGGGGCCAATCATAATGCTGGGCTGCTTGATGGTATAGCCCCGGCGAAGCATTTCGGCCAGGGTCGTGGGCCGCTTGAAAATTACAAAATAGTTCTTTGCAGACCGTTCCGCTTCCTGAAGTTTTCTCATAGCCGCGTCCACGCTGAAAATCAGGACCTTGTAGTTGGTCATTCCCTTGAAAATGGTGCAGAAGTACGGATCGGCCGCGATCTCATCGTCGACCACAAGAATTCCGTCGCAGGCCATCTGCCGGGTCACAACATTCAGCGTCTGTCCATGAATGACGCGCTCATCCACACGGTAATAAGCAATCATGAATTATCCTCCTTTCTTAACAGATTCGCCTGGAAAAAGAAAATTTTCTGTCTATCCCTCCTTACAGCTCTTCCTCCGCATCCCCGGCCTGCGCCGACGGATGCGCTTGCCGCACAAGCTGGCATGCACTGCCGCTTAACGCAGCGATTTCCGCAATCTCCTCCAGAGAGAGTTTCTCTCCTATACTGTGATACAGTTCCATTGCCAGTGGCAGGTTTACACCGGTAGCCAATGGAAAGGCACGATCCCGCTGTGCCCGCATAAACGCCTGATTCACACCGCCGAAATATACATCCGTCAGAACCAGGATTTCATCATCCTGATATTGTGACAGAAGCTCTGCAACCCGCTGATCCAGGTTTGGACATTCCTCCGTGAATGCGTTGATGTCTATTACATTCGATACATCCCCCGCAATAATGGCCAAGGCGCTTTTAATTCCCTTTGCCATATAGCCATGGGTTGCGATAATCAGCTTATTCATAATGATGACTCCCTTCCATTTTATCCAAGGCGCGAACGGCCTTGGGAACCTCGCTCAAATTCTGAACCCAGATATCCGCTGTCGTCTGATGAAATCCAAATCGTCGATCGATCAGGCAGATCACCTGGCATCCGGCGCGTCGGGCGGCCAGCAGCCCGTAATCGGAATCTTCCACTGCCGCGCAGGCCGCGCCGGGAAGCCCCAGCTGACGGCAGGCCGCTAAATAGACATCCGGCTCCGGTTTTCCCCGTCCGAAGTCCGCGCCGCTGCACACCGCGTCGAACCTTCCCTGCAAATGTCCGGTCTCAAGGAAACGCGCGATCCGTTCCGGTGTGCTGTTGGACGCGATCGCGGTTTTCAGCCCGGCCAGCCGGAGCTGATCCAAAACTTCCGGAACTGCGGCCCGCAAATAGCCGGCATGATCGATTTCCCAGGGGTGAAACCCTTCCTGGATTTTCCGGAAGACGGTCTCCGGCAACTCCGCGCGCAGCATCTCCAGACCTGTCAGGAACCGAAGTCCGGTAAATGCGCGGGATTGCTCCGGGGTCAGCGTTACACCGAAGCGGCTCAGATATTCTGTGCGCATTGCCTGATAAACTGGCTCAGTATCGGCCAGCACGCCATCCAGATCGAAAACCACGCCCCTGATCATTGGGTATCACCGCCTTTGCCAACATTGTAGCATCACGTCTCCGATATTTCAACCATTTTATTCATTCATCGACGTAAAAAATATGAATAAATATTTGTGCAAAATTCCAAATCCTTCCGCAGTCTTTCCGGATACGGCCAACGTGCCAGCGCGCAATAAAAAGCAGGCAGCCTTTCGGCTGCCTCAGATTACAATAGCCCCTGCTTTCAGTTATAAAAGCAGGGACTTTTTAACGGATTGACCGGACTCACGTCCGGTTATTTTATGGTTCTTCCATTTTTCAGGCAAATAGGGGCTTCCGCAGGATGCAGGAGTCCCTTTGACGAGAGCCTGCTTAACCTCGAAAAGATTATTGAACGAAAGTGCATCTCCCGAACCGTGGAAATTGTTGGATATTACTCCAGCCGTTTTGAACCCATCATTTTGTTATACTGGTTACTTAGGGTGCATCTGAAAACTGTCAAAATGCCCAATCAGCGGGTCTTTTGCCCTGCGCCGCGCCATTTTCCCTTGAAATACAACAAGTATTCCTGTGGAA
>ERZ780195.1020-NODE-1020-length-25168-cov-16.216501_pt1 | contig 25168 bp, 17 predicted proteins | sample MGYA00511017_ERZ780195 | MGnify/ENA primary metagenome ERZ780195 (study PRJEB29588, sample SAMEA2159974) | human gut metagenome | biome: human gut; feature: human-associated habitat; material: faeces | place: Denmark | collected 2008/2010 ...
TTGGGGCGTTGCCCCAAACCCTACCAGAGGCGCTGCCTCTGGACTCCGCAAGGGGGATCCCCCCTTGACCCCTCCGCGCGATTGAGTTGGTCTCACTCCCTTAATTCTTCCGCGTGTTTATCCTCTTTTGGCTTACTCTACAACAATCCCCTCACAATAATCATCATACCGCAGCTTCATCTGCTTCAAATTCGTCATCTTCTCCCCCAGAATCGTCACATTCCGCAAGGTCACATTCGTAATCCGATTCTCCTCCCCATGCCCCGACAATCTCGATGCCGGCACTTTCCCATCCAGCGTCCGAAGCACCGTCAGGCCATCAATCAGCACATCATCAATCGACCCAAACTCATCCTTGACCGTCGACCACGCCGAATTTTGCAGCGTCATCTCAATCAATTCCTTATTATTGCCGTTATCACCCTGCATGAAGGCGTTTTCGACGACGATATTGCGGTAGACGATGGCGTGCACATACGCATCGTCGCTGTTATGGATGCTGATAACGGGCTTGTGGAAGTTGTACAGCACAGTGATGTTCTCAAACAGCACATCGCTGATTTCGGGGTCAAGCGTCCAGCCCTTGTCGGTTTCGTAGCCGATTTCCATGGACTGGGCGAGGTCCGTCCACACCTGCATGTTGCGGAAGGTGATGCCCTTGGTGGAGCCGGAGTAGTTCTTGATGACGAGGCTGTCGTCCCATGTGCGGGCGAAGCTGTTCGTCACGGTGTGGTCGGTGCAGGACTGGAAGGTGAAGCCGTCGCCATTTTGACGACCGGAAATGACCTTGACGTTGTTGATTTCCACATGCTTGGAGGAGTAAGAATTAACGTTCCAGCAGTTGGAATTGGCGACGATAATGCCGTCGATGGTGACATCCTTTACGTGATTGAGATCAATCGGGACGCGCGCATACGAGCCGGGCTGATTCCACGCATCGTAGTCGCTGCCGTCGATGATGCCGCGCCCGCAGATGCGGACGTTCTTGGCGTTATTGACGGAGATGATGGAATGCAGCACCGCGCCGCCGGAGATATAGAGCGTCTGCCCGTCTTCCAGCGCGATGGCGTCCATGACCCACTCGCCGGAGGGGATATAGTAGACGTTCGGGTCGTCGGGATCAGGGACGTCCGTTTCCAGCGGATTGGCGAAGATGTGCAGCGCCTTGTTGACGTTATCGTTGAAGACAACGGTGTACTGCCCCGGCTCCGTAATCATGAAGGAAACTTTGCCGTCCTTGACTTCGGGCGTAATCCCCCACGACTGCGGAATGACGGCGGCGCTCTCCACTTTGTCCGGCAGACCGGGCATTTCAACCTCGATGCGCACTTTGCCCTCGAAGTCGAAATAGGTCATAGGCGTGGTCGTCGGCTGGGTGTTGGCGTTCCAGATGTGTTCGTGGTTGACCATCACGTCATAGACGAACAGGTCGTTGCCGTTCGCGGTAACTTTCGCCGTCGCGGAGGTCGTCATCGTCTTCGGGCCTTCGTAGAGGGTCAGCAGCGTCGGATTCTCTTCGGCAGTCGCGGGCATCATCCACGCGGTCAGCAGAAGCATCAGCACAAGCATCAGGATGGGGGTGGTTCTCTTCATCGTTCATGTCCTCCTTGTTCGCCGCGGCGTTTCCAGTGTGTGGAAATTGTCCGCATTTAGTTAAGCGCTAAACCCATGCCATGATTATAGCAGGAAATTCGAAAATGTGCAATGTGCCTGAAGATAAAAATTTTCAGAAAAAGCCTCTTTTCCCCTCTTGACATGTGGCAAATGGTATGTTATAATCATGTCAACGATAGGTTGAGCGTTAAACCTATCCACTCGTCAACATCATAAAGGAGGTATCCCCATGAAGAAGTTCCTTGCTTTCCTGCTTTCCCTGACGCTGGTGTTCGCGATGGCAGCTGTTGCGTTCGCTGAAGGCGAAACCTACCTGTGGGACAACTTTGACGACCGTGACCCGAATGCCAAACCAGAGCTTGCGCCCAACGGCGTGCACCTCTGGTGGGACAACTGGGCGAACCTGCGCGCAAAGAATGAGGACGGCGCGCTGAAGCTCGACATGCGCCCCAAGGCGTATGACCCGGAAGACTACGACAGCGAAGACGACTACTACGCCCACGCCGCCGACTGGATGGCGAACTGGGGCGAAGCCGTTGACATGTGGGGTCTGGACGGCGTCTCCTACTGCAAATACCTGACCATCCGCATCAAGGGCGCGGAAGGCGGCGAAGAGAACAAGCTGATCATGGACTGGCATCCGGAAGACGCCAAGTTCTACGCGGCGCGCTTCTCTGACCTTGTGCTGGCGGACGGCACGCACCCGGTCATCACCACCGAATGGCAGGATCTCGTCATCGACCTTGAAGCGTCCGGCTTCCCGGGCATGACCAACGCCCTGCACATCCGCGCGTTCGCCAAGTGCGTCATCTACCTGGACGAAATTACCTTCTCTGAAGCCGTTGCGCCCATCGACGCCACCAGCTCCGAAACCATTCAGGCTGGTCTGACCGCGCCGGAAACCGGCAAGCCCGGCGACCTGCCGATTAAGGACTATCTGGCTGAACTGGAATAATTCCAAAACGTTCAAAAAGGGGGGGACAGTTTCGGCTGTCTCCCCCTTCTTCTACGGATTTTTTTCCAGAAACCGCTTGCGAACAACTTCAAAGACTGGTATACTTTTTATGATGCGCACGCGGACTTCGTCCGTTTTCGTTTCACGTCTGCGGACATGGTTTTCTGCGCATATTGCCATTTCTAAAACACTGCATAAAATGGAGCATCGCATGGTCACACTCAAAGACATTGCCGCCGAAGCAGGCGTAAGCATTACAACCGTTTCCAACGTGGTGCATAACCGCAAAAGCCGCGTTTCCGAAAAGAAGGTTGCAAAAATCTGGGAGATTATCGAGCGCGAGCACTACGTTCCCAGCATGTCCGCGCGCTCGCTGGCGAACGACCAGTCCGCCATCATCGCCATGGTCACTTACATCACGCCGCGCACCACCGGCAGCACCGTCAGCGACCCTTTCATGAGCAGCGTCGCCGCCAGCGTCGAGCAGCGCACCCGCGAAGCCGGCTACTACCTGATGCTGCGCTCCGCCGAAAGCGTCGCCGCGCTGGAGGGCCTGATTCACAGTTGGCGGCTCTCCGGGCTGATTATGACGGGGCTGTTTCAGGATTCGTTCTTCGATGCCGTAGCAAAATTGGGCATTCCCGTCGTCCTCATCGACAGCTATGTGGACGACCCGAACATCTGCTGCGTCGGCTTGGAGGATGAAAAAGGCGGCTACCTCGCCACGAAGCACCTGCTGGAGAACGGCCACCGCGTGATTGCGTTCGCGTCGCCGCCGATTTCCCCCGCGGGCGTTATTGAACTGCGCCTGCAGGGCTATCGCCGCGCCTTGGCGGAATACGGCGTGCCGTACGACCCGGCGCTTGTCTTTACGCAGGAAATTTCCGTGCAGGAGGGCAAGAAGCTGGGGCATCAACTCAGCACACGTCCCGAAATCACGGGGATTTTCGCCTCGGCGGATATTCTGGCGGCGGGCATCATGTCCGGGCTGCATGAGTGCGGGGTAAGTGTGCCGCGCGATAAGTCGATTGTGGGCTTTGATGATCATTATATTTCGCAGCTGGCGATTCCGGGGCTGACGACGATTCATCAGGATTCGGAGAAGAAAGGCACTTTGGCGACGGAGATGATTTTGGCGCAGCTGCGGAAGGAAGAGATTGCGCAGAAGAAGGTTATTTTGCCGGTGCACCTTGTGGAAAGGGGCAGCGTGAGGAATATCAAGGCATAAGGAAAAAGAGGATAAAACCGCATCTTTCCTTCTTTGTCGATTCCGTGATGAACCAATTCGGAAATAGTATAAAGAGGAAATTTGTCATCTTGCGAACTCACAAAAAATCATCGGCACAGCGTCAAATGAAAACTTGGCGCTGTGCCGATGCTGTTTAAAAGAGCGTATGCAGGTTCAGAAATGGCAAGTCATCAAGCAAAGCCTTCCTTTGCTCCACCGTTCAGAGGCGCTGCCCTTTATCCCAGTGTGATGCTGACCGCGCCATCCGGGCTAACATTCAATTTCATGCACAGCAAGTATCGCTTGTAAAACGCTTCCTTCTCCTTGTCCGTCATCATAATCCATGAGTTTTGCAGCGCCGTCTCCATCATCTCGCGAACGTTGAATGGTTTCGTGCTTTCTCCCGCCAGCTGCTGATTGATTTGCTCCTGAATTGCATTGATCAGCGTACTGGTTTTGATGTTGTACGACGCCGCCGTGCAGAAGTCGTCAATGAAGCAGAACGGAATTTCATGCTGCGCCAAGGTGTCCATGATGGCCATGCCCGTTTTGCCCTTCTCCAGCATAACAAGGAAGCGGACGCTGTCCAGCTGGCGGATCATCGCCCAGTAGTCGCTGTCCGACGACACAAGGATGACCGCATCCACGCCGGAGGTATACACTTCGCGGCTTGTCCGCACCGCCAGCGCCATATCGCACTGCGATTTGTTCTGGTTCAGCCGCTCGACCTTAATATGTTCCAGCTCAAGGTTCGCTTTTTCATCCACCGCCGTAGAGAGCGTGCGGTCAACCAGCGTTTTCCATTGTGCCGTTGTATACTCGCTGTCAAACAGAATCACCTTGGATATTTTGCCCAGCTGCTCGGTCGGGAGGCTGCTCAGCGCCGCCGCGAGCTTCACGGCATCCGAATTTTCGCAGTCAACCGCAATCAGGCATTTCTTGCATTGCTCCAGCAGCCTGCCCAGATTGCGCATCGTGTGGTTGCCCGCATCGCGCACCAGTGACAGGTTTTCAAAGCGGTCTTCGTGGCGCTCATAGAGAATCGTTACGAATTTTTCATCATTATAGAGGATATTGCCCTTGCTCTCCGGGCTTGTGGAAACGGCATCCCAGTTAATCCAGCAGTGGAACGGGTAGCGTCGGTTGTCGCTTTTGTAATATTCCCCTGCTTTTTTGATACCATCTTTTTTCGTCCCGTTCGGCATCAGGAAAATGGGTTTCACATAGTCCCACTTCACCCATTCCGGGAAAAAGCGCGCCACTTGATTGATTCGGTTGCTGATTTCACAATTGATGCTGATAATGTATTCGTCAATATCCGGCTTTGCTTTGTAAATTCTGACGCCGTCCTGTTCCAGCTGCGCCACTGCTTCTGATGGAATGAGATTCGGTACGCTGCCGATATTGCGGAAGCTCATGCGAAATTCACTCACAATGGCTGGATAATTGCGTTCCATCGCCGTGCGAATGCGGCACAGATTGCGAATAATACGCGCCTCTTTGTGCGCGTCCAGCTCTTCGTAACTTTTCAGCAGAAATGGCCTCGCATTTTCTTCACCAAAGTTTTCTTTGTCGATGCCAATGAGGTACGCCATCGGCGACACCAGCGTGTACGTTGAATTCTGGAACTCATTGTAGATGATTTTTTTGTCAAGCGGCGATAGCTTTTGCTGATTTTCCGGATTCTCATCGTCTATTTCAAGTGCTTGAACGAGTTTTGATAAATCAGCGAGATTATTGGAGGTGATTGTTTTACGCGCTTTCGGCTGGGTTTTCGTTTTCTTTGCCATGTGGAAGACTCCTTTTTTGTATTTCTTTGTTCATTTCCATCATACCATTTTGGCGGCGGCATTGCAAGGGCAGCAGCGCACAAATATATTCCTGCTTTGCGCATTGTTTTTCCCGGAAGTGTTTGACAAAAACTGCTCGATAGTTTTATTTTTCTTGACAGCAGGTTATTATAGTGCTATACTATTATTAACATTAGATACACACAAATTGATTATGTCGGGAGGGCTTTCTGTATGGAATACGTCACCCACCTCCGCGAGGACGGCAGCTATCAGCCGCTCAAGGAGCATTTGGAAGGCACAGCGACGCGTTCTGCGAAATTTGCTGCTTCTTTTGGAGCGAGTTCTCACGCCGAAAGAACAGCCTTGCTGCACGATATCGGCAAGTACAGCCCCAACGGGCAGCGCCGCCAGCGTGACCCGGAACACACTGCCAAGGTGGACCACAGCACGGCAGGTGCGAAGGCGGCGGCAGATTTGGGCGATATGCACGCGGCGTTTGCCATTGCGGGGCATCACGGCGGTCTGCCCGACTTGGGAACCCGTCTCAGCCTCGATGATGGCACATTGTGCGCACGGCTGAACAAAAAACTGACCGGCGGCGATGATCCATCCGCGTGGCGCAGTGAGATTTCACTGCCAACAGGCGTTCAGCTCACACCGTCGTGGCTTCCGCGGAATGATGTGCGCCTGACTGCCATGTACATCCGGATGCTGTTCTCCTGTCTGGTGGATGCTGATTTTCTGGACACGGAGCGCGCGCTCAGCAAGGAAGAAAAGCCACGCGGCATCGGCGATTCCATGCCAGCGCTGCTGGAAAAGCTGCAAGCGCACGTTGCCAAATGGCTGGAAGAGCCCAAGTCCGACCTCTGCGCGCTGCGCAACGAGGTGCTGCGGCGCTGCCTGCGCGGCAGCGAAGATCCGCAGGGCTTGTACAGCCTGACCGTCCCCACGGGCGGCGGCAAAACGGTTTCGTCGCTTGCCTTTGCGCTCAGCCACGCAGTGAAGCATGGGATGAAGCGCATCATCTACGTCATCCCCTACACCAGCATCATCGACCAAAACGCGAAGGTCTTTCGGGATATTCTGGGCGATGAGAACGTGGTGGAGCATCACAGTCAGGCGGACTTGCCCGATACGGATGCCGAAACGCCCGATGCCCTCCGCAAGCGCCTTGCCTGCGAAAACTGGGATGCCCCCGTCATCGTCACGACCGCCGTGCAGTTCTTTGAATCCTTCTACGCCGCCAAGCCCGGCCGCTGCCGCAAACTCCACAACGTCGCCAACAGCGTGGTGATTTTTGACGAGGCGCAAACCCTGCCGATTTCGCTGATGCGCCCCTGCGTCTCGGTAATCGACCAGCTGGTGCAGCATTACGGCGTCACCGCCGTTCTCTGTACCGCGACGCAGCCCGAATTGCTGTCCATTTTCAGCGGCTTCACCGCGGGCACCCGCATTCAAGAGCTTGTCCCCGACCCGGATGCGCTGTTCAGCAGCCTTCGCCGCGTCACCTTCCAGCAGGACGGGACGCTTTCGGACGAGGAATTAGCCGCGCGGATTCGTCAGGAAAATGCCGTGCTGTGCATCGTCAATTCCCGCAAACAGGCGCGCAGCCTGTACGAAGCCCTGCCGGAAGAGGGGCGTTTCCACCTTTCCACGCTGATGAACGCCATCGACCGTGAACGCACCATTGCCACAATTCGCGAACGCTTAGACAAGAAGCAGTGCTGCCGCGTCATCTCCACCAGCCTGATTGAAGCGGGCGTTGACGTGGATTTTCCGACCGTATACCGCGAATTAGCCGGACTGGACAGCATTCTGCAAGCCGCCGGACGTTGCAATCGCGAGGGAAAGGAAGCGGCGCAGGACAGCATCGTCCACATCTACCAGACCGAACACGCGGTTCCACCCATCATGCGCCCAAACATTGAAAGCTGCCGCACAGTGCTGCGCCTGTATGCTGAGGACATCGGCAGCCGCAAAGCCATCCACGCGTATTTTTGCGATTTGCTCTTCAAGCGCGGCGAAAATCAGCAGCGTTCACGACCCGTTTCGTCCGAAAATGATTTACTGGATACCAGCAAAACGCTGTCATCCGAAGCAAGATTTGCTTTCCGCGAAACCGCCGAGCATTTCCGCTTTATCGACACAGATACGGTAACGGTGTACATTCCGACACCTGAAAACAGCGAGGACATCAAAGCCCTGCGTGATGGGCACTATTCGCGTGAGCTTTTCCGCCGTCTGGGGCGCTGCGGCGTGAGTATCTACCGCCGCGAGTATCAGGCGTTGTGCAGCATCGGCGGCGTCACGGAAATTGCCGATGCGCACTGCGGCATTCTGAGCGACATCAAATTGTACACGCCGGAATGCGGCTTGCAGGTCAGCTGCACGAGCGGACTGGGGCTATTCGCCTGACATATATAATGAAGGAAAACTGAAACGGGCGGCAAGCATTGCGCCCACCGCCCGCCCCGTTAGACGATTGTCTAGCTTAGTATTTCAACCCACAGATAGAAGCAGCGAATTGCCCGCCGTTTCCATCCGACTTTGGCATTTTATCATCTTTTCGCTGGCGTGTCAAACCATGATTGATAGTTCTGTTCAATCTAAAAATTATTTTCTAGTTTAGTGAATTTTCTTCTTGACATATACGCTGTGCCGTGCTATACTGTTCTTGTCAAACGAAAGGAAGTGAGTTGCTGACGATACACCCATTCGTCCCCTTGCGAACTGTCACTTGCTCACATCGGCAAGTGTTGATTGAGAAGTAAGAATGAGGAGGTGAACCAATGTCCATCAAAATGGAGGTGTGGGGCGAGTACGCTTGCTTCACCCGGCCTGAAATGAAGGTTGAGCGTGTCAGCTATGACGTTCCCACGCCCAGCGCCGCCCGCGGAATGGTAGAAAGTGTATACTACCATCCAGGCCTAAAATGGCATGTGGATAAAATCTACGTCTGCAAGCCCATCCGCTTCACGAACATTCTCCGCAACGAAGTGGCATCTAAGATTTCCGCCAGCAACGTGCTGACCGAAGCCAACGGCAAGAAGCGCTCCTACATCGACCGAAACGCCGATATTCAGCAGCGCGCTACCACCATGCTGCGAAACGTGCACTACGTCATTGAAGCGCACTTCGAGATGACCGACAAAGCCAATCCGTCGGACAATCCCGGCAAGTTTCAGGACATCGTGAAGCGGCGTCTTCGCAGCGGTCAAGCGTACATGCAGCCGTATCTTGGCTGTCGAGAATGTACGGCGCATTTCCGGCTCTGGGAGGGCGGCGACATCCCCACCATCGACGAAACGCGGGATTTGGGCTATATGATTTTTGATATGGACTATTCTGATTTGGAAAACATCCAGCCGATGTTCTTCCGGGCGCAGATGGTGCATGGCGTGATTGACTTGACAGACTGTGAGGTGGTGAAATGATTCTGCAATCGCTCGTGCGGTGCTACGATTCGCTCGCCGCACAGGGCACGTTGAAGCGTCCCGGCTGGTCCGCCGTCAAGGTGCAGTGGGGCTTGCGTCTGACTGCCGACGGGCAGGTGTCGTCGGTGGAAATGCTCGGCGCAGCAAACGATAAGGGCAAGCTGCTTCCCCGCATGATGTTCCTGCCCACGCCTGTCAAGCGCACCAGCGACAAGGCCGCCAGCTTCCTCTGCGACAACGCCAAGTATCTGCTGGGCATCACCAGTGAAATGCGCAGCAGCGAACACACGCCGTCGGACAGCAAAGCCATCAAGGATGCAGGCACCTGCTTCCGCATCAGCGCCCAGCGGCATCGCGAGCTGCTGGACGGCGTATCCTGCCCGATGGCGCAGGCGATTCTCCGCTTTTTTGACACTTGGCAGCCTGAAAAGGCAGCACAGTCCCCTGCCCTGCTGGAGCATTTCGACGACCTGTGCAAGGGCGGCAATCTCGTTTTCTGCATGATGGACGCATCTGGCGAAGCCACAATGGCGCAGGATGTGCCGGAGATTCACGCGGCTTGGGATGAAGCTGCCTCCAGCAGTGTGGAGGATGATATCACGCGAGGACGCTGTCTGGTCACGGGCGAATTGGATACAATTGCTCGCTTGCACCCTGCCATCAAAGGGGTAGATGGCGCGCAGTCTTCTGGTGCATTACTTGTTTCCTTCAACAAAGGTAAAAATGCTTTCGAATCCTACGGACGAGAGGATGCGCAGGGCTTGAACGCCCCTGTCGGAAATCACGCCGCCTTTGCCTACGGTGAAGCACTCAATTACATGCTGCGCGAGAAGAATTACCACAGTCTGCTGGGATCTGCCACCCTCGTTTACTGGGCAGAAACGGCGCAATCCGCTTACAGCGACTGCTTTGCCGCTCTGCTGGGGACAAACGAAGACATGACGCAGAATACGCTGGACGGCATCATGAAAGCCATCCGCCTTGGGCATGGTCTTCAGTGGGAGAATGTTCCGCTGGATTCCCGTACACCCTTCTACATTCTGGGGCTGTCGCCGAATGCGTCCCGCCTGTCGGTTCGTTTCTTCCTGCAAGGGACGTTTGGCGATTTTGCCGCGAATTTGGCGCGTCATCAGGAGCGTTTGAACATCATTCGCCCATCCTATGACACGCGTGAAACACTTTCCGCCTATTCGCTGCTCAAGGAAACAGCGAATCCCAACAGCAGGGACAAGCTGCCGCCGTCGCATCTGGTGGGCGATTTGCTCCGCGCCATTCTTGGCGATACGCCTTACCCTGTTTCGCTGCTGACGCAAACAGAGCTGCGCATCCATGCGGAGCACAGTGTCAGCCGCGGCAAGGCGGCAATTCTCAAAGCATGGCTGCTGAAAAACGGCAGCAATCCACAGTACAAGGAGGTCATCGACGTGCAACTCAACGAACAGACGAATTACGCACCGTATGTGCTGGGTCGTCTCTTTGCGGTGCTGGAAAGCCTCCAGCAGAAGGCAAATCCCGGCATCAACGCTACCATCATGGATCGTTACTTCAACGCTGCCTGCGCAACGCCCAGCATCGTTTTCCCGACGCTGCTGAAGCTGGCGCAGAGTCACCTGAAGAAACTTGACACCGGCTATTTCATCTATTACGACAAGCAGATGACGGAGCTGTGCGGGCGCTTGACTGACAGCTACCCCGCGCGCCTGAACCTACAGGATCAGGGTATTTTCCAGCTGGGCTACTATCATCAGAAGCAGAAGTTCTTCACGAAAAAGGAGGAAAACAGCAATGTCTGACGTGATTCGCAACCGCTATGATTTCGTGGTACTGTTCGACGTGCAGAACGGCAATCCCAACGGCGACCCCGATGCCGGCAACATGCCCCGCACCGACCCGGAAACGGGTCTTGGGCTGGTGACGGACGTGTGCCTGAAGCGCAAGATTCGCGACTATGTGGCGACCGTCAAGGAGGGCGACCCGCATTACGGCATCTATATTCAGGATGGCGTTCCGCTGAATCGCTGCGACCGTGAAGGGCTGGAGGCCTGCGGCTACGGCGACATCAAGGAGGACGACCTCAAAAAGAAACTGAAGTCGAATGACCCGGAGATTGACCGCAAGCTGCGCGATTATATGTGCAGCCACTACTACGACATCCGGACGTTCGGCGCGGTGATGACGACGTTTGTCAAGGCATCGCTGAACTGCGGTCAGGTGCGCGGGCCGGTGCAGCTGGGCTTTGCCCGCAGCGTTGACCCCATTGTGCCGCAGGAAATCACCATCACCCGCGTCGCCATCACGACGGAAAAGGACGCGGAGAAGAAGGGCACCGAAATGGGGCGCAAGTACATCGTCCCCTACGGGCTGTACCGCGTGGAAGGGTTCGTATCCGCAAATCTGGCGCGCAAGACCACGGGCTTCAGCGAAGAAGACCTCGCCCTGTTGTGGGATGCCATCCTCAACATGTTTGAAAACGACCACTCCGCCGCGCGCGGCATGATGGCAGTGCGCAAGCTCATCATCTTCCGCCATGAGAAGGAACTGGGCAACGCCCCCGCGTGGAAGCTGTTTGAACGCGTGCGTGTAGCGCGTAAGGCGGACGTGACGGTTCCGCGCAGCTTTACGGACTACGAATGGACGGTGGATGACGCGAATCTGCCGGACGGCGTCACCTGCGAAGTGAAGGGGTGACGCAGCAGGACGCGACCCTCTCCGCCTTGCAGCATTACGCCTACTGCCGCCGCCAATGGGGATTGATTTTTCTGGAGCAGCAGTGGGCAGAAAATGCGCACACGGCGGAGGGGCAAGTGTTCCACCAAACGGCGCATCACGGCCCGGAAGCGGAATTGCGCGGCGATACGCTGATTCTGCGCGGAGTGCGGCTGGAATCCGCCCGCCTGCACCTACACGGCGTCAGCGACGTGGTGGAGTTCCACCGCAGTCCCGACGGTGTTGCGCTGCACGGACGCGAAGGGCTGTGGCTGCCGTACCCGGTAGAATACAAAAAAGGGTCAGACAAAACGCAGGATGCCGACGAGGTGCAGCTGTGCGCACAGGCGCTCTGCTTGGAGGAGATGCTCTGCTGTGCCATCCCGGAGGGCAGCTTGTTTTATGGCGAACCCCGCCGACGGACGCGGGTCGCGCTGGATGAATCCCTCCGTGCGCGGACGTTGTCGCTTCTGGCGGAACTGCTGGAGAATCAGGCGCGCGGACATACGCCATCCGTTCGGGCGCACAAGGGCTGCAATGCCTGCTCGCTCAAGGATGTATGCGTTCCGCGGCTCAGCCGAACTGGCAGCGTCCGCGCCTACATGCACGCCCGTATTGCGGAGGATTCGCCATGAGAAAGATGCTGAATACGCTGTTCGTGACGACGGAAGACGCCTACTTGTCGCTGGAAAACGAGAATATCGTCGTCCATGTGGGCGAGGAAAAGCGCGCGCAGTATCCCCTGCTGATGCTGGAGGGCATTCTGACTTTCTCCTACAAAGGCGCAAGTCCAGCACTCATGGGTGCTTGCGCAGAGCGCGGTATTGGGCTGACGTTTCTGACGCCGCGCGGGCGATTTTTAGCACGCGTCTGCGGCAGCGAGCGCGGCAATGTTCTGCTGCGCCGCGAGCAGTATCGGCGCGCCGACAGCCTATCCGCCAGCTGCCTGATTGCACGGAATTTCATCTTCGGCAAGGTATACAATCAGCGCTGGGTGCTGGAGCGTACCATCCGCGACCACGCCTTGCGCGTGAATGTGCAGGCACTCAAGGATGTTTCCGCCGCGTTAGATGCCAAGCTGCCGCAAATTGAATCAGCGGTTGATTTAGATGTGCTGCGCGGGCTGGAAGGCGACGCATCCGCCGATTATTTTTCGGTATTCGACGAAATGATACTGACTCAAAAGGCGGATTTCTTGCTGAACGGCCGCAATCGCCGCCCGCCGCAGGACAACATGAACGCCCTACTCTCCTTCGCCTATGTGCTGCTCGCCAACGACTGCGCTGCCGCGCTGGAAAGCGTAGGGCTGGATGCCTACGTCGGCTTCATGCACCGCGACCGTCCGGGGCGCACGTCGCTCGCCCTTGACCTGATGGAAGAACTGCGCGCCCCGATGGCAGATCGCCTCTGCATCACGCTGGCGAACAACCGTGTGCTGCAGGACAAGCACTTCGACCGGCAGGAAAGCGGCGCCGTCTTCTTGAACGATGCCGGGCGCAAGCAGTTCTTGACCGCGTGGCAAAACCGCAAACGCGAAGAAATCACCCACCCGTTCCTGAAAGAGAAAATCATGTGGGGGCTTGTTCCCTATGTACAGGCGCTGCTGCTTGCGCGCACCCTCCGCGGCGACACAGACGGTTATCCCCCATTCCTCTGGAAATAACCCAAAAGCGAGGCGTTCCCGATGCTGGTTCTAATCACCTACGATGTTTCCACCGTCGATGCAGACGGCAAACGCCGCTTGCGGCAAGTCGCCAAGCGCTGCGTCGTCCACGGTCAGCGCGTGCAGAATTCCGTATTTGAGTGCTCTTTGGATGCCGCGCAGTACAAGCTGCTTCAGGCGGAACTTCGGCAGCTGATTGACCCGGAAAAGGACAGTTTGCGCTTTTACAACCTCGGCAATCACTACGAAAGCCGGATTGAGCACATTGGCGTGAAGACGAGCTACGCCCCGGAAGGGCTGCTGATGCTGTAAGGGCGCGCCGCGCGAATCGCCCGTGCGAAGCGCAAGCCTCCAGCCTTTTGCAGGGAGGTTCGCACCGGATTTCGCGGTTTTTCCGGCAAAATTACCGCATTTTCGGCTAAGCTGATTCTCAAAAGGACTGTTTTGTGGTATACTTTTTGTGCAAAGCCTATGATTCTGATCGACAGAATTGTTACTTTGCGCAGTCGCTCCCCGTGCGGGGAGCGTGGATTGAAATGCCGATCTGCCGGCCATAGGGAGGATTGCACCAGTCGCTCCCCGTGCGGGGAGCGTGGATTGAAATAACCTATTGATAACACGCAAAAACCGCGCTATAGTCGCTCCCCGTGCGGGGAGCGTGGATTGAAATGCTGGAATAGCGTTCGCGGTAACGTTCGCTCCGCGTCGCTCCCCGTGCGGGGAGCGTGGATTGAAATACATTGGGGCGCGAAACGTTTAACCGATGCGACATCGTCGCTCCCCGTGCGGGGAGCGTGGATTGAAATAAGAACGTTTCCTATGTCCCACCTTTTTCTGTTGTCGCTCCCCGTGCGGGGAGCGTGGATTGAAATGTCTTTTCCTGCCCACCATATCACGATTTGGAGCGTCGCTCCCCGTGCGGGGAGCGTGGATTGAAATTTCCAGCCACGCCCAGCATAGCGCACCATGCTCAAGTCGCTCCCCGTGCGGGGAGCGTGGATTGAAATCTCCGCGCCTGCTCCGACCGCTTCCAATGGCGGGTGTCGCTCCCCGTGCGGGGAGCGTGGATTGAAATCGTTATAGCGTCGCCTTCATCATGTAATAAACCGTCGCTCCCCGTGCGGGGAGCGTGGATTGAAATGATTGCCAACAGGTACGTCTTCTCGTGCTTTGTCCGTCGCTCCCCGTGCGGGGAGCGTGGATTGAAATGCTGACGACGGTCACATTTGGATTGCCGCGAATACCGTCGCTCCCCGTGCGGGGAGCGTGGATTGAAATTCATCGAGATGAAGCGGCGCAAGGGCGGGACGGTGTCGCTCCCCGTGCGGGGAGCGTGGATTGAAATTCCTCGAAGTCGAACTGCTCCAAGCAAGACGCGCTGTCGCTCCCCGTGCGGGGAGCGTGGATTGAAATTGACACTATTATTATAGCATATACTGCCGTATATGTCGCTCCCCGTGCGGGGAGCGTGGATTGAAATTGTTGCGATTAGGCGGGCTTGATTGCTTCCACCTGTCGCTCCCCGTGCGGGGAGCGTGGATTGAAATGCCGCTGCGTTACGGATTTGAAGCGGCGTAACCGTCGCTCCCCGTGCGGGGAGCGTGGATTGAAATGACGTTCGCGCTGGGAGCAAAGAGGCGCTGGAAGGTCGCTCCCCGTGCGGGGAGCGTGGATTGAAATGTCCTCCTCCGTCTGCTGCATCGCCTGTTTCGCCAGTCGCTCCCCGTGCGGGGAGCGTGGATTGAAATATCCCGCGTCAGCGTCGTCATTTTATTTCTCCCCGTCGCTCCCCGTGCGGGGAGCGTGGATTGAAATATCTCCAGCGACACGAGCAGCACACCGCCGCCGTGTCGCTCCCCGTGCGGGGAGCGTGGATTGAAATGCTGCCGCGTTGCGGATTTGCAAGGGCGTGACCGCGTCGCTCCCCGTGCGGGGAGCGTGGATTGAAATAGCGTCCTTCGCTCCTCGCTCATACTCGCGTTCGTCGCTCCCCGTGCGGGGAGCGTGGATTGAAATTCCCTCCGTTAAAACGGCAAATCCTCGTTGTATACGTCGCTCCCCGTGCGGGGAGCGTGGATTGAAATTGCGTGGTAAACGACATCCCGACAAAACAGCCGCGTCGCTCCCCGTGCGGGGAGCGTGGATTGAAATGATTGTGTCGGGAATGTGGATTTCCGGGATGTCGTCGCTCCCCGTGCGGGGAGCGTGGATTGAAATCTTCAGTATAGTCGAGTAAGCGTCGCTGTGTCAAGTCGCTCCCCGTGCGGGGAGCGTGGATTGAAATCTTCAGTATAGTCGAGTAAGCGTCGCTGTGTCAAGTCGCTCCCCGTGCGGGGAGCGTGGATTGAAATGAGAAGAACGCCGTCGGTCTTGGGCTGGCGACGGGTCGCTCCCCGTGCGGGGAGCGTGGATTGAAATCTCGCGTCCGAGCGCGTGGACGGCAAGCTGATTGTCGCTCCCCGTGCGGGGAGCGTGGATTGAAATATGTTCGTATCCTTTCCGGGCGTGATGCCCTTCTTGTCGCTCCCCGTGCGGGGAGCGTGGATTGAAATCGTGCTTCACCGCAAGCAGCTTCGCACACGCCGGGGTCGCTCCCCGTGCGGGGAGCGTGGATTGAAATACGACCAGATGGTCGTGAACGCCGGAACGGAGATTGTCGCTCCCCGTGCGGGGAGCGTGGATTGAAATCGCTATGTCCGATGCTGATTTGCTCCAGCTTCGCACGTCGCTCCCCGTGCGGGGAGCGTGGATTGAAATCCGCATCGGCGTTCAGGTGCGTCTGCCGGACGGCGTCGCTCCCCGTGCGGGGAGCGTGGATTGAAATGGCTTGGTATGCACGCGTCTCATGCAGCACGGTCAGTCGCTCCCCGTGCGGGGAGCGTGGATTGAAATCGCCCGCGATATTACGGGGCAGAGCAACGCAATCGTCGCTCCCCGTGCGGGGAGCGTGGATTGAAATCTATCCAGATGGCGGAAAAAGCGCGCAGGGTGGGTCGCTCCCCGTGCGGGGAGCGTGGATTGAAATGATTTGCTCAACCTCTTTCTTCGCGCCGTCAATGTCGCTCCCCGTGCGGGGAGCGTGGATTGAAATGGCCTTTCGCGACGTCCGAGAGTCCGGGCGTCGGGGTCGCTCCCCGTGCGGGGAGCGTGGATTGAAATGTTGATTTGGCGAGAACGCCGTGGGAGGACGAAGGTCGCTCCCCGTGCGGGGAGCGTGGATTGAAATCTTCTTTCTCCGGGCTGCGCCCGGCTGTTCGCCGTCGCTCCCCGTGCGGGGAGCGTGGATTGAAATAGAAGGAGGGTAAATCGTGATTGACATCGACATGTCGCTCCCCGTGCGGGGAGCGTGGATTGAAATCGTCGCGCAATGCCCGCAGCGCGAGGATGAAAGCGTCGCTCCCCGTGCGGGGAGCGTGGATTGAAATGCCATTCCGCCGCCTCGTTCGTCCCCTCCGCGGGGTCGCTCCCCGTGCGGGGAGCGTGGATTGAAATGAAACCATCAGATGGCGAACCAAGCACGCGGGGTGTCGCTCCCCGTGCGGGGAGCGTGGATTGAAATGCCTGAATGGCTCGGCCAGTTTCCGCGTCGACGTGTCGCTCCCCGTGCGGGGAGCGTGGATTGAAATATCCTGAGTCGGCGCAACTGGCTCAGGACGAAAAGTCGCTCCCCGTGCGGGGAGCGTGGATTGAAATTGCCGGGCTGTGCCCGGCTTGATTTGGTAGCTTTGTCGCTCCCCGTGCGGGGAGCGTGGATTGAAATTTGTAGATCATGGGGGTCCTCCATTCTGCCGGGCGTCGCTCCCCGTGCGGGGAGCGTGGATTGAAATATCATGGGAACGATTGAAAAGCGCGGCCCCTTTGTCGCTCCCCGTGCGGGGAGCGTGGATTGAAATGGTAATCATCAGCGGCGTCAGCTTGCGCAGCGGCACGTCGCTCCCCGTGCGGGGAGCGTGGATTGAAATCACCTCCCTGCGCTGCCGTGCCGCCCAGCAGCAGTCGCTCCCCGTGCGGGGAGCGTGGATTGAAATCCCAAACGCATGGCGGGACTGGCGATTGGCGCAGGTCGCTCCCCGTGCGGGGAGCGTGGATTGAAATAACGACACCAGCAACAGTGTGCGAAAAAAGGCTTTGTCGCTCCCCGTGCGGGGAGCGTGGATTGAAATATCAAGGTTGTAATGCTCGAACACCCACTCTTTGTCGCTCCCCGTGCGGGGAGCGTGGATTGAAATCGTTATGCTTCTTTTAGTTCTTCCAGCGCCCGCCGTCGCTCCCCGTGCGGGGAGCGTGGATTGAAATTCCTTCTTCGCTCGATTGATGCCAGCCGGACCGGGTCGCTCCCCGTGCGGGGAGCGTGGATTGAAATGGGGCTGACCGCGTGGCGAGGTACTCACGCACTGTCGCTCCCCGTGCGGGGAGCGTGGATTGAAATGGAGAAGATGCCCGCGCTGATGGCGGACTTGACGTCGCTCCCCGTGCGGGGAGCGTGGATTGAAATCGACCATGTTGCACCTCCTCTCTGCGCCTTCACGGTCGCTCCCCGTGCGGGGAGCGTGGATTGAAATTCGTACACGCTGACGGGCAGGATGCTGTACTCCGGTCGCTCCCCGTGCGGGGAGCGTGGATTGAAATGGCTGACGGGGCATCGGCGTTGTCCTCTGCGTTGTCGCTCCCCGTGCGGGGAGCGTGGATTGAAATGAGCAGACAACCGAAGGGCTGGCGTCGAAGCAGGTCGCTCCCCGTGCGGGGAGCGTGGATTGAAATCAGAACCGCGACGTGACCGACAAGCAGGTCTGGCGTCGCTCCCCGTGCGGGGAGCGTGGATTGAAATATTGCCCGCGCGGGGCTGGAAGGCGGCGGCAAAAAGGTCGCTCCCCGTGCGGGGAGCGTGGATTGAAATGTTGCACCAGCGCAGACAATTACCCTTGACGGACGTCGCTCCCCGTGCGGGGAGCGTGGATTGAAATGGGAGACGACACCGCGTGCCATCTGCATCCTGCTGTCGCTCCCCGTGCGGGGAGCGTGGATTGAAATATGGCGCACTTGACGGATGCGCTTCACGCTGCCAGTCGCTCCCCGTGCGGGGAGCGTGGATTGAAATCGCCTCAATCCGCGCTTGCTCTCGTCGCTCTTTCGTCGCTCCCCGTGCGGGGAGCGTGGATTGAAATGCAAGCATGAGCGACGCTTCGTGCATCGTCACCCGTCGCTCCCCGTGCGGGGAGCGTGGATTGAAATGCTGACGACGGTCACATTTGGATTGCCGCGATTTGTCGCTCCCCGTGCGGGGAGCGTGGATTGAAATACAGAGTTTTTCTTTGAGTGCATGCAGATATTTCGTCGCTCCCCGTGCGGGGAGCGTGGATTGAAATTCTTATCTGTAGGATTGCACCGTGGGAGACGGCGTCGCTCCCCGTGCGGGGAGCGTGGATTGAAATGTTCCTCCGGCGTGTTGACGCTGATGGAATGCAGTGTCGCTCCCCGTGCGGGGAGCGTGGATTGAAATGGATTTTTGAAGTATATGCTAAATTGTTGCGCAACGTCGCTCCCCGTGCGGGGAGCGTGGATTGAAATGTCTGACAAACAGGCTTCATCCACAAAAGCATGTCGCTCCCCGTGCGGGGAGCGTGGATTGAAATCTCCTTCGGCGCATCCGGGTATGGCATCCAGTGCGTCGCTCCCCGTGCGGGGAGCGTGGATTGAAATCAAAACGGAAACACCCACGGTCTCTGAGCTTGCGTCGCTCCCCGTGCGGGGAGCGTGGATTGAAATCGTCATGGAGACGCAGGAATTTCAGACGATGGCGTCGCTCCCCGTGCGGGGAGCGTGGATTGAAATGCAATTTTGTCCCGGCGCATGTTGGAGATATTCCGTCGCTCCCCGTGCGGGGAGCGTGGATTGAAATTGTGCCGAAGGGCACAGGTTTTCCGGGGACTGCACACGTCGCTCCCCGTGCGGGGAGCGTGGATTGAAATGAGCAGGTCCGGCAGATTACGGCGCTGGAAGCGGCGTCGCTCCCCGTGCGGGGAGCGTGGATTGAAATCCTGTGCGAGGGGGTGTCCGGGTGAAGCGCGTACAGTCGCTCCCCGTGCGGGGAGCGTGGATTGAAATCCTGAACAACGCGCGCGCCGCCTATGTGACCACGTCGCTCCCCGTGCGGGGAGCGTGGATTGAAATCCTCCGGCGGGAACTACACGGACGAAAACGGTCAGTCGCTCCCCGTGCGGGGAGCGTGGATTGAAATAGAACCAGACAGACCGCCGCGAAGGTCATCTTAATGTCGCTCCCCGTGCGGGGAGCGTGGATTGAAATAATGTAGTCCCGCACCGTGTGCAGGAGATTCTCGAGTCGCTCCCCGTGCGGGGAGCGTGGATTGAAATCTTGTGGTGTGGGTCAGAGTAATAGTCCACCAGGTCGCTCCCCGTGCGGGGAGCGTGGATTGAAATCTCCCTTTGCCAAAGCGTGTCACCTCCCGTCTGCTTGTCGCTCCCCGTGCGGGGAGCGTGGATTGAAATGCCTCTTCCAGCGTGTAAATGTCGTTTGGGTCGGGTCGCTCCCCGTGCGGGGAGCGTGGATTGAAATATCGACCGGCACAATATCGAACAGGCGGCGGCCGTCGCTCCCCGTGCGGGGAGCGTGGATTGAAATAAAACCCTCGGCGTTTCGCGCGTGAGGGGGGCGCGTCGCTCCCCGTGCGGGGAGCGTGGATTGAAATTGCCGCTCGTCGCGGCGTGGCGTGTCTCATCCTCGTCGCTCCCCGTGCGGGGAGCGTGGATTGAAATTCCTTATTGCGAACGCCCGGACCGGCACAAATGTGTCGCTCCCCGTGCGGGGAGCGTGGATTGAAATAGCACCAAGCAGACCGCCGCGAAGGTCATCTTAAGTCGCTCCCCGTGCGGGGAGCGTGGATTGAAATTACTATATGCGCGCGCCGCAAGGCACGGAAAAGCGTCGCTCCCCGTGCGGGGAGCGTGGATTGAAATCCGACGGATTACGCGGAGGACGCGCAAAGCAGCGCGTCGCTCCCCGTGCGGGGAGCGTGGATTGAAATTGCGCGCTCTTCAGGCTGATGCGCGTCATGACGTTGTCGCTCCCCGTGCGGGGAGCGTGGATTGAAATGTGCAAGTGCTTGCACAACGCGACGCTATCGTAGACGTCGCTCCCCGTGCGGGGAGCGTGGATTGAAATATCGTGGCCGGGTTGATTTGGTAGCCCTGCGCCGTCGCTCCCCGTGCGGGGAGCGTGGATTGAAATACAAAAGTCGTCCGCAGCGGGGGTGATGACGTTGGTCGCTCCCCGTGCGGGGAGCGTGGATTGAAATAGCGCCGCGCATTTGAAAGCGTCGGGCAGGTCATGTCGCTCCCCGTGCGGGGAGCGTGGATTGAAATACAAAAGCTGCGGAGCGCATCGAAGAAATACACGTCGCTCCCCGTGCGGGGAGCGTGGATTGAAATAAATCAAGACGGGCGCACGCCCGGAAGGAGGACACCGTCGCTCCCCGTGCGGGGAGCGTGGATTGAAATGGCTTCGCGGCGGGTAATCCGTTCCGCACCTTCTGTCGCTCCCCGTGCGGGGAGCGTGGATTGAAATTCTCTTTGTCGTTGATTACCTCTTCCACAGCCACGTCGCTCCCCGTGCGGGGAGCGTGGATTGAAATACGGTTGAACTGCGTCATACAGAGAAGCGGAACGGTCGCTCCCCGTGCGGGGAGCGTGGATTGAAATATCTCCAGCGACACAAGCAGCACCCCGCCGCCGTGTCGCTCCCCGTGCGGGGAGCGTGGATTGAAATGTCGTACTGGAATCACCTTTTCAGACGGACGACCGTCGCTCCCCGTGCGGGGAGCGTGGATTGAAATGACATCCCCCACGATGAGAACGGGAAGCGTGTCGTCGCTCCCCGTGCGGGGAGCGTGGATTGAAATGGCACGATGTTCGGCGCGTTCTGCCTTGCGTTCGTCGCTCCCCGTGCGGGGAGCGTGGATTGAAATTCCGCGTATGGTATCGCCTGTCGGACCGCTCCAGTCGCTCCCCGTGCGGGGAGCGTGGATTGAAATACGAAGCTGGCGTACAAGAATTTAGGGCAGAACACGTCGCTCCCCGTGCGGGGAGCGTGGATTGAAATTTTTCCGGTTACAACGCGATTATCACGGCGCGTTAGTCGCTCCCCGTGCGGGGAGCGTGGATTGAAATAAAAAATGCCGCACAAACTGGCAAAGAATTGATGGAGTCGCTCCCCGTGCGGGGAGCGTGGATTGAAATGTTCTACGGGCGAACGCAGTCCGAAGCTCTTGCGTCGCTCCCCGTGCGGGGAGCGTGGATTGAAATCCGATGGTCGGCGGATTTATTGCAGCGAAGGGTGTCGCTCCCCGTGCGGGGAGCGTGGATTGAAATTTTCGCGTGAGACCCGCCCGGACCTTGAACTGTGCTGTCGCTCCCCGTGCGGGGAGCGTGGATTGAAATTGCTAAAATTCGGCTTTCCGGTACGTCGACGCATGGTCGCTCCCCGTGCGGGGAGCGTGGATTGAAATCGCAAACAATACTTCCAACGGCTCAACAAAAGAGTCGCTCCCCGTGCGGGGAGCGTGGATTGAAATTCCCTCCTCTTCGTCCGTCGCGTCCCCACCAACGGTCGCTCCCCGTGCGGGGAGCGTGGATTGAAATATCCTGCGTTACCCCCTTCTTCTTGCGCCCTTCCAGTCGCTCCCCGTGCGGGGAGCGTGGATTGAAATCATATTTGTTCCAACGACAATTCCGTTCCCCTCGCTGGTCGCTCCCCGTGCGGGGAGCGTGGATTGAAATAAACTCCTGCGCGTGAACGGATATTTGTGCAGCAGTCGCTCCCCGTGCGGGGAGCGTGGATTGAAATATCACGCGGTCGAACTCGCGTTTGAGCGAAAGAGTCGCTCCCCGTGCGGGGAGCGTGGATTGAAATACTGTGACGCAGAAGAACGCGGCATCAATCCGTTTGTCGCTCCCCGTGCGGGGAGCGTGGATTGAAATGGCGTTCGCCGCAGTATAACGCTGCCGTCCGACGTGTCGCTCCCCGTGCGGGGAGCGTGGATTGAAATATTGCCTTTTCCAGCGTTTTTCCTGCTGCAATGGCGTCGCTCCCCGTGCGGGGAGCGTGGATTGAAATATCTCCAAGGACACCATCAGCACCCCGCCGCCGTGTCGCTCCCCGTGCGGGGAGCGTGGATTGAAATCGTGTGATGTACCCGGCAAAGCGGTTCGCACGTCGTCGCTCCCCGTGCGGGGAGCGTGGATTGAAATCTCCTTTCCTTGACTTGCCCAGCGGTCAAGTTTTCGTCGCTCCCCGTGCGGGGAGCGTGGATTGAAATGCAGAGATAACAATCCAGAACTATGAATCTGGAAGTCGCTCCCCGTGCGGGGAGCGTGGATTGAAATCCTACAGCGCGGTGCTCGACGTCTCGCCCGACAGCGGTCGCTCCCCGTGCGGGGAGCGTGGATTGAAATGTAGCGGATGTCCTCGACGGTCGTGTACGTGCGCCGTCGCTCCCCGTGCGGGGAGCGTGGATTGAAATTATGTACTTCTCCCAGCGCCAATCTTCACCCGTGTCGCTCCCCGTGCGGGGAGCGTGGATTGAAATACCCGTCAAGTCGTGGACGTGTGCAGGATGCCTCGTCGCTCCCCGTGCGGGGAGCGTGGATTGAAATGCTGACGACGGTCATATTTGGATTGCCGCGATTTCGTCGCTCCCCGTGCGGGGAGCGTGGATTGAAATAGCACGCGCCTTGTCATACTCTTTGAGATACTCGTCGCTCCCCGTGCGGGGAGCGTGGATTGAAATAGTAGGCGCAAGGGCGAAAGCTGTCGCGATTACGTCGCTCCCCGTGCGGGGAGCGTGGATTGAAATCAGTAGGGCGGTGAAGTAGGCAATCCGTTGCTGGTCGCTCCCCGTGCGGGGAGCGTGGATTGAAATCCGGACGACACCGCCGCGGTCACGGCGGCGATTGGTCGCTCCCCGTGCGGGGAGCGTGGATTGAAATTTTTGCTTGCGCTCACAGCATCCGCGAACAGCGCCGTCGCTCCCCGTGCGGGGAGCGTGGATTGAAATGCCTTTTTCGGGCGACCGCCAGCGCGTCCGGCTTCGTCGCTCCCCGTGCGGGGAGCGTGGATTGAAATTCCGCGCCGCCGAAGAAGCCACCATTCGCGGACTGTCGCTCCCCGTGCGGGGAGCGTGGATTGAAATCCCAGCACCGCCACTTTGTGCCGTAGTCCTCTGGTCGCTCCCCGTGCGGGGAGCGTGGATTGAAATCTCCTTTAGTCCTTTTTTAGGCAAGTATACCGCAGTCGCTCCCCGTGCGGGGAGCGTGGATTGAAATTCTCTGGCTCTGCGATTTGCTTCTTCGCGTTGCTCGTCGCTCCCCGTGCGGGGAGCGTGGATTGAAATCGGCATGGTGTCCTCTTTATATCTACTTTGTAATGTCGCTCCCCGTGCGGGGAGCGTGGATTGAAATGCGCTGTCCAAAAACTCAACGTCCTGCGCGAATACGTCGCTCCCCGTGCGGGGAGCGTGGATTGAAATTTTGCAAGATGGCGGACTTGCTCGGCGTAACGGTTGGTCGCTCCCCGTGCGGGGAGCGTGGATTGAAATATTTCCAGCGACACAAGCAACACCCCGCCACCGTGTCGCTCCCCGTGCGGGGAGCGTGGATTGAAATGACATGGTGGAGCGAATTGAGAAAGGGGAAAAGCGTCGCTCCCCGTGCGGGGAGCGTGGATTGAAATCTTACATGCTGGACAGTACTTCTGCTTTCCGCTGTCGCTCCCCGTGCGGGGAGCGTGGATTGAAATTCTTGTCATTGTGTTCATTCCTTTCCGGGCACGGTCGCTCCCCGTGCGGGGAGCGTGGATTGAAATCGTCGGCTTGCGCTTCCAGCACCGCCAAATGCTTCGTCGCTCCCCGTGCGGGGAGCGTGGATTGAAATAAGCAGAACGCATGGAGAAAGGGGCGGAAAAACTGGTCGCTCCCCGTGCGGGGAGCGTGGATTGAAATTGCTCGTGCGTCACAATGACGTTCTTAACAATCCGGTCGCTCCCCGTGCGGGGAGCGTGGATTGAAATTCCAGCACCTTTGCGGATTTGCTCGGCTCTGCGGTCGCTCCCCGTGCGGGGAGCGTGGATTGAAATGTCGTTGTTCCACGCTCTCACGGCTGCGGCTCTTGGTCGCTCCCCGTGCGGGGAGCGTGGATTGAAATAACGCCATTCTGCCGCAGCAGCTTCGCCATCTCGTTCGTCGCTCCCCGTGCGGGGAGCGTGGATTGAAATATCGACGCGATTTGACGCTGGACAAAGCGCCTGAACGTCGCTCCCCGTGCGGGGAGCGTGGATTGAAATCAGCATCTTGGCTCTCAAGAGGTTCCTGTTCATGTCGCTCCCCGTGCGGGGAGCGTGGATTGAAATACATCATCCAGCACGCCATTGAGGGGAGCGAGAAGTCGCTCCCCGTGCGGGGAGCGTGGATTGAAATTCCTTTCCTTAACTTGCCCAGCGGTCAAGTTTTGTCGCTCCCCGTGCGGGGAGCGTGGATTGAAATGCCCTCGGACATGGCTTCCAGCGCATCGGCGACGGTCGCTCCCCGTGCGGGGAGCGTGGATTGAAATTTGCAGGCCTTCCCGCGCCCTTCGCCGCCCTTGGTCGCTCCCCGTGCGGGGAGCGTGGATTGAAATATTTCGCGCGATGTGCGCGTTTTTTGTGTGCCTGTCGCTCCCCGTGCGGGGAGCGTGGATTGAAATATTTCCAGCGACACAAGCAACA
>ERZ780195.1022-NODE-1022-length-25143-cov-13.472457_pt1 | contig 25143 bp, 16 predicted proteins | sample MGYA00511017_ERZ780195 | MGnify/ENA primary metagenome ERZ780195 (study PRJEB29588, sample SAMEA2159974) | human gut metagenome | biome: human gut; feature: human-associated habitat; material: faeces | place: Denmark | collected 2008/2010 ...
CATCACCTGTTCTCATTATATCAAAAAAGGCCGCTTTATGCGACCTTTTTTGACAAGCTGAAGGCCCCGGAGAAATTCTCCGGGGCCTTGCTCATGCCTGGGACGGAATCAGTCGTAGACCAGCATGGAGATCATCTCGTCGTCGATGTTCTCGGCGGTGTACCACTGCGCGCCGGTGTCGACGTCGGAGACTTCCTCACCGTTGGCGGCTTTGACGGCCAGCTCAACCGCGTAGTAGCCGATCATGTAGGGATCCTGGGTGACGGAGCCGATGAACCAGCCGTTGCGGACGGCGTTCTTCTGGGTTGCGCCTGCGTCGAAGCCCGCGACCATCAGGCCGTCGTAGCGGCCGCCCTCGGCCAGATCGGAGCCGTCGGCGGTGGCGGCCAGGAAGCCGGTCACAGCACCTTCGTTGGAGAGGAACACAGCCTTCAGGCCGTCCATGTTCAGAACCGCGTTGGAAGCGGTGGCCACGTCGGTGGCCTCGGTGGTGGCGGAGATCTGCACGTGCACGATCACGCCCGCGCCTTCCACTTCATTCTTCCACAGGTCGTGGCCGGTGACGGACACGGTGTTGTACTCACTGGCCAGCTCAACCATCTTGTTGACGAAGCCGGTGGTGCGGCCGACGATGGAGCCGGAGACGGCTTCCTGAGAGATGACGGCGATGACCACGGGGTTTTCGGCGGTCGCGGCCTTGAGCATGTCGGCGAAGCCTTCCTGCTCCATCATCTTCTCGGCGGCGATGGCGGCGGCGTTCTCGTTGTTGGTGGAAGCGGTGGCCTTGATGGCGCCTTCGGGAGCGCCGGGCACGCCGGAGTCGAAGCCGATGACCGGAATGCCCTTCTCAACGCACTCCTGCAGCTCGGCCATGACCGCGTCGGTGGACAGGGCGGCCAGCGCGATGGCCTTGGGGTTCTTGGCCATCTCGGACTTCAGCATTTCCACCTGCTCGTCGATGTTGGTCTCGGAGGCGGGGCCGTCGAAGTAGATGTCCACGTCGTAGTCCTCGGCGGCCTTCTGCGCGCCGGCGGCGACGGTCTGCCAGAACTGATGCTGGAAGCCCTTGGCCATGACGGGGATGTACAGGCGCTCTTCGGCGACGGCGCTCATGGCGAGCACCATCAGGACGGCCAGCAGGATGGCAACGATTTTCTTCATGTGGGGGTTCCTCCTTTTCTGAATTGGGTTCGGTCTATTCTCACCGGGCCGCGCCCGGATGGAGACAAATCAGTTCTTGCGGATGCGGGAGGCCGCGCGGATGCGGGCCTGATCCAGCAGCACCGCGCCGATGACCACGAGGCCGGTGAAGAAGGTCTGCCACTGGGACTGAAGGCCGATGGCGGGCAGGCCGTTCTTGAGCACGGACATGATGAACACGCCGATCATGGTTCCGACGATGGAGCCGGAGCCGCCGGCCATGGACGTGCCGCCGATGATGACGGCGGTGATGCCGTTCATCTCGAGGCCGTTGCCGGTGCCGGGAATGACGGTGGTGTAGCACGCGGCGTAGAAGATGCCGGCCAGCGCGCAGAACAGTCCGCACACGGTGTAGATCAGAATCTTCCAGCGGTCGGTCTTCACGCCGGACAGCCGCGCGGCCTCCTCGTTGGAGCCGATGGCCAGCGCGTAGCGGCCGAACTTGGTCTTGTTCAGCAGGAAGATGGCGATGAAGAACGCCGCGAACAGATACACCGCGCCGATGGGGAAGCCCTTCACGCCGAACAGATCTGCGCGATAGAACACCTGCTTGAACCACTCGTCGGAGGTGCCCACGGTGGGGAAGCGCTGGGTCTGCACGTTGGTGATGATGGAGCCGAGACCCAGCGTGACCATCTGGGTGCCCAGCGTGGCGATGAACGGCGGCAGCTTGAACTTGGCGATCATCACGCCGTTGAGGAAGCCGAAGCCCGTGCCCACCAGCACGCAGAGAATCAGGCCCGCCCACAGCGGCCAGCCCCACTTGGCGTAGGCATAGCAGCCGATGAGCGCCGAGCACATCATGTTGGAGCCCAGCGACAGGTCGATGCCGCCGGAGATGATGACGAACGTCACGCCGAAGGCCATGAAGCCCACGTAGTAGGACGATTCGAGAATGGTCTTGAGCGTGTACGCGTCGAAGAAGTTTTTGCCGAACACGGCGAAGAACACATAGAGGATTACCAGCGCCGCCGGCGCGAGCAGCGCCTGCAGATTGAGCTTCTTTTTCATGGTTCGTCAGCCTCCCGTATGCTGTGTCGCAAGGGTCATGATCTTCTCCTGCGTGGCCTCTTCGATGGGCATTTCGCCGGTTTTCGCGCCCTCGCACATGACCACCACCCGGTCGGACATGCGCAGCAGCTCCGGCATTTCCGACGAGATCATGATGATGGATTTGCCCTGACGAACCAGATCGTTCATCAGCTTGTAGATTTCGCTCTTCGCGCCCACGTCAATGCCGCGCGTCGGCTCGTCGAAGATCAGAATGTCGCAGTCGCGCTCCAGCCATTTGCCGATGACCACCTTCTGCTGGTTGCCGCCGGACAGGCCGCGGGCGGGCGCGTGCACGCCCGGGGTCTTGATCTGGATGAGCTGGACGTATTTTTCGGCCGTCTTTTCGATGCGCCGGTCGCTGACCACCGCGCCACTGGACAGCGCGTCCAGATTGGGCAGGGCGATGTTGTCGGCCACCGAAAGCCCGAGACACAGGCCGTAGCGCTTGCGGTCCTCGGACAGATAGCCGATGCCCGCGCGCACCGCGTCGCTGGGCGAGGCGATGTGCACCTTCTTCCCGCCGACGAGGATTTCGCCGCCGGTCAGCGGATCCGCGCCGCAGATCAGGCGCGCCACCTCGGTGCGTCCCGCGCCCATCAGTCCGGCCAGACCGAGAATTTCGCCCCGGCGCAGCGTGAAGCTCACGTCCTTCACCGCCGGAGAGCGCAGGCTCTTCACCTCCAGAACCACCGGCGCGTCCTGCGGAACCGCCGAGTGGGTCTTGGGCTGCTCGTAGATCACGCGGCCCACCATCATGCTGATGATGTCGTCCATGGTCACGTCGGCCATGTTCCGCGTGTCCACATAGCGCCCGTCGCGCATGACAGTCACGCGATCGGCGATGACGCGCAGTTCCTCCATGCGGTGGGAGATGTAGACGATGCCCACGCCCTGGGCCTTCAGCCGGCGGATGAACGAGAACAGATCCTCGATTTCCGATTCGGTCAGCGCCGCGGTGGGCTCGTCCATGATGAGAATGCGCGTGTTGCTGAAGGACAGCGCCTTGGCGATTTCCACCATCTGCTGCTTCGCGACGGTGAGGGTGCGCACGCGGGTTCCCGCGCGGATGTCGCTCAGATGGAGCGAATCCAGCAGCGCGTTGGTCTGCGCGTCCTGTCTGGACTGGTTCAGGAGCAGTCCCCTCGTGGGCTCGCGACCGATGTAGATGTTTTCGGACACGGTCAGATCCTGCATCAGGTTGATTTCCTGATGGATGATGCTGATGCCCAGATGCTGCGCTTCCAGAGTATCTCTGACGTTGATTTCCCTGCCGTCCAGCGTGACAGTTCCTCCGTCGCGGACATAGACGCCGGAGAGGATCTTCATCAGCGTGGATTTGCCGGCGCCGTTTTCACCCACCAGCGCGTGCACCTCGCCCGCGCGGAGATCAAACCGGCAGTCGTCCAGCGCGTGGACGCCGGGGAAATATTTTTGGATTCCCCGCATTTCCAGCATAGGCTGATCCAAGGCGTTCCCTCCTCATATGCGTGTTAAGAATTACAATCACTTAACGAATGCTGTTATTATCATAACATGATTTGTATACAATGTCAATATGCAAAACGCACCTTTGAGCGGAAAATGGTCATATAAAAATATGTTACACAGACGATTTTATGCGCTTTGTAGGAAGATTGTTTTGTGCGAGGATACGAAATTACCATTTTACAAAAAAGACAGGCTCCCGTTCGGGGAGCCTGTCAGGAAGGAAAAGCATCAGTTCAGGGCGATGGCGGCCTTCAGCGCCTGCGCGCCCAGCTCGGTGGCGAGGCGCGAACCCGCGCCGCCCTGTTCGACGACGACGGACACGACGTAGGGGTGCGCGTCGTCGTCGATGTAGCCGCAGAACCAGGAGTTGGTCTCCACGCTCTTGTCGTCGCTGGTCTCGGCGGAGCCGGTCTTGCCGCAGACGATGCAGCCGGAAATCTGCGCGCGCCTGGCCGTTCCGGACTGCACCGCCTGGCGCATGGCGTCCTCGATGGCCGCGGCGGTCTCGGCGCTCATCACCGGGCGGCCGCTCAGGCCGGAGCCGTCGCGCACCACCGCGCCGGTGGCCGAGGTGATGCGGCGAATGAGCTTGGGTCGGGGCAGCATGCCGCCGTTGGCGATGGACGCGGTGATCATGCACATGTGCATGGGCGTGACCAGCACGGTGCTCTGGCCGATGCCGGCCCAGACCAGATCGGACATGTTGGAGGAATCAGTGGGGAATTTCGAGTTGTAGATGGCGAAGTCGCCGAGCTTCATGTTCTCGTTGAAGCCCATCTTCTCCGCCGTCTCGCGCAGGCGGTTCAGCCCCAGCTGATAGGCGAGCTTGCCGAAAGTGACGTTGCAGCTCTTCTCCAGCGCCGTGGTCAGGTTGATCTCGCCGTGGGCGGTCTTGCCGGCGCAGACGATGCGCCCGCCCTCGTATTCCCAGGTTCCGTTGCACAGGAAGGTCTGACTGAGCACGTTCGGGTCGTTCTCCAGCGCCGCGGCCATGGTCACCATCTTGAACACCGAGCCCGGCGTGTAGAGCCCCTGCAGACAGCGGTTCAGATAGGCCGTGTCCTCCACGTTCTCGCCGCCCACGTCGTAAGGGTCGTAGTCGGGCTTGGAGACCATGGCCAGAATCTCGTTGGTCTGATAGTTCATGACGCACACCGCGCCGCGATAGCCCGACGGGAAGGCGGCGGAAATGGCCTCGGTCAGCCGCGCGTCGATGGTCAGCTGCACCGTGTTGCCCCGGCGCTTTTCGCCGTTGAACAGCGCGCTCAGGCGCTCCAGCAGCGAATCGGACAGATCCAGCAGCTGGGCGGAATAGGCGCTCTCCACGCCGGTGCCCGACATGCCGCGGGTGTCGCCCACGGTGGCGGCCAGCGCCCGCCGCGCCGCCGCGCTGTCGGCATAGACGCGCTGCCCGTCCACGGTGGTGGCCAGCGTCGTGCCGTTTCGGTCGAGGATGTCGCCGCGGAACGCGCCGGACGCGTTCAGGCGGGTGTTGTAGCTGGTGGAGGCCCAGATGCCGCCCTGCTCGAACACCGTCAGCGCAAACCACGCCGACAGCCCCACAAAGGCGACGACCACCAGCGCGCCGATGAGGCGCATGTTGTGTCTCAGCTCTTTCATATTTTTGTATCTCCCGATTCGAGCGTGTTTCTGAATTCACCGGCGGGCATTATCGGCATCTTTTCCAGCGCTTCTGCGTCTTCAAACCTCGATTTACCTCCAGTAAACCTTCGGTTTTCATCCTTGAATTGCGGGAAAATCTGCGCGAAACTGCCGCTGTTTCGTTTCAGAAATCCGCTCTAGGTCTCGCTCAGCGCCAGCCGGTCGATGTCCCGGGCCTCGTCCTCGGCGTTCATGGACGAGATGCCCAGCAGAAGTCCCATGGAAAAGCACATGCTCACCAGCGACGAGCCGCCGTAGGAGACCAGCGGCAGCGTCACGCCCGTCAGCGGCAGCAGCTTCGTCGTGCCGCCCACGATGAGCATCGTCTGAAGCCCCAGCTCCACCACCAGCCCGAAGGCCGCCAGCGAATGGAAGCTCGTGCGGGCGTTCATGGCCGTCAGCAGCCCGCGCAGCACGATGACCACGTAGACCGCCAGCAGCGCCACGGCGAAGATCAGCCCGAATTCCTCGGAGATGGAGGCAAAGATGAAGTCGGAATGGTACAGCGGCACGTTCTGCGGATTGCCCAGGCCCAGCCCCATGCCGAACAGCCCGCCGGAGCCGATGGCGATGAGGGACTGCACCAGCTGCCAGCCGGTGTTCTCCACATCCGACCAGGGGTTGATCCAGATGGCGATGCGGTCGCGGACGTATTCGAAGGAGTGGTAGGCGATCACCGCCGCGCCCGCGCCCATGCCCAGTCCCGCCAGCGTCAGAAGCGCGTTGGACGTGGCCGCGTAGTACATCAGCACCGTGGTCAGGAAATACAGCAGCACCGCGCCCAGATCGCGCTCGCTGAGCAGGATGGCGCAGCAGGCCGCCGCGAAGGCGATGGGCCGCAGGCATTTGACGAACCTCGGCCGGTTGGAAAAGCCCGCGGCCAGCACCACGATGAGCACCGGCTTCATGAATTCGCTGGGCTGAATGGTCAGCCTGTTGGGGATAATCACGATCCAGTTGCGCGCGCCGCCCTTCCACGTACCCATCACCCAGGGCGAGGCCAGCGCCAGCAGGCACAGCGCGGCCAGCGGCACGGCGAATTTCTTCCAGCTCGTCCATCGGCGGACGAACGCCGCGCCGGCGAACAGGGCGATTACGCCCGCCGCGGCGTACAGGGCGTGGGTGCGCGGCGTGGACTCGGATTTCGCGATGCCCTGAAGCGTGATGACGCCCACGGACAGAAGCAGCATCACCAGAATGAGAATCGCCCGATCCACGGGCCAGAGCCTGCCCATCAGGTTGGCCGTCAGAATGGTGCCGAGGGGCACCGCCGCGGCCAGTATCAGCGCCTGCGTGCTCACCGCGTCGCCGCGGAAGGCTACCAGCGCCAGCGCCAGCGCCTGAAAGATCGCCACGGCGGACAGCAGCAGCCGCGTGTTCGACCGCATCAGCGCCCGGCGCATTCGCTCAACTTTTTTGCTCATATCGCGTCCTCAGTAGTCGGTCGGGGAAAAAAAGCAGGCCAGTGCTGCGCAGAGACTGAATGTCGGGAAAATCCTGCGCAGAGAGGCGGTTCAGCCTTGCAAGTCGAATTTCAGCGTTTTCGAAAAACACATCGTCAGAGGTCGTCCATAAACAGATCGTCCGGCGGCTCGGGCTCGCGGCGGACGCCCTCCCTGACGCGCGGCTGGGAGGAGCGCTTCATGCCGCCGCGCGGCGCGGAAGCGTGCGAACGCCGGGCTTCGCGTGAGATGGACGGTTCCGCGGAGCGCTGCCCGTCGCCGCGCGGCGCGAAAGCGTGCGAGCACCGGTCTTCGCGTGAGATGGACGGCTCCGCGGAGCGCTGCCCGTCGCTGCGCGGCGCGGAAGCGTGCGAGTACCGGTCTTCGCGGGAGATGGACGGTTCCGCGGAGCGCTGCCCCTCGCCGCGCGGCGCGGAAGCATGCGAGTACCGGTCTTCGCGTGAGATGGACGGCTCCGCGGGGCGCTGCCCCTCGCCGCGCGGCGCGGAATCCCGGGCGATTCCCGGAAGCGGAGACGCTTCGCCGCGGGAAGCACGGAAACTGGTATCGCGGCTGTGCAAATCGGAATAACCATCGGAAGCTCTGTGGAAATCGTCCGAAGAGCCGTGCACAGAAGAAAAACTGTGGGAGCAGAGCGCATCGCCTTCCCGTTCCGCCGTGCGGCGCATATCCGTCCGGCAGGACGTGCGGAGGGAAGCGGCGCTGTAGTCGCTCGTTCTATCAAAAGTCGAATTCCGAGGCGTGTTCTCGTCCCAATCCCGCTCCTCGTCAAAGCTGTCCCGGGAGCGCGTCTCCGCGCGGGCCTCCCAGTCCTCGCCGTTACAGGCGGCTCCTTCGCCGTCCCAGTCCTCCTCCCGCCGGGTGGCGAAGAGATCCTCCGGCGCGCGGCGGGACTGAGCGGCGGTGGCGTTGGAGAGCACCAGCAGCAGATGGATGCGGCCGACCCAGAAGCTGTCGCCGTCCAGCAATGTCATCTCGCGCACGACCTCGCCGTCGCCGTCGCGCAGGCGTGCGCCCGCGTGGTCTCGGACAGAGAGCCCTTGCTCGGTCAGCTGGAAGCAGGCGTGGCGGCGGCGCACCGACGCGTGTCGGATGCGCACGTCGCAGCTGCGCGCCGAGCCGATCATGCCCTCGCGGATGACGGGATAGCGCATGCCCCGGGGCGCCTTGCCGTCGCCCTCCAGCACCACCAGCTCGCCGCTGAGACCCGTCATGGGCGACAGCCGCCGCAGCTTTGCCGCGCGCCGGCTGTCCACGGCGGTCAGCCGCGCAGCGCGCAGCGCGATCAGCACCATCAGCCCCGCAAAGACGTATCGCGCGCCCAGCGCGAGCAGCTCGTAGGCGTCCCGGCTCATTTCGCCGCCTCCTTTGGTGAAGGTTCTTTCCCTTATTATAGCAAGAAACCGCGTGCGGTGCAAATCCGTCGGGCAGTTTCGACGCGAATTCACGGCTTCCGACCGAAAAAGTCCGTTTTTTACCCCATTTGCGCCATGTGCGGATGATATAATTGAAGCAAAACGCAAACGCAACGAATGGAGCGGATTCATGTGACGATTACGCCTTCGATGCTTCTGATCGTGCTGCCCATGGTGTTTCTGGCCGCGACGGTGGACGCCATCAGCGGCGGCGGCGGGCTGATTTCGCTGCCGGCCTACACGATGGCCGGACTGAGCTACGACTTCGCTGCGGGCAACAATAAATTTTCCTCCACCTTCGGCACGCTCACGGCCACCGTTCGCTATTTCCGCAGCGGCAGGCTCCGGGTAGCTCCGGCGCTGTGCGCCGTTGTCGGCGCGCTGCCGGGTTCCTATCTGGGCACGCGCACGGCCATGGCGCTGGGCAACGAGGCCATGCGCGCGTTCATGGTGTTCGCCATTCCCGTGGTGGGCGCGGTGGTGCTGCTGCGGCGCAATGTGGAGCCGAAGCCGAAGCCCTTCACGGCCCGCACCGGCGCGGTCTGTGCGCTGATCGGCCTGGCTACCGGCTTTTACGACGGCTTCTTCGGCCCGGGTACCGGCACCTTCCTGATCCTGCTGCTGACCTGGGCGGCGGGCATGGACATGGTCACGGCCTCGGCCACGGCCAAGCCGGTGAACCTCGCCAGCAATATCTCGGCGCTGATTACCCGCATCGCTGCGGGCAACGTGCTCTACGCGCTGGCAATTCCCGCCACGGCGTGCTCCATCGCCGGCGGCTGGCTCGGCTCCCGGCTGGCGCTGAAAAAGGGCGCGAAGCTGGTGCGCTGGGTGATGCTGGGCGTGCTGGCGCTGCTGACGGTGAAGCTGGCCGCCGAGTGGATCGCGGGCTGAATTCGGACGGCACCATCGTCCTTTCGACGATTGGGCGGAAAAAAAGTTCCCGAGACGGCCCATGCGGTTTAGAATGCCGAAAACTGGCAAAGACTGGAAACAGCCGCCGGCGAGCGCGCAGTCCGCGCGGCGCATTCGGGCGAAACGCCCTTTTCTCAGGAGGATTCCATGCTTCGATTTTGCAAACGGCTGCTGGCGGCGTTGGCCGCGGCGGCGCTTATGACCCTCGGCGCGCTGGCTGAACCGGCGGCGCTGACCGTGACCGAATCGACCCGGCGGGACGACGGCATTCTGCGCGTGCTTCTGCGCTCCATGAAGGGAGAACAGACGCTGCATCTGACGCTGGCGGGCAATTACACCGTGGACGGCGACCGTCCCATCGGCTTTGACCGCGGCATGGAAGTGACGCTGAGCATCGACGGCGGCGAAATCTGGCTCTCCGCCGGCGGCCTGCGCATCGGCATGGGCGAGTCGTTCACGCTGACGCGGCACGCCGCCGACGGCGAAAACGGCCTGTACATCGCCGAATCCGAGACCGGAAGCCTTTACATGGGCGATCTGACCGTCTCCACCGAGGACGGCGCGCTGCGGGCGGTGCTGTCCATCGCGATGGAGGACTATCTGCTGGGCGTGGTGGCCTACGAGATGAGCGATTCCTTCCCGCTGGAGGCGCTGAAGGCGCAGGCTGTGGCCGCGCGCACCTACGCCCTGCGGCGCAAGGCCGCTTCGGCGAGCCGGGACTGGGACGTGACCGACACCACCTCCGATCAGGTGTTCAAGGGCTATAATCCCGAGTATCAGAACGTCGCTGAGGCCGTTTCGGCCACCTCCGGCGTGGTGGGCGCCGCGCCGTCGGGCGCGTATGCCGAGTGCTATTACACCGCCTCCAACGGCGGCCAGATCGCTCGGCCCGGCGATATCTGGGGCGGCGCGGACGACGGCTGCATCGAGATGAAGGACGATCCCTGCGATCTGGAAAATCCCCGCTCCATGGTCAGTTCCATTCAGTTTTCGGCGGATCTGACCGGCGCGGGCGCGCTGAAGGCGCTTCTGACCGACGCGCTGCGCGAGGTCGAGCCCGAGGCGGCGCTGGTTTCGGTGGCGAACATCGAGGCGCTGAACCCGGCCGTGGAGGGCAGCTATATGTATCGCACGCTGGCCTTCGACCTGAACGTGACGCTGCCCGCGCCCAGCCCGGAACCGACGGCGGAGCCCACGCCCGCGCCCGGCGACGGCGCATCCCCGTGGTCGAGCTTCCGCGAGGGGGTGTCCGAGCTGTCCGAGGAGATTCCCGCGCCCACAGCTGCGCCCACGGGACGGAGCTTCCTGTTCCTGCCCACGGCCACGCCCGAGCCGCAGCGCGCGGAGGCGACGGTGCGCGTGGAGCTGTCGGTGTACGACCAGATCAAGAAAAACCTCGGCCTCGGCCTGAACGGCGGCGATTACGAGCTGATTTCCGTGCGGCACGATGGCGACAGCTTCGCGCTGGAGATGCGCCGGTTCGGCCACGGCGTGGGCATGAGCCAGCGCGGCGCGCAGTGGATGGCCGGGCATTACGGCAAAAACTGGCGCGAAATCCTCGCGTTCTACTATCCGAACATGGCGCTGGAGCGCATCGACTGGAGCACGCCCGCGCTGACCGAGACCTTCGCCGAGACCGAAGCACCGCTGCCCGAGGCCGAGGACGGCGAGCGTGTGGCCGCCGTGGCGCTGGACAACGCCTCGTCCATGCTGAACGTCCGCGCCGAGCCCTCCGCCGAAGCCAGCGTGCTCGGCCAGCTGAAAAACGGCCGGCAGGTGCTCGTCTCCGGCGAGCCCGACGGCGACGGCTGGGTGCGCGTGCGCACCGCCGAATGGAGCGGCTGGTGCAAGGCGGAGTATCTGACCGGGGAATGAGAAACGCGCTCGACGGCGACGGCTGAGTGCAAGGAACCATTCCAAGAAAAATACGGAAGCTGCGAGAGGATTTGTCCATGCGGAAGAAACGCGGATTTCGCCGCCGGCTGTGGTCGGCGGCGCTCGGCGCGATGGCGCTGATGACGGCGGCCGGATCGGTATCCGGCTTCGCCGTCTTTGCGCGCGCGGAGCGGGAAGCGTCCGCATGGATGGAGGCAGATTTCTCCGAACAGAACAGCGGCCCGGTGAGCTTGGATGGCGAAGCGGAAATCGCCGCTGCGACGGATACTTCTCTTCTGTCAAACGCAGATTTCGCGCAGATGTTTGGAGAAACTGCGGCGAGCGGCCTCGACGCTGCCGCGGAGGCGGAAACGTCGGAAGCTGGGGAAGCAGCTGTTCACACCCTGACGGGGGAAGCGGATTTCGGGCTTTCTCCGGATGCTGCGTCTTCCTCGATGGATTCCGCCGCGCGGAACGCCTCGGAAACCGTCTTCTCCTCCGACAACCCCTCGGCTTCCTCCTCCGATTCCGCCGTCTCCACCCTCGCGCCGGGAGCGCTGCTGGAGCTGGAGCTGTCCTCGCAGGCGCAGGTGTTGGCCTTTACGCCGGCGGCGAACGGCGAGTACGGGCTGTATGCGTTCCCGGATGGAGAGACGAGCGTGCACGCGGAGCTGCTGGCCGGGGACAGGCTGCTGGCGGAGGCCGACGGCGGCGACGGGCTGAAGCTGCTGGGCCGGCGACTGATCGCCGGGACGGAATACCACATCCGGCTGACCGGCGCGGGCTGCGTGCGGGTGGAGCTGACGCGCACCACTCTGAGCCGATGCTTCGATCAGCCGCTGGAGCTGACGGACGAATACACCAAGCTCATCGCCCGCGCGGGCGACGTGCACTGGTACGCCGTGACTGCCGAGGCGGCGGCGAACGCCCTCCTCTCGGTGAGCAATCTGGCGCCGGGGCTGCGGCTGCGGGCGTGGCTGTTCGACGGCGAGGGCCGGCTGCTGACCGAGTCGGACGCGCTGCCGTCGGGCTCCTGCGCGCTGGGCGCGGCGATGGGGCAGGGGCAGACCCTCTGGCTGCGCATCGCCGCCGAGGACGGCGCGGTGGGGCAGTACCGGCTGAAGGTTCACTGGGGCGAGGCGCGTCCGGCCGCGGCGGAGCTGCGCCTGAGCGCGTCCGAGCTTCGGCTGAACGGCCGGGATTCGGCAGAGCTGACCGTCTCTGCGCTGCCCGAGGGCGCGAGCGAGCTGGTGATCTTTGATTCATTGGATCGCTCCGTGGCCGAGATGGCGGACGGCGCGGTGAAGAGCCGCATGGACGGCCGCGCGACGATTACCGCATATGCCTTCGGCGGCGCGACGGCTCAGTGCACTGTGGAGGTCGCCCGCGTGGCGGTGGAGAGCATCGCCCTGTCCGAGCGCCGCATGACGCTGAAGGTGGGAGAAACTCACGCCCTTCAAGTGACCCTCAGCCCGGAAAACGCCACCGACCGGCGCGTCACCTTCGTCACCGACGACGAAAAAATCGTGACTGTGGACGCGTCGGGCACGCTGACCGCCGTGGGCGAGGGCACCGCGCGGGTGGTGGCCATCGCCGCCGACGGCAGCTTCACCGACATGGCCTATGTGGCCGTGGAGCCGGCGGGGCGGCGCTATCGCGCGCTGCTCATCGGCGAGGAGGAGTACGCCTCCACCGTGGACAAGCGCAGACCCGGCGCGACCCTGTCGGTGGACAGCCTCGCGTCCATGCTGCGCCAGTCGGAGCACGAGGGCGAGGACTATGCCGTGACCACGCTGATGGACGCGCCGCGGGATCAGGTGATCGCGGCCATCCGCAGCGCCTTCGCCGACGCGGCACAGCAGGATCTGTCGATCATGTACATCACCTGCCACGGCTTTTACCGAAGCGGCATGACCTTCTTCGTCATGGCCGACGGCTCGGTGCTGGCCGCGTCGGATCTGGAAGCGGAGCTGCGGCGCATTCCCGGCGAGATTCTGGTGCTGGCCGACTGCTGCGGCAGCGGCGGACTGATGGGCGGCGCGGCGGAGCTGACCGAGGGCGTGACCGGGGCTTTCCGCGGCGCGGTGGGCTCGGCGGTGGTGCGCGGCAGCCGCATCCGCGTCATCGCCAGCGCCGGACTGGATCAGGATTCCTATCGCATCAGCTTTTCCGACGAGAGCGGCATGGCCACGGTGTTCGCCCGGGCGCTGTGCGACGCGGCGGGCTGGAGCATCGACCGCGGCGCGCCCGGCTCCATGGGCGCGGACACGGACTACGACGGCGCGATCACCTTCGAGGAGCTCTGCCGCTATACGGCCCGGCGCGTGCAGTGGTATCTGCAGCTGGCCGGCGGCTACGAGCAGGACGTGCGCTTCTCGCCCGAGGGCGACGATCTGGAGCTGTTTTTCCGAGAATAAATCATAAAGGAGCGATACAGATGAAGAAAATCGGTTTTATCGGCATGGGCAACATGGCGCGGGCCATCGTGCGCGGCGTTCTGGCCGCGGGCGCGGCGGAAGCCTCCGACCTGAGCGCCTATGCGCTGCATTTCGACAGGCTGTCGGCCTTCGCCGCCGAGACGGGCATCGCGCCCTGCCGCACGCTGGACGAGCTGCTCGAACGCTCGGACGCGGTGGTCGTCGCCGTAAAGCCCTATGTGGTGGAGCAGGTGCTGAAGCAGGCGGGGGACAGACTGCGCGGCAAGGCGCTGCTGAGCGTGGCTGCCGGCTGGCCGCTGGAGCGCTATCGTCCGCTGCTGGACGAATCCGTCCGCGTGCAGACCCTCATGCCCAACACGCCCTGCTCCGTGGGCGAGGGCATGCTCCTCTTCGAGGAGGCCAACACGCTCACCGCCGAGGAGCACGAGGCGGCGCTGAAGCTCTTCCACGCGCTGGGCGAGGTCGAAATCCTGCCCGCCGACAAGATGAACGCGGGCATGGCCATCGCCGGCTGCGGCCCGGCCTACGCGGCCATGGTCATCGAGGCGCTGGCCGACGCGGGCGTGAAGTACGGTCTGAGCCGCCCGCAGGCCTATCGGCTGGCCAGTCAGACGCTGGTGGGCACGGGCAGGCTGCAGCTGGAGACGGGCATGCATCCCGGCGCGCTGAAGGACGCGGTGTGCTCGCCCGCGGGCACGACTATCCGCGGCGTGGAGGCGCTGGAGCAGCACGGCCTGCGCGCGGCGATGATGGCTGCCGTTCAGGCCGTCATGGAGCGCGGCTGACGAATGAGGGGAGAATTTGTTCAGAGCGGTTTCTGCGGCTGGAGATGCGCCGGGCAGTCTGCGTACAGTTGATTTTTACTGCCCGACGTGCTATAATGCGTGCAGAAAAACAGAAAAGAGGCAGACAAACTCATGGATACGATTCATATTGATTCGAAAAACGTTCAGATGGTGGCCCATCGCGGCGTGAGCGGGCTGGAGACGGAGAATACCGCGTCGGCCTTTGTGGCCGCGGGCAACCGCAGCTATTACGGCATCGAAACCGACGTGCATCGCACCGCCGACGGCCAGTTCGTGGTGTTCCACGACGACAACACCCAGCGCGTGGCGGGTGACGCCATGGTGGTGGAGGAAACCACTTACGAAACCCTGCGCAGCCTGCGCCTGAAGGACACGGACGGCCAGCGCGGCCGCAATGATCTGCGCATTCCGTCGCTGCGCGAGTACGTGCGCATCTGCAAAAAGTACGGCAAGGTCGGCGTGCTGGAGCTGAAAAACCGCTTTACCATCGATGACGTCCGCCGCATCGTCGATCTCATCGAGGAGGAGGGCTATCTTCCGGGAATCATCTTCATCTCCTTCGACGTCAACAACCTCATCGACCTGCGCGCCATCCTGCCCGAGCAGCCGGCGCAGCTGCTGGTGAGCTTCTACAACGACGACGTGCTGCCCACGCTGAAGAAGTACCACCTCGATCTGGACATCCATTACAAGGCGCTCACGCCCGAGATCGTCCGCGACCTGAAGGCTGCGGGAATCACCATCAACTGCTGGACGGTGGACGCCGCTGAGGAGGCCCGCGACCTGATCGAATGGGGCGTGGATCAGATCACGTCGAATATTCTGGAATAAACAAAGCAAGAGACCCGAACCGCAATGGCGCGATTCGGGTCTCTTTTTGTGCAATGTTTTTATTCCGTCACGGCGCGCAGATAGCTCAGACCGGCGCGCAGGGCGGGGAGGTTGTCCTCCATGCCCTCGAATTCCAGCGAGAGCCAGCCGTCGTAGCCCGCTTCGCGCAGCGTCTTTACACACTCCCGGACGGGCACCACGCCGTGGCCGACCACCGTGCCGCGCAGGAAATTGCCGTTGCGGGTGGGGAACCACTCGTCGCTGGGCTTCTCGCTCTTGAGCAGGAAGTCCTTGGCATGGGCGTGGAAGGCGTATTTGGCGGCGATGGGCAGCGCGTGCATGGACGGCTCGTCGGCGCACAGGAAGTTGCCCATGTCCACCAGCCAGCCGTAGTTGGGATGGTTGACGGCGAGAATCAGCTCCTCCACGCGGTTCGCGTCCTGCATGACGTAGCCGTGGTTCTCGGTGCAGGTGCGGATGCCCTTCCGGGCGGCGTACTCGGTCACCTCGCGGACGGAATCCTTCGTGCGGGCGATGATCTCACGCCAGTCGAGGTCGCGCCGCCAGGTCACGTCGTGGCGGACGACCTTCGCGCCCAGATGCTCGGCCACGTCGATCTTGGCCTTGAGCTGGGCAACCATGTCGGGGTTTTCGATGAAATCCGCCCCGACGGTATAGGCGATGATGGGCAGGCCGATGGCTTCGCAGTGGGCGCGAATTTCGTCGGCCAGCGCGCACAGATCTGCCGCGGGCTGATACTCCGGATCGAGATCGATGAACTCGATGCCGTCGAAGCCGATTTCCCTGGCCAGATCGCACAGCTTCAGATAGCTGGCATGGGTGTCGCGCTGATAATGCGCAAAGCTGTAGCTGCTGACGCCAATTTTCATTTTTTTGCCTCCTGAAACAGATTCCGCGCAAAGGGCGGAAGATGAATTTTTATTTCGCCACATCCAGCGTTACCGGGATGCGGTTGGCGAAGAGATAGTTGCCGTCCGCGTCGTAGATGGCGGTCACGGCCACGGCCTCGTAGGTGCCGGCGGACAGCGCCTGGCTGAGCCTGATCTCCTCAATGCGCTCGCCGGGAGCGATGGACTCGGAGCGGTACAGCTCGGTCTGCCCCATGAGGATGCTCAGCACCACGGCGTTGCCGCTGAGATCGCGGTTTTCATAGTCCCACGTGCCGGTCACGCCGTCGGCGGCGATTTCGATGACGCTGGCCGCGGTGGTGGCGGAGTGGGCCTCGCCCGCGGCGAGGTCGCGATACAGGCGATAGGCCTCCAGCTCCTCCAGACGGCGCTCATATTCGGCGCGCGCCGCTTCCAGCTCGGCCTGCACGGCGGCCGCCGCGGCCTGCGCGTCAGCGAGCTTCCGGTTCAGCTCGTCCAGAGTGGCGGAATCGGTTTCACTCTGGGCGTTCAGAGCGGCAATCTGGCTCTCCAGCTCGCCAATCTGCGACTGACCGTTCGCGAGCTGCTGCTCCAGATCGGCCACGGTCTGCTGCGCGGCGGTGAGATTCGTCTCCATCTGCGCCAGCGCGTCGTTGGCCTCGGTCAGCTCGGTCTGCTGGCGATCGGCCTCGGCCAGCGCCTCGTTCAGCTGAGCTTCCAGCTCGGCGACGGCTTCCAACTTCTCCGCGTCGGTCTTGTCGCTGTCCAGAATGGCCTGAAGCTCCTGGGCGGCGGAATCGGCATTGTCGTTCAGAATTGCCTCCAGCTCGGCAATGCGCGCCTGAGCGGTCGTCAGCTCGGCCTGAAGCACGGCGAGCTCTCCGTTGTCGGCGGGCTCGGCGGAGGGCGAGTCGGTGACGGCGGCGGAAGGTTCGGCGGAGGGCGCGTCGGTGACGGCGGCAGAAGGCTCGGCGGAGGGCGCGTCGGTGACGGCGGCAGAAGGTTCGGCGGAGGGCGCGTCGGTGACGGCGGCGGAGGGCTCCGCGACGGTCAGCGCGACCTTCGCGGCGTCCAAATCGGCCTGAAGCTGAGTCTTCTCGGCAGCGCTCGCATCCAGATCGGCCTGAAGCTGGGTTCTCTCGGCAGTGCTCACATCCAGATCGGCCTGAAGCTGGGTTTTCTCGGCAGTGCTCACATCCAGATCGGCCTGAAGCTGAGTCTTCTCGGCAGTGCTCGCATCCAGATCGGCCTGAAGCTGGGTTCTCTCGGCAGCACTCGCATCCAGATCGGCCTGAAGCTGGGTGTTTTCCGCGGCGCTCGCGTCCAGATCGGCCTGAAGCTGCGCCACCTCGGCGCTGCGCGCGTCCAGATCGGTCTGCAGGCGCTCGACCTCGGCGGTCTGCGCGTCCAGGTCGGCCTTCACAGTTTCCAGCTCGGACTGCGCGGTCTGCGCGCTGGACTGCGCATCGGACAGCTGGGCGCTGACGGCGGCGTAATTCGTCTCGCTGGCGGACAGCCGGTTCTTTACGAGAATCATGCCGGTGACGGCCGCGATGAGCAGCACAATCAGCACGATCAGCCAAACTCTGTTCTTGCGATCCATGTGATGAAGCCTCCTGTACAATTGCATATTCTGCAATCAGTATAACACAGCTTTTCCGGATTGAACAGCCTTTTTTTACAATTTTTCCCGGCTTTCGCCATCGCTCTCGGACTTGATTTTGAGCATCGCCTCGTCCGGCTGCAGGGATTTCAGCCGGCGCGCCCGCGCGCCGTCGAGCCGGTCGTCGAAGAGGCAGATTTTGTGCCAGTCGCACCACGTGCAGGGGTTGGACTGCTCCATGCGCGCGGGGGCGGCGGCGCATTCGCCGCTGCGGATGCGGGAAAGATGTTCCTCGGCGCGGCGCAGCGCGCATTCGGTCAGCGCGCGGTAGTCGCTCTCCTCCGCGGTGACGCTGCCCTTGTAGGGCGCGCCCGACGCGGTGGTGCGCAGCTTGAGCACTTCGGCGGGCGCGGGCGAGAGGGCCTTGAGCAGCTCCGGGTCGCTGGGCATGAGGCCCTCCATGCGAAACCGTTTGCGGCGCTCGGCTTCCACCGCGCCGGGGTCGGAGTTCTGGAGATCGACGATGCCCTCGTCCAGCGTGAAGTAGTACACGCCCGCGCTCAGCGCGTCCCGGCGGCGCTGGGCCGCGGCGAGATAGATGGGCAGCTGAAGGCGAAGGCCGTAATAGGCCTCGCTGAGCTTGAGGGACTTGCCGCCGCGCTTGAAGTCGATGACGCGCAGATAGTCCGTCGCGCCGTCGCGCCATTCGTCGATGCGGTCGATGCGCCCCTCCAGTACGCAGCCGCCGGGCAGCGTCAGCGCCCTCTTGCCGTCCTCACGGCCAAAGCTCTGCTCCAGCGCGGCGGTGTGGAAGCGGCTGCCGCGCATGTGCTCGGCCAGCACCGCGGCGCACACCCTTGCCGTGGACTTCAGCCGCCGGCGCTCGGCCAGCGCCACGGCGCTGTCGCCCAGCGGGCCGGAGGCGCGCATCGCGTCCAGCAGAAGGTCGCTCACCGCGTCCATGCGCGTTCCGGCGGCCTCGGCGGTCAGCTCGCCCAGATCGTCCATGGAGCGCAGCAGAAATTCGTTGACCGCGCTGTGGAAGAAGGTGCCCTCGTCCTTCGTGTTCAGCTCGAAGGGATCCACGCGCTCGGGCTTGAGACCATATTGAGCAAAAAACGCGAAGGGGCACGCCGCGAAGCGCTCCAGCCGGGTGACGCTCAGCGATCCGAGCGCGCCGTAGAGCGCCCGGGCGGCGGCGGGGGAGAGCGCGTCGGCGCTCTCGGCACGGGACAGTGCCTGACTCAGCCGCCTTAAGCCCGCCTTCGCCGCGGGCGCGTCCGAGCGCCGCAGCGCAGACAGGGCGGAAGCGTCCATCGCGGGCAGCGGCACGCCCTCGGCCTCGGCGCAGAGGGCGCGCCCGGCCATGGACAGCGCCGCGCCCGGCGCGCTGCGGAGCATGCGCTCCAGCGCCGGCTCCCCCGTCACGCCGCCGCGGGTCTGCGTTCCGGGAAACAGCGCCTCGATCAGGGCGAACATCGCGCCGGGGCGCTGGGCCGCGCCGTCCGATCCGCTCAGCGGACAGGACAGGCTGACGTAATCGGTGGCCATACCCAGCGAGGACTTCAGATAGAACCGCCTCAGACGCGAAAGATCCGCGTCGTCCGGGCCGAGATAGGCGTGGGCAAAGTCGGACAGAACGCGCTTCTGAGACGGCGTGAGCAGGCCCTCGTCGTCATTGACGGGCCGGTCGGCCGCGCCGAGAATCAGAATCGCCTTCGATGGACGGGCACAGGCGCGATCCATGCTCTGGGCCAGCACCGCGTCGCCCGACTGGGGCAGCGGCTTGAGCACCGCCGCGGACAGGGACTCGGTCAGCGTCTCGCGCAGCTCGGCCATGGACAGCTTCGCGTCACCCATCAGCGCCTGCATCTGATCTATCGCGCCCAGCATGCGGTTCCAGCCCTGCCCCTCCTCGCCGGCGATTTCGCGCAGATTTGCCTCGCACAGCCGCGCCATGCGGGCCTGAATCTTCGAATAGACCTCCGCGTCGGTCAGCAGGCCGAACAGCGCCGTGAGCTGCTGCGTCAGCGTCTGGCTGCGGCGCAGCCGGTCGCGCAGGCGGACGAGGGGCTCGGCCAGCCGCGCGCGCAGCGGCTCCAGCGCGTCCAGCTCGGCCTGGGCGCCCCGCTGCAGCGGGCGCAGAAAGCGATTGCCGCGCAGCCCCCAGCGGACGATGTAGTTGGAAAAACGGTCGGTCTCGTCGTCGCTCAGCGGAGACATGCCCGTGCGCAGCAGCGCCAGCATCTCGTCCGCCGGAAAGCCCTTTTCCAGTGCCTTCAGCGCCGTCAGCAGAAATTCCGGCGCGGCGTGGCGCGCGGCAGAGCGGCTGGACGACAGGAAGAGGGGAACGCCGTAATCGGCGAACGCCGCGCGCAGCGGCGCGTCGTAGGCGTCCGGGTCGCGCAGCAGCAGCGTCACGTCGTCCCATCGCCAGCCGCGCTGGCGCACGAGCCGCCGGGTCAGCGCCGCGGCGAAGCGGCACTCCTCCTTCGGGTCGCGCAGCAGCGTGAGCTGCACGGACTGCGCCCTTCCCGCCGAGGGCTCCGCCGGAAACGCGAACAGTTCGCGCTCCAGTCGGCGCAGATCGGCCTTGCGGGGCGGAACGCTCACCAGCAGGCGGGGAGAGGAATGCTCAGGGGGCTCGCGAAAATGTTCATGAGAAGCGTCCTCCTCCGCCGCGGCCTCCTCCACGTCGACGCGCTCCATGGGCGCGCCCAGGCGCTTTGCGGCGATGGACAGCTGCTCCAGCGCCCGGAACATGGGCAGAAACGCGTCGAAATCCCGGGCATGCTCGTCGTTTTCCAGCGGCAGCAGCAGTCCCGCGTCGGTCACGGCTCCCACCGAGGCGATCAGGCCGTGCAGCGTGGGCGGCATCATGTCGAAGCCGTGGAACCACACGGCGCATTCCCGGAGGAAGGCCGCCTCCCGCGCGCGCAGAATGGCGGCGTTGAATTCGGACGTGCCGTCCTGATAGCGATCCTCGATCAGCGCGCCGTAGGCCTCTAATATATAGGAAAGATCGTTCAGCTTCAGCCGCGCCGTGCCGCTGAGATCGGCGGCGCAGGCGCGTAGCGTGTCGGCGGTCACGCCGGCCTGACGGATGCGCTCCAGCTGAGCGGCGCAGCGCTCGGGGAAGCCCCGGCGGCGCTCCGCGCCCCGGTAGAGCGTCAGGTTCTCGCCCGCAGCGCGCACGGCGGCGCGCACCAGCATCACCCGGCCGCGGTCGTCCACGCGCACACCCTCCGGCTGTCCGGCGGCGTCAAAAATCCGAGCGCAGAGGCGCTCGGGGCTGAGAACCTGAATCTGAAACGAGCCGCGCTGATTCAGATCGCGCAAAAGCGTCCGCTCCGTCTGCAGCGTCAGCTGCTTGGGCACGACGACGAGCTGCGTCCGCGCGTCCGCGCGCCGCAGCAGTTCGGACAGCGCGGCCTGCATCAGTCGCCCGCGCCCGGTGTACACGCGAAGCATCGCGCCCGCCTCCTTTGGTAAAAAAGTGGAAACGGCGCGGCGGGAAAGCGGCCGCGCCAGAGAGGAATGTATTGAGCTTGCGAGGACAAGCTGTTTCGCGGCAGAAAAACGCTGCGCAGCGGAAATGCCCGTCGGGCGCACAATCGTCGCGAAATCCTGCAGAAGGTCAGCCGCGCCAATGAACAGAGCGACGATATGTCATGCGGCAATGCGCGAAGTTATCCTCTTCGCGCCGCAGGAAACTCCTTATCCCACCAGTCCCACCGCACCGTAGGTGGTGAGGGTCATGATGAGGCACGCGGTGACGTTGCCCAGGAAGATGGCCAGCGCGGACTTGCCCCGGGGCATTTCGAACAGCGTGGCGATGGCGCTGCCCGTCCACACGCCGGTGCCCGGCAGCGGCACGGCCACGAAGGCGTACAGGGCGATCAGCTCCAGCGTTTCGGCGGACACGCGGCCGCTGAGCCAGCCCATGAGGCCCTTCTTCGGCTGCGTCATCCTGGCGCGCTTCTTGTCGCTGCGATGCTCCACCCACGCGGCGAATTTCCGCACCGGCGGAATGGGCAGCGTGTAAAACCAGTCCAGCACCGGCCGCAGCAGCAGCAGAATCAGCGGCATGGGAATGGTGGAAAACACCAGCGCCAGCAGAAACGCAAAGCCCGCCGGAACGCCCATCAGAATGCTGGTGCTCACGGCGTAGCGGCCCTCGAACAGGGGAACCATGCTCAGAAGCGCGGTGGAAATCAGTTTGCCCATGTGCTCGCTGGCGACAAAGCGGGAGGACGCGGCCTCCAGATACGGCATCATCCAGTTCATACTCAACCTCCAAAAGGGAAAAATCTGTTTCCTCTCAATTATACCATGATTGTCTATACCATGATTGTCGACGAACCGCCTGCGGCGCTCCGCCGACCCGGCCAAGCCTTCGGCTTGCCTAATCATTATACCATGATTGTCGACGAACCGCCTGCGGCGCTCCGCCGACCCGGCCAAGTCTCCGACTTGCCTAATCATTATACCACGCCATTCCCGCTTTGGCCATCGAACACATGTTTATTTTTCTGTGTCGCCGTACAGAAACTCGTACAGCGCGTCGATGTTGCGCTGCGCATCGGTCATGGTCAGCCTGGAGCCGTCGTCGGTAAACGAGCCGTCCACGGGCAGTCGGAGCGCGCCGTCCACGCCGCCGACGATCGCCTTTTCTCCCAGCGAGACCAGCTCCACCGCGGAGAGGTTCGTGTCAATGCCCTGAAGCGCCGCCCGGGCGAAGGAGGCCAGCCGCCACGGCCGGGCCTTCAGCGCGTCCAGCATGGCCGAAATCACGGTGCGCTGCCGGCTGGTGCGCACGAAATCGCTGTCGATTTTGCGAATGCGCGCGTAGCCCAGCGCCTGAAGGCCGCTCAGATGCGTGTTCTCGCCGCAGGCTGTCAGCTCCTCGTAGGTATAGCCCAGCGGCGCGAACACCCTTCCGGAATAGCGCACGTTTTTGTTGATCTGCTCCCGCTCGGCCTCGGTGACGTCCACCTCCACGCCGCCCAGCGCGTCCACCATCTTCACCAGCGCCGTGAAATCCACCACGACGTAGCGCACCAGATTCATGCCGAACGTCTCGTTCACCACGCGCAGGGTCAGCTCCGGCCCGCCGTAGGCGAAGGCCGCGTTGAGCTTCGCCTGCCCGTGGCCGGGAATGCTCACCATCAGGTCGCGCTGCAGCGAGGTCAGCTTCACGCCGCCGCCGCTCACCGACGCGATCATCATCGTGTCGCTGCGCTGCGCGCCCTCGCTGAGCGTGTCCACGCCCAGCACGAGGAGGTTGTAGGGGCTTCCGGGCAGCCCGTCGGTGGGCGAAAGGCCCTCGCTCTTCTCCACCATCATCAGCGACGTGGGCAGAAAATACAGCCCCGCGCACACCGCCAGCGCCAGCGCCAGCAGCTTCAGCAGCAGCCCGATCAGCCGTCCGAGGCACCCGCCCCGCCGCCTGCGCCGCTTTCGCCCGCGCTTCTTCTCATAGGGTTCGTAATACATCGCACGCTCTTTCGCTTTCGTTGAATTGGAAAACCGCAATTATGCTTGGATACCTGCCGTCGCTGCACGCGCCGCCCGCGCCGTTCCTCGCAGACGCCGCTTTGCGAGGTTCTGCGCGTCTATGCAGGGACGTTCTCTGCCGCGGCGCAGCGCGCATATCATGCGCAGCGTCGCCGCACCCCTCCGCGTCACTTCAGCTTCTCCAGCGCCGCCTTGGCCTGTCGGACGCTCTGCGCGTCCGCGTCCGCGTCGTAGCGCGCGCGGACGTAGACCTCGCGCAGCGCCTCCATCGCGTCGGAATCGAATTCCTTCTCCCTGGCCAGCTCCAGCACCTGCCGGGAATTCTGCCGTCCGTTCAGCAAAACGCCGCGGCCCTCGGCGCGCCGCAGGAACCTCGCGTACTGCCTGCGCACGCTCCATACGGGATCGCCGCGCCGCTGAATGGCCGTTTTCAGGCCGCCGCCGGGGAAAAGCGGCTCGTCCAGCCGCTCGCGCTCCTCGCGCCGCTCAGCCTCCGCGCCGCGCTGAGCGTGCTTCGAAAGGGCGCGCATCAGGAAGAATCCCGCGACGCACAGCGCCAGTATTCCGACGATCTTCAGCGCCTGCTGAAGGGCGGGATTGGCCGCGAACTGCTCGATCTCGGTCATGCCGATCTGCTCGTCGCCGCCCATGGACTGCATGCCGCTCACGTCCAGCTCCACGGGATTTTCGCCGAACGAAATCTTCGAGAGCAGCCAGTTCACGCCGGACAGCACCCATTCCACGACCTTCCAGACGGCCCATGCGATGGGCAGCAGCACGTACCGCCCCACCCATTCCGCGCCGGCGCGCAGCGCCCGGAGCACGCGATCCGTGCTCAGCGCCAGCCCCAGCAGGCAGACGCCCGCCAGCCCGGCCAGATTCAGCGCCTGAAAGCGCCGCTGAGCGATCACCGCCGCCTCGTGGCGCAGCATTCTCAGCAGCGAAACCGACAGCGCCAGATACACAAACAGCGCCGGAACCGCCGCGCCGAAGCCCCCGCTGTTGCCCAGCACCATCAGCATCAGCGCCGCGCCCAGCGGAATCATGCTGAATTTCAGCCGCTCGAAGGCGTAGTAATAGTCCGTCGCCCGGCGATTGCGCCGCACGTACATCACCGCGTAAATCGCCGCGGGCACGGCCAGCGTCCACTCGCCGTTCGTCGGCCGCAGCAGCGCGGCCAGAAGCCCCAGCGCCAGCAGCGCGTAGAACGTAGCGTGGAAGCCCTCGCCCACGCCCTGGCACATGCCGTTGGCGGGGAAATAGACCGCGAAGATGGGGATGGCGACGGCGGAGCTGAACAGGTGCAGGCGGCAGATGTCCGCCGCGCCCGCGTCAAGCTGGAAGGCCCGGATGATGAGCGGGATGCCCGCGATCTGCGCCAGACACAGGATCAGCGTCATGCCTAGCGAGACGAGCACGCCCTGCCCCAGGCCCTTCGACACGCGGTCGGGGCGCTGCGCGCCCATGTTCTGCCCGGCGAAGGTGGCCATGGTGTTCTGGATGCCGATGATGGGGATCATGAGGATGTTTTCCATCCGGCTGGCGACGGTGTAGGAGGCGATCATGCTCTCACCGTAGTAGTTGACCAGCCGCTGCAGGAACAGAAAGCCGCACGAGACGATCGACTGCTGGATCGCCATCGGCGCGCCGACCTGCAGGATGCGTCCCGCTGTTTTCAGGTCCATCCGCAGTTCCCGCAGTGAAAAGCGCAGAAGGGCGTATCTGCGGTGCATGTAGGCAAAGCCGATGCCGCACGAGGCGATCTGCGAGAGGACCGTCGCAATGGCCGCGCCCGCCACGCCCATCCCGAGCCCTGCCACAAAGACCAGATCGAGCACGACGTTCAAAACCGAGGAGACGAGCAGGAAATAGAGCGTGGCCTTGCTGTCGCCCAGCGCGCGCAGCAGCGCGGCCGCGATATTATACCCGAACTGGAACACGAGGCCCGCGGCGTAGATGCGGAAATACAGCAGCGTCAGCGGCAGGA
>ERZ780195.1036-NODE-1036-length-24914-cov-19.194457_pt1 | contig 24914 bp, 22 predicted proteins | sample MGYA00511017_ERZ780195 | MGnify/ENA primary metagenome ERZ780195 (study PRJEB29588, sample SAMEA2159974) | human gut metagenome | biome: human gut; feature: human-associated habitat; material: faeces | place: Denmark | collected 2008/2010 ...
CCATGGAGACGCGGGCATAGGCTGCCACGCGCTTTCGCACAGGCAGCTGCGCCGGCGCTTCCATGCGGGTAAGCGTCATTGTCTTCTCGTTCATATGAATCCGTCCCTTCTGACATTGTATCAATCCATCGGATCGTGATGCATATTATTATAGTGAGAGGATGGTGTGTTAAAGTGCTTGCAATGGAAGCCGTCAGGGAGATCATGCGAATCAAAGACGTCCGCCCGGCGGAGCTTTATAATAAACTGGGAATCGCGAGCAACGCCTATAGCAGCCGGATGCAGCAGAAAAATGTCTCGACGGCAGTGCTGAATGAAATGGTCAAGCCTCTGGGGTACAAACTGGTGCTTGTCCCTGACTGGACAACCGTTCCCGAAGATTCTTTTACCCTCGACTGAGGAAACAGAAAGGTTTCAAATCAAGAAGCCTTGCCTTTCAAATACAAAAGTGGGCGCAGAAATCCTGCACCCACTTTTGTGCCCATTTAATTCCGAAACGTGGCAAGCGATGTGCCAAATAACCAAATTACTCAACTGTACATGCCAATAGGTTCAGACACCATGCACAAGAATGGATAAAATCAACTATAAGACTTTTTGACAAACTGAAGGCGCAATGTCTTCGGGCATTGCGCCTTTTAGGGCAAGTTAAGGCTCGCCGATTGTGTGTGGGGGAGTTTTTCAGGGCTTTGAGAAGGAGCGGTTGCTGCGCAGAGCTTCGAGAATGTCGCCGTCGTCGTCGAACACGTCTTCGAACAGTTGGCAGACCGCTTCATAGGATGCGAAGGGCGCGTAGAAGCGGCAGGTATCACCCATGGCGCCCAGCTTTGCGCGCAGCGCGCCGCCGCGCTGGCTGACGGCCCAGTAGGGAAGGCCGCTCTCATCCAGCACGGGCTCGACCATCATTCGCTGAAATTCGTTCGCGGTGAAGAGGAAGACCGGGTCGCCCGGCTTCGGCGTGCGGAGCAAGCGCGTGTCGGAGCAGTTCGGGCAGTGGGATTTGCAGAGGCGCTGGCAGTTTGGACAATAGAGCATGGTTTTCTGCCTCCTGTCGGACGAGGGATGGAGAGCTTTGGCGGGATGTGCGGGTTCCTTCGGCGCGGGGAACTGGGCGCGGAGAGCGTCGCAGAGTGGCGGCGCTTCACGCCGGAAGCTCAGACGACGGAGCGCAGGAGCGGCGCTCTGTTGCAGAGAAGCGAGAGGGGAAGCGCGGCGGCCCCGGCGCGGCTCTCTTCTGCGGAGAAGCGCGGCTCTCTTCTGCGGAGAAGCGCGGCAGCTCCGGCGCGGGCGCGGCTCTCTTCTGCGGAGAAGCGCGACGGCTCCGATGCAGGCACGGCTCTCTTCTGCGGAGAAGCGCGGCGGCTCCGGAGCGGGCGCGGCTCTTTTTCTGCGGAGCGTTGGGTGCGAAGAGCGCCGCGGCGGGAGTTTGTCCGTGCGGCGCTCTTCGGCTGGGGGTTACAGCGTGACGGTTTCGCCCGCGGGAAGGGCGACGCGCTGGTTGTTCCAGACGGCTTCGCCGCCGTCACGGCTGGCGCGGACGGTCAGTCTGCCGTCCTTCAGGGAGATTTCCACCTGTCCATCGGGCAGGGGCAGCGTGCCTTCGAAGGAATCCGCCGCGGACGCGTCCGGGGCGACGACGAAGGTCGCGTAGCCCGGCGCGGTGGGGCGAAGACCCATGTGGTACGCACCGAGGAGGTAGATCGGGCCTGCGCCCCATGCGTGGCAGAAGCTGCGGTCGTACTTCATGCCGTACATGCCGTAGTGGGCCGGGAAATCCTCCCGGGGATCGAACTGCTCCCACATGGTCGTCGCGCCCAGAGCCAGCATGCCGCCCCAATAGTCGCGCACGCGTTCGAGGGCCTTGTCCGTGCGCCCCAGCTTGCACAGCGCCCAGAGCTCGAAGAACTTGAAATAGGGTGTGGTGATGGGCGGAACGTCGGGGTTGTCCAGCACGTTCTGGACGAGGCTCGCCTGCCGCTGCGCGTCGGCAATGTCGAACAGGATGGCGAAGATGTTGCCGTGGCGGGTGACATTGCGTTTGCCGGAGGCGTAGCCGTCGATGTAGCAGCCCTTTTCTTCGTCGTAGAAGAACTCGTCCAGCCTGGCGCGAAGCTCGTTCGCCTGACGGATGTAGAGGCCGCCGTCCTCGCCGGAAAGCTCGGCGCAGCGCGCGGCGGCTTCCAGCGCCTTGATGAACAGCACCTGCTCGGCGAACAGCGCGCCCTCCTTGTCCATTTCGGCCCAGTCGATGAACACCCAGTCGTTTTCGCGGCCCTCGAGGAAGCCGTCGGCGTTGACGCTGGCGCGGCAGTAGTCCATCATGGTTCTGACCCGCGGCCAGATCTGGCGCACGAAGTCCGCGTCGCCGAAGGTCTCGTAGTAGTCGCCCACGCTCATGACCCAGTAGAGCGAGTAGTCCAGAATGGTGTTGATGTGCTGCTCGATGGGATCCTTGCCGCGCAGCGCCCAGATGGTGCGGCGGCAGAGCTCCTTGTCCATGTAGAGCACGCGGTTGACGAAATAGCTCTGATACGCGTCGCCCGACCAGACCCAGCGGTCGCGCTTGATTCCGTCGAGGAAGCATTCGCGGCTGTTGAGATGGAAGGTGTAGGCCGCCACGCGCCAGATTTCGTTGAGCAGCGGGTCGCCGCTCGTGAAGGAGCCGCGCTCCTCCAGCGGGAGATATTCATATTCCGCGCGCAGGGAGATGCTCTTCGCGCCGGGGAAGAACAGATAGCGGAACGCCCGGGCGGGAAGGTCGGCCTCGGCCTGGCCGGCGGGAATCCGGTCGAGAATGTAGCAGTTCTCCACGTCCCGGGCCTCGGTCTCGCTCTCGCCATAGCAGACGGTCAGGCCGCCGGAGAGGTCGGACAGGTGCAGCCGGGCGAAGGTCTCGCGGCCGAAGTCGTACAGAACGCCCGTCTCGTCGGGAGTGACGGCAGTCGGCTCAATGGGGGAATAAGCGAACTTGAACTGCTCGGGGTCGTCGTCCGGGTCGGTATACATCTCGCTGAAGCCGCAGGGCTGCCACGGGCCGGCGAAATTCTGCGCCTCCCAGCCCGCGCCGCTGGCGAAGGACTTGCCCTCCACATAGGCGCAGGGCAGGCCGTCCATGCGCGTCAGCTCGACGATCAGCTCGTGCGCGCCCGGCTCGAAGCAGACGGGCTCGTTCAGCGGGCGAAAGGCTCCGTCCACGCGAAGCTGGCCCTCGCCGCGGGCGCGGACGAGCACCGTCTCCGCCTCGGTCAGCGTGCATTTGCGGCGCAGACGGACGCTGCGTCCGCAGTCGTCCACGCGCCAGATGGCGGGATAGCGCCGCATGCGCTCCTCGCGGCGGCAGTTGACCTTCAGGCCGTGGCGAATTTCGAAATCGCCGGGGAACCAGATCCAGTAGCTCATGGGATTATCTTCCTTTCCATGCGGAGTTCAGATTTCTTTGACGCAAAAAGTATCTTGGGGCAATTTAAAAGCGACCAACGTTTGAGAAAACCGGCGCTCCTGCAATCGCACAGAGATGCGCCGTAGTTCAAGACAAGTTTAGCACAGATGAAGCGGAATTGCAAATACCATATAGCGTTTACACTAAGTACAGAAAATTGATTTCCTGCTGCATTTCCGTTTCATAGACTTCATTCATAATCACCTGTTCCTGTGATCCGTGTCTTTCAGAATTTCGTCAGCAGGCTTTCAAGGCTTTTCTTCATTTGTGCAGCTTTTTCTCCGCAGCATTGCCCCCATCCGCATTTCAAACGAGCGTCATTGGAGGATTCATCATTTTCCCGCCTTCATGCAACATTTTCCCCATCCATACGCATTGACTTCGACGAAAAAATCGAATACAATGGTCTCATCATCATAAATACGCAAGGAGGTACTCTCATGCCCCGCAAAATCGCCTTTATCGGAGCCGGCAGTTTCGGCTTCACCCGTTCGCTGGTGCGCGACCTGCTTTCCTTCCCGGCGCTGGCCGACGCGGACATCTCGCTGATGGACGTGGATCCCGAGCGCCTGGACGCGATCTACCGCGCCTGCAAACGCATCGCCGAGGAAGGACACTATCCCGCCCGCATCACCGCCACCACCGACCGCGTGGAAGCGCTCAAAGGCGCGGACGGCGTGGTGACCACCATTCTTCAGGGCGGCTGCGACGTGTGGCAGCATGACATCCTCATCCCCAAGAAGTACGGCGTGGACACCAACGTAGGCGACACCCGCGGCCCCAGCGGCATCTTCCGCTATCTGCGCACCATCAACCCCATCCTGGACATCGCCGCCGACATCGACCGCTACTGCCCCGGCGCGGTGTATCTGAACTACACCAACCCCATGGCCATGCTGTGCCGCACGGTGCAGGGCGTGTATCCCCATCTGACCACCAGCGGCCTGTGCCACAGCGTGCAGGGCACCGCGTCCATGCTGGCCAAATGGATCGGCGCGAAGGACGAGGAGGTCACCTACACCTGCGCCGGCATCAACCATCAGGCCTTCTACACCGAGTTCCTCGTCAACGGCAAGGACGCCTATCCCCTCATCCGCAAGGCCGTCACCGAGCGCCCCGAGGTCTACAACGAGGAGATCGTCCGCAACGAGATGTTCCTCGCCCTGGGCTACTACGTCACCGAGTCCTCCGGTCACAACAGCGAGTACAACGCCTGGTTCCGCAAGCGCCCCGACCTGATCGAGAAGTACTGCAAGCCCGGCACCGGCTGGAACCCCGGCGAGTACGCCTACATTCTCCACGAATACCGCAACCGCGAGCACACCTGGCGCGACGAGATCGACAAGTGGTTCAAGGAGCCGGTGGATCTCAACCGCGGCCACGAGTACGCCGCGTCCATCTTCAACGCCATCTTCGGCGACGGCGAGATGTTCAAGTTCAACGGCAACGTGCGCAACTTCGGCCTGATCGACAATCTGCCCGAGGGCTGCTGCGTCGAGGTGCCCGTGCTGGCCAGCCGCCGCGGTCTGGAGCCCATCCACGTGGGCAAGATGCCGCCCCAGCTCGCCATCCTCAGCGGAACCAGCGCCCAGATCGAGGAAATGGCCGTGCAGGCCAGCCTCACCGGCGACCGCGAGCTGGTCTATCAGGCCATCTGCTACGACCCGCTGACCGCCGCCGTCTGCTCGCTGCGCGAGATCCGCTCCATGGTGGACGAGATGTTCGCCATCAACGAGCCGTTCCTGACCCAGTTCAAGAAGTAACATAACGTCCAGAAGGGGCGCGCCGAAGCCGACGCGCCTCCTTTTTATTGGGGTGGTCTGGCCATTTTCTTCAACGCATAATATTTTCTCAACTTTATTATTGACTTTCGGAGACGTACGGTGTATAATCTATACAAATGATAACGTTAACACATTGAAGCAGAGGTTATATCTTTGTGGCAAATCTTAAAGACGTTGCCGAATTAGCCGGCGTTTCGGTCATGACCGTTTCCCGCGTGCTCAGCGGAAAAGGCTACGTTTCTGAGGAGAAGCGGCTTCGGGTCATGGAATGCGCTCAGGCGCTGACTTATCGTCCGAACACGATTGCCCGTTCCCTGGTGCTGAATCGCACGGGAACGGTGGGCATTCCGGTCTGCCATCTGGAAAATCCGATCTATGCGCAGTATGTCGCGAGCATCTCCGAAACGCTGCGCCGCAACGGAATGGACATCATTCTAACCAGCGCGGAAACGCCGCGCACCTGGCTGAACGCCATTCAGACGCTGCTGTCCAAGCAGGTCGACGGACTGATTCTCGCCTCGCTGCAATTCGACGGACAGGACGACGTGCCCATGGACCGGGCGGAAGCGAGGGCGCTGAGCATCGAGATGCTGCGGCAAAGCCAAAAGCCCTATGCGGTGATCTGCAACTCCGAAATGCTGCACGGCGAGGAAATTCGCATCTCGCCGGACTACCGTCTGGCCATGTACATGGCGGCGCGCCACCTGATTCAGATGGGACATCGCCGCATTGGCCGCTTTTGCTTTCATACGCCGTGGCCAACGCGCGACGAGGGCTTTGCCCAGGCCATGGCGGAGGCGAATCTGACTTTGCCCGATCGCTGGCTGTTCGACTGCGACTTTGACGGAATTCTCGCTGCGCGGCAAAGCGCCCTGAGCTGGCTCGACCGAACGGATGAGCTTCCCACAGCCGTCTGCTGCGACAACGACGCCTACGCGGTGGCTCTGATGCAGGCGCTGAACGAACGCGGTCTTCGCGTGCCCGAGGACGTGTCGGTCATCGGCAACGACGGCAACGTCTATTCCCACTGCACCTCCCCACTGCTGACCACCGTTTCCATCCGTCCGCTGGAGGTTGGACGGGTCTGTGCCCAAACCCTTTTAAATCTTCTGAAAACGCCTGGGCAGGCCGGGCGCGAAATCAAAGTCTCGCCCGAGTTTCAGCCGGGCGGCACCGTGAAAAGGATGAATATGGACGAGCCGGAGCGGGATTTCCCGGCCGAGCGCGATCCCATATAAATAAAAGGAGGGTCGACCCATGAAAGCAACGAAGATTCTGTCCCTGATGCTGGTCGTCATGCTGGCGCTCTGCTCGCTGGCAGTGGCGGGCGCCGAAGGCGCGAAGCGCACCATCGTCGTCGATGGCGGCGGCGACCAGAACAACTTCAACTCCACCAAGACCATGGAGAAGAGCGACGCAAACCCCTATCCCTACAACGAACTGGAAGTGCTCGTCAACGAATACAACGCCATGCAGTCTGAAGTCGAAGTTCAGCTGCTGCCTGAATCCAAGTCCACGTCCCGTGAAGCCGTCGTCGCGCTGATGACCGCCAACGAAGCGCCGGACATCATCTACCAGAACATGGGCGTTTACAAGAACACGGACATCGGCACCGACTGGTTCGTTCCGCTGAACGATTACTTTGAGCAGCCCAATCCCTACGAGGAGGGCAACACTCGCTGGGCCGACATGTGGAATCCCATGTGGCTGGAGGTCACTCGTTCCTCCAACAACAATTATTATTTCGTCCCGCTGGACGCCATCCCCGTGGGTCTGATCTATAACATGGATCTGCTGAAGGCCGCCGGCATCGAGACGCTGCCCGAGACCTACGCCGAGTTCATGGACTGCCTGGAAAAGCTGGAAGCCTCCGGCACCATCCCCTACATGACGCCCTATCACTGGTATGACATCGTGCTGGAAGGCCAGATGCTCGCCTATAAGGTCGAGGAGCTGGACGTGCTGCGCACCGACGGCGTTCTGGATTCCGAGGAGTTCGCCCGCGCCTTCAAGAAGGGCCTGCTGTCCATCGAGGACGAGGGCTATCAGGAGTGGCTGCGCGTCATTAAGGAAAAGACCAAGTATTATCCGGACAACTGGCAGAACGCGGATGCGACCACGATGTTCCTCAACGGCGAGGTCGCCATCATCGAGGGCGTCGGCGTGCATATGCGCAACATCATGAACGACACCGTTCACACCTTCGAGGTGGCCACCGGCACCTATCCCATCGTGACCAAGGAAACCAGCGAACTGGCCGACAAGGCGGTTATCCGCGGCAGCGCCGGCTTCTCCACCACCTGGCAGGTCACCAAGACCGCTGTGAACAACGGCACCGTCGAGGACTGCATCGACTTCCTGATGTATCTGACCGCTAAGGACCAGAACGCCCGCATGATCAACCCCTTCTCCACCACCACTCCGTCCAACATCAACGCCGAGCCCGTCGATCTGTTCAAGCCCCTGGTGGAAAAGGCCAACGAGGACATGAAGAACGGCTTCCTCGACTGGCATGCCTGCGCGGTCTACGCGGCTTTTGACAACGAGCTCATCTCCGCTTACGAGGACGACCTCTATCCCGGCTATATCCTGGGCGAAATCTCCGCCGAGGAATACACCGAGGAATATCAGTACGAAATCGAGGAAGCCATCGATCGCGCGGAAGCGACCTCCGGCTGGGACGAGTCCAAGTGGTAATTCAGCGTCCAATCCAAAATAACGATTGATTGAACGGCGCCGCCTCTGCGGGAAGCGGAGGCGGCGCAACGAATGTCAAGAGAGGATGTGTGCGCCCGTGCCGACCGTTCTGAAAAAGCACTGGAAGCTCTATGCGTTTCTGGTTCCCGTATTCATTCCGCTGATTATCTTTGGATATCTTCCCGCCGTGGACGCGTTCAAGCTGGCCTTTATCGACAACCAGTCGGGCGCGTTCGTCGGTCTGCAAAACTTCATTGACATGGCCTCCGACCGAAAGCTCATCAAGTCCGTCGGCGTGATGCTCAAGCTGCTCGTCGCCGGTCTGATCACCGGCAACATTCCCGCGCTGCTGATGGCGGAGCTGCTGTACAATCTGCGCAGCAAGCGCGCATCCGGCGCTTACCGCTTTCTGTTCATCATCCCCATGATGATTCCCGGTCTGGTGGTTTATCTCATGTGGCAGTACATGATCTTTGAATCCACCTACGGTCTGGCCAACGCGCTGATGAACATGCTGGGGCTGCCGGAGCAGGCGTGGCTCAACGGCACGTCCACAGCGCTGATCTCTCTGGTTCTCATTGGCTTCCCGTGGATTGCCGGAACCAATTTCCTGATCTATCTGGCCGGCCTTCAGGGCATCCCGGAGAGCGTTCTGGAGAGCTGCAAGCTCGACGGCGCAACCTTCCGGGTACGTTTTTTCAAGATCGATCTTCCGCTCCTGTTGGGACAGCTGAAGCTGATGCTCATCATGGGAATCATCAACGGCATGCAGGCCTTCGGTTTGCAGCTGATGACCACCGACGGCGGGCCGCGCTATTCCACCATGGTTCCCGGCCTGTGGATGTACAAGCGTGCATTCGAATTCTCCAACTTCAGCTACGCCTCCGCCATCGGCCTGGCAATGTTCCTGATCATCCTCGTGCTGACCATTGTCAATAACCGGTTCATCAACACCGACATTGCAAAGTAGGAGGGAAGCGACTGTGAAATATCTGTTCCGACGGCGTCTTTTGGAGTTCACCAAGCATTTTGTCATTCTGCTACTGCTGTTCTTCACCTTCTGTCCGCTCATCATCATGGTCTTTAAGTCCTTCAAGAACATGGAGCAGAACACCTATGAGCCGTTCCTGCTGTCGTTTCCGCTGCATTGGGAAAACTATACGGTGGCATGGCTCAATGTCAAGCACGGCATTCTGAACTCGCTGATTACCACCGTGACCAGCACCGCCATCATTCTGGTGCTTTCGGCCATGGGCGCGTATGTGTTCGGCGCGTTTCGCTTTCCGGGGAAGGACATTCTCTACATTCTCGTGCTGGCGCTGATGATGATTCCCGGCATTCTGACGCTGGTTCCCATGTTCCTGCTGTCCAGCAAGCTGGGCATTCTGAACACAAAATGGGCCATCATCCTGCCCGGCATCCGTGCGGAACTGCCATTCGGCGTGTTCCTGCTGACGGCGTTCGTCAAGGGACTTCCCCACGAGATCTTTGAAGCTGCGAAAATCGATGGCGCAGGCATGGAAAATGTGTTTGTGCGCATCGTCATGCCGTTGATTCGGCCGATGCTGGCCACGCTGGCCATTCTATGCATCCTGTTCTTCTGGAACGACATTATCTGGCCGAACATCGCGCTGATGAAACAGAGCGAATACACCATCGCCGTAGCTCTCAAGCCCTTCTCCGACGCCAACGCCAGCACCAACTACCGCAACTACGGCCCGGTCATGGCCGCCTATGTCATCGTCTCGCTTCCGCTGCTGATCGCCTTCTTCTGCGCCAGCAAGCAGTTCATCGAAGGCATGACCTCGGGCGCCATCAAAATGTGACGACTAAGCAAGTTTCGCTTTCTTATTCGTAAAAAACATTTTTAGAAATGGAGAATACCGCCCATGAAACTTTATTCCTTTACCCGAAACGCCTCCATGATCGGCGCGAAGAGCCGCCTGCTGAAGGACTATCTGCCCGTGGAGACGGCGTGGTTCAAGACGCTGTTTTCGGCGAAGAAGGGCCAGTCCCTCCGGCTGAGCCTGTTCGCCGCCTCCCGCTACTGCCTGTATGTCAACGGCGAAATGGCGTTCAACGGCCCGCAGAAGGGCGACAAGAACGCCTCCTTCGTCGATTCCGTGGAGATCGGCTCCTTCCTGCGCGACGGGCAGAACGTGCTGGCGCTGAAGGTCACGTCCTATCCCCCGGCGGAGGCCTATCTCTACAACCGCGGCGCGAGCAACATCGGCCCCTACGGCGTGACGGGCACGGCCTCGGGCCCCTGCCTGCTGGCGGTGACCGAGAATCAGAGCGTCGATCTGTCCACCGGCTATGCCGAATGGTTCGTGATGAACGACGCGTCCGTGGACTACGACGAGTTCGAACCGGGCTTCATCATGGGCGGCATGGAGAACGTCAATGCCGCCCTCGCCTCCGCCCACTGCACCGACGACAGCCTCGAGGGCTTCGAGCCGGCGGTCAGCCGCTGGATCTACCGCGCGGGCATCTCCACGGAGCTCGCGCCCTTCATGCTCTACGAGCGCACGCTGCCGGCCATGCGTCTGGACGCGCCGGAGCATTTCGAAAAAATCACCGCCGCCGTCGTGCCGGGCTGCGAGAAAATCGACCTTCGCGCCGGGCAGACGCTGCCCGCCCACGGCCGCTTCAGCGTGGATCTGGACGCGCAGGCGCTTCAGACCGCCTATTTCTCCATCGCCTTCCGCGGAGGCAAGGGCGCAAAGGTGGAAATCCACTACGCCGAGGCCTACAGCAGCGAAAACCGTGAGGGCGCGTATCCCATGCCCGTCAAGGGCCGCCGGGACGACTGCGAGCGCTTCGACTTCCTCGGCCTTGTGGATCGCCTGACGCTGGACGGCCGGGAATTCACCTATCAACCCTTCTGGTTCCGCACCTTCCGCTTCGTCCGCATCGTGATCGAAACCGCCGGCGAGGCGCTCACCGTCGCGCCGCCGACCTTCCGCACCACGCGCTATCCTCTTCAGGTGCGCGCGAAGATCGAGCCGGAGCAGCAGTGGGTGAAGGCGCTGTGGGACATCTCCGTGCGCACGCTGGAGCTGTGCATGCACGAGACCCACGAGGACTGCCCCTACTACGAGCAGCTCCAGTACATTCTGGACACCCGGCTTCAGATGCTGTTCACCTACGCCCTGAGCGCCGACACGCGCATGGCCGAGAACGTCATCTATTTCTTCCATTCCTCGCTGCTGCCCGAGGGCCTGCTCCAGTCCCGCTATCCCTGCACGGCTCCGCAGGTCATCCCCGTCTTCGCGCTGCACTGGATCGGCATGCTGTCCGACTACCAGCGCCAGACGGGCAGCGACCGCCTCACCCGGCGCTATCGCACCACCATGGAGAGCATTCTCGAATGGTACCATCGCAAGGTGGGCGCGTCGGGCATGGCCGAGCGGCTGGGCTACTGGGAGTTCTTCGACTGGCCGGAGCAGTGGGGCTCGGGCCACGCCGGAACGCCCACCGCGGCGGTCAACGAGGGCGTTTCCGCCTGTGAAAACCTCGTCTACGCCTATTTCACCGGTCTGGCCGCCGATCTGCTGGAGAGCATCGGCCACGCCCAGCTGGCGGACTACTACCGCGCTCAGCGCGCCTCTGTGCTCAGCAGCGTGCAGCGCCTTTGCTGGGACGAGGAAAAGCAGCTCTATCGCGAGGGCCCGACCACGCGGGAGTACTCCCAGCACGCCCAGGCCTACGCCGTGCTCTGCGGCCTGATCTCCGGCGACGAGGCGACCGCGCTCATGCGCCGCGCGCTCAGCGACAAAACGCTGGTGCAGTGCACCTATCCGCTCCAGTTCGCCCTGTTCCGCACGCTGGAGAAGGTCGGCCTGTACGAGGAGACCGAGAAGCAGTGGGAGCTCTGGAAGGTGCTGCTCGGCGAGAACCTCACCACCATTCCTGAGGTGCCCGGCCCGCAGGCCCGCAGCGACTGCCACGCCTGGGGCGCGCAGCTGCTGTTCGAGTATCCTCATCGCATCCTCGGCGTGTATCCCGACCTGCCCGGCTACGCGCGCATCGGCGTCCGCCCCATGGGTCTGTATCTCGGTCAGGCCGCCGGCGAGGTGCCCACGCCCATGGGCATGGTCTCCGTCCGCTGGACGATGAGGGACGGCCGCTTCTCCATGGAGGCAAAGTGGCCCGCGGGCGTGCCCGCCCGCATCACGCTGCCCGACGGCCGCGTGATCGACTCCGAGACCGGCGCGTTCCGCGTGGAATAACCTCTCCCTGCGCCCGGCGCGGCGAGCTTCGGCTCCCGCGCCGGGCGCATCTTTTTGAGCATCAGCGCAGATTTTTCCAATGACAAAGTAGAATATTTCAATGTTGTCAACTCCCCTCGGCTGTGCTACAATGAGCATGCACAATTTACGCAGCAAAGGAGCATATCCATGACCAATCGAGATCGTTTTCTGGCGGTATTAAACGGGAAAATGCCCGACGACCGCCTTCCCGTCGTCGAATGGGCTTCCTGGTGGGATCTGACGCTGAACCGCTGGCACGGCGAGGGCCTTGACCCGGCGCTGACCGGCGACGAGCTGTTCAGGGCGCTGGATCTGGACGTTCTGCGCCAGTTCTGGTTCCGTCACACCGCCCCCGGCTGCCCTCAGCCCGCGTCCCACGGCGCGGCGATTATGGAGGACGAGGGCGACTACGAAAAGCTCAGGCCCTTCCTCTATCCCGAGCACGCCAACGACGGCATGCTGGAGGAGATGCGCCGCATCGCGCCCATGCACGAAAAGGGCGAAATCACCCTGTGGTACACGCTGGAGGGCGCGTTCTGGTTCCCCCGCACGCTGTTCGGCATCGAGGGCCATCTGTATTCCTTCTATGATTATCCCGAGCTGTACCATCAGATTCTGGACGATCTGGCCAACTGGCAGATCCGCCTGCTGGACAAGGTCTACGCCGTCTGCACGCCGGACTTCATGACCTTCGCCGAGGACATGAGCTACAACAACGGCCCCATGATCTCCAAGGATATCTTCGACGAGTTCCTCGCGCCCTACTATCGCAGGATGGCCGCCTACGTCCGCAGCCACGGCACCAGGGCCATCATCGACTCCGACGGCGACATCACCATGATGGTTCCGTGGCTTCAGAGCGTGGGCCTCGAGGGCATTCTGCCGCTGGAATGTCAGGCCGGCGTGAACATCCCGCGCCTGCGCACCCTGTTCCCGGACTTCATCCTCATCGGCGGCTTCGACAAGATGGTCATGAAGAACGGCGAGGAGGCCATGCGCGCCGAGTTCGAGCGCATTTTCCCCGTCATGAAATCCGGCCGCTACGTCCCGGGCGTGGACCATCAGACCCCGCCGGACGTGTCGCTGGAAAATTATCACATCTACGTCCGCCTGCTGCATGAATACGCGCGCAGGGCCGTGGAGGAATAAAATCTATCGCGCGCTCCGGAGAAAAAGTCTCCGGCGCGCGCTTTCATTTGGGGATTGCGCAAACCGCGCATTTGGCGTATAATGTTTATTGGAAAATCGTTTATTCTTCAAGGAGGACAAGTTCCATGAAAGTCGCCGTCATCGGCTGCGGCGCCATCGCTAACGCCGCCCACATTCCCTCTTACATGAACAATCCCGAAGCGGAGATCAAGTATTTCTGCGACATCATTCCCGAGCGCGCCGAGGCCGCCGTGGAGAAGTACGGCTGCGGCACGGCCATCACCGACTATCACATCGCCCTGAACGACCCCGAGATCGAGGCCGTGTCCGTCTGCACGCCCAACAACATGCATCCCACCATCTCCATCGACGCGATGCGCGCCGGCAAGGACGTTCTGTGCGAAAAGCCCGCCGCCCGCACCTACGCCGAGGCGCTGGAGATGCAGAAGGTGCAGCACGAGACCGGCCGCATCCTGAACATCGGCGTGGTCAACCGCTTCAACGACAGCGTCAACCTCATCAAGAAATTCATCGACGACGGCAAGCTGGGCGAGGTCTTCCACGTCTACGTCTCCTTCCGCGCCCATCGCTCCATTCCCGGTCTGGGCGGCGCCTTCACCACCAAGGCCATCGCCGGCGGCGGCGCGCTGATCGACTGGGGCGTGCACTATCTGGACATCGTCATGTACTGCTGCGGCGACCCAAAGCCCGTCACCGTCACCGGCGAGGCCTTCTGCAAGCTGGGCAGGGACATGAAGAACTACGCCTACAAGTCCATGTGGGCCGAGAACACCAAGAACGTCGACGGCACCTACGACGTGGACGATTCCGTCACCGCCCTGATCCGCACCGAGGGCCCGGTCATCACCGTCAACGGCGCGTGGGCGCAGAACATCGGCCAGTCCGAGACCTACATCGACTTCATGGGCGACAAGGCCGGCATCCGCCTGCAGTACGGCTCCGACTTCACGGTCTACACCGCCGAGCACGGCGCGCTGATCGAGTACAAGCCCGAGTTCAAGATGCGCGACCATTTCCAGAATGAGATCGACGCGTTCGTGGACTGCGTCAAGACCCGCAAAAAGCTGCCCTCCCACATCGACACGGTCATCATCACCGCCAGGATGATGCAGGCCATCTACGATTCCTCCGCCGCCCATCAGGAGCAGAAGCTGGACTAAGAGTACAGTTTCCACGCCTGACCGGCACACAAAACCCGCGCCGAAATCTCGGCGCGGGGCTTTCTTTTTCTCTCTTACAGCAGCTTCACCAGTCGATCCACCGGCAGGGCGCACAGCAGCGCCTGCTCGCCGGTGTGTGCGCCGTGGTTCTGGGTAATGGCCTCCATGATGTCGTTGCGCTTGTCCCGGGCACAGGCGATGAGCACGGCCTCCTTTTCGTCCTGAAGGGAGACGCCGTGGAACTGCTCCAGCCGCTGCGCGCCCACCCAGCGTCCGCGGATGACGGTGCCGCCGGTGGCTCCGGCCGCGCAAGCGGTCTGCATCAGGCGGTCGGTGCCGCCCTGATTGACGGTGACGAGAATGAGGCTGTATTCCTTGTCATTGGACATGTGGTGCGCTCCTCCTTCGGCAATGCTGCCCGCGGGCACGGCCAGCGCGGACGCGAGAAAATGGGAAACGGCGGTCATGGGCACGCTCAGGGCGATGCCTCGCACGCGGAGGATGCCGCGATAGCCGTCGTCGTCGTCCAGTCGGTTCAGCAGCGCGTCCACCGCCGCGGCGTCGCCGAAGCCCACCAGCAGATCGCGCTCGCGATGGGTCAGCCCCAGCAGATCCATCAGCTCTGAGGTCGCGGTTCCGTCGGCGGCGATCTGCAGATGCAGCTGCACGCCGTTCTGGGCGTAGAGCTTCGCCAGCGCCAGCCCGTCGCCGCGGTCGACGATGGTGAGCATCAGCTTCATCCGGTTCACGAGCCCACCTCCCCGTCATAATACACCACAAAGTCGGTCTGCGCCGCGTGATCGGGCTGCGGGCGCGTGCCCCGGCGCTTCAGCCGGTCGCGCAGACCCAGCAGCTGGATGGTCACCAGCGGCGTCATGGCCACCATGGCCACGATTCCGAAGGCGTCGGTGAGCATGTTGCCGCCCACCGCCTCGCACGCGCCCATGGCCAGCGGGCTGAGAAACGCCGCCGTCATCGGCCCCGAGGCCACGCCGCCGGAGTCGAAGGCCACGCCGGTGAACACGTCCGAGACGAAAAACGTCAGCGCCAGCGCCAGCGCGTAGCCGGGAATCAGGAGCCACAGAATGGACACGCCCGTCAGAATGCGGATCATCGCCAGCCCCACCGACAGCGCCACGCCCGCCGACAGGCCCAGCTGCATCTCCCGGGCGGTGATGTTGCCGCTGGTCAGCTCCTCCACCTGCTTGTTCAACACGTGCACCGCCGGCTCGGCCGCCACGATGAAGTAGCCGATGACCATGCCGATGGGAATCAGCAGGAAGGGATATCTGCCTCCGGCGATGGACTTTCCCAGCAGATAGCCCGCCGAGAGGAAGCCCTCGTTCACGCCCGTCAGAAACATCACCAGTCCCGCATAGGTATACGCAAGGCCCACGCAGATGCGCCGGAGCTGACCGGCCCGGAAGCGCCGGGAAATCAGCTGGAACACCAGAAACACGCCGGCGATGGGCAGCACCGCCAGCGCCACCTCTCTGGCGTAATGGGGCAGCGCCCAGATGAACTGCATCGCCGCCTCCCGGGTGGAGCTCACCTGCGCCACGCGCACGGTGGAGGTCGCCGCCTCCTCGGGCGAATAGAACACGCCCAGCAGCAGCACCGCCAGCACCGAGCCGATGCTGCACAACGCGATCAGGCCGAAGGAGTCGGCCTGAGAATGCTTGTCGCTGCGCAGGCTGGCCATGCCGATGCCCATGGCCATGATGAACGGCACGGTGATGGGCCCGGTGGTCACGCCGCCGGAGTCAAAGGACATGGGAATGAACTCCTTCGGCGTGAGAAACGCCAGAAGGAAGGTCAGCGCGTAGAAGAAAAGCAGCGCGTGGGAGAGCTTGACGGAGAACACCGTGTGCAGAAACGACACGGCCAGAAACATCCCCACGCCCGCCGCCACCGACAGAATCAGCACCCGGTTGGGAATGGACGGCACCTGCTGCGCCAGCAATTGCAGATCCGGCTCGGCGATGGTGATCAGCGCGCCCAGCACGAAGCACACCGTCAGCGGCAGGCCGATCCTGCGCGATTTGCTCATCTCAATGCCGATGCCCTCGCCCATGGGCATCATGGACAGATCCACGCCCAGCGTGAACAGCCCCATGCCCAGCACCAGCAGCAGCGCCCCGAACAGAAACATGACCATCGTTCCCGGCTCCAGCGGCGCCACCGTCACGCACAGCAGCAGAACCACCGCCGTGATGGGCAGCACCGATGACAGCGACTCCTGAATTTTCTCCCTCAGCGTCCGTATCCATCCCCGCTTCAAATCCTCACGCTCGCTTTCCTCGTCCTCTCTTTGGGTAAAACTCTTCCAATATGATCTTATCACTTTTTGCTTTTCCGTGTCAATAGCGTCGATAAAGATTCTTTTCAGAAACTTTCCCTCAAATCCGGCAGTTCGGAAGCGTCCGCCGCCTCCCGTAAAAATTCGCCATGCCGCAGGTGAGTTTTTAATCTTTACACGCCCCTTCGCTTTCGTGTATAATAACTTTAGCCGCCGGAATCCGTCCGGCAAATATCGCACAGCATGGAGGAAATCCAAAATGACCAATCGAGAACGCTTTGCGAATATCCTCAACAAGAAGAGCGATCACTGCGGCTTCTGGCACGGCAACCCCAATCCCGCCAGTCAGGAATATCTCTTCGGCAGCCTGAACGTGAAGGACGACTTCGAGTTCGGCCTGAAGCTGGGCAGCACCTGCCGCTGGATCATGCCCGACGAGCACCACGTCTGGAAGCATCCCGATGGCAGGCCCTATTTCGACCCGCTGGGCGGGCAGGAGCGCCATTCCCTGAGCCAGCCGGGCGTGTTCGCCGACTGCGAGGATGTGGACGAGGTGGAGAAATACCCCTGGCCCGACCCGAAGTACTGCGACTTCACCGAAACCATCGCCGAGATCGACAGGACCATTGCCGCGGATCAGGCGGTGCTCTCGGGCATGTGGTCGTGCTTTTTCCACAATGTCTGCGATTACTTCGGCATGGAGAATTACTTCATCAAGATGTACACCGATCCGGACGTGGTGGAGGCCGTCACCGAGCACATCGCCGACTTCTACATGCAGGCCAACGAGGCGCTGTTCCGTCAGGCCGCGGACAAGATCGACATGTTCTTCTTCGGCAACGACTTCGGCAGCCAGCTGGATCTGCTGATCTCCCCGGAGGCCTTCGACCGCTTCGTCATGCCCACCTTCGTCAAGTTCACCAATCTCGCCCACAAGTACGGCATGAAGGTGCTGCTGCACTCCTGCGGCTCCATCGACCGGGTCATTCCCCGGCTGATCGACGCGGGCGTGGACGCGCTGCATCCCATTCAGGCCAGGGCGCGCGGCATGGACGCGGTGCATCTGTCCCAGGCCTACGGAAAGGATCTGGTGTTCGTCGGCGGCGTGGACACCCAGGAGCTGCTGCCCTTCGGCACGCCCCGGCAGGTGCGCGACGAGGTGCGCCGCCTGCGCGATCTCTTCGGCCCCAACTACGTCGTCTCGCCCAGCCACGAGTCCATCCTGCCGGGCGTGACCATCGAAAACGTGCTCGCGATGGCCGAGGCCGCCGCGGAATAAAGCGAAATTACGAAAGGACAACGACCATGTACCATGTCATCGAGGAAATCTTCAAACAGGTCATCCAGTATTCCACGATCCTGATGGAGCTGGCCGGCATGCTCATTGTGCTGGCCACCGGCGCAAAGTGCTTCTATGGCGTGCTGAAACACCGCGAGGGCGTGCGCACCGAGCTGGCCGAGGGCATCTCGCTGGCGCTGCTGTTCAAGATGGGCGGCGAGGTGCTGCGCACCGTCATCGTCCGCACCTGGGACGAGCTGGCCATTCTCGCGGCCATCATCGTCATCCGCAGCATGCTGACCTTCCTGCTCCATTGGGAGATCAAAAGCGAAAAGGCCCCGGAAGCGGCCATGGAGGAGCAGTCATGCAGCGAAAAGACAGCCTGATGGTCATCGGCGCGGCCATCGGCGACGTGACCGTGATGCCCGCGCCGAAGAACCTGCCGTCCGCCGGCTCCACGCCCATGGAGCGCATCCGCCTGTCCACCGGCGGCGACGCGCTGAACGAAGCCACCGTCGCCGCCCGTCTGGGCTGCAAAACCGCGCTGGTCACACTGCTGGGCCGGGACGACATGGCCGCCATCATCCGCGGCCATTGCGATCGCGAGGGCGTGCGCCTGCTCGGGCCGGAGGCGCCTGAAATGGACACGGGCCTGAACGTGGTGCTGGTGGACGAGACCGGCGAGCGCCGCTTCCTCACCAACGCCAACAGCACGCTGCGCCGGCTGAGTCTCGCCCACATCCTGCCCGTGCTGGAGACGGAGGAATACGCCGCCGCCCGGGCGGTCTGTCTGGCCAGCCTGTTCGTCTCGCCCGCGCTGACGCTGACGGACACGGAGACGCTCTTCCGCCGCGTCAAGGCCGACGGAAAGCTCCTCTGCGCCGACACGACGCGCCCGAAACACGGCGAAACCGCCGCCGACGCGGCGGGCGCGCTGAAGCATCTGGACTGGTTCTTCCCGAACCTCGAGGAGGCCCTGCTCCTGACCAAAGCCGACAGCCCCCGCGCCGCCGCCGAAGCGCTGCTGAGCGCGGGCGTGCGCCACGTCGCCCTCAAGCTCGGCGGCGAGGGCTGCCTGCTCGCCAGCCGGGAGACGGATTTCGGCGAGGATTTTCCTTCGTCCACCCATTTCCGCGTTGTTCCCGCGGTGCCCGGCGTTCACTGCGTAGACGCCACCGGCGCGGGCGACACCTTCGCCGCGTCGTTCCAGTGCGCGCTGCTGGCGGGCGAGCCGCCGGTGCGCTGCGCCGCCTATGCCAACGCCGTCGCCTCTCTGTGCGTCGAGCAGCCCGGCGCGACCTCGGCCGCGCTCGCCCCCGACGAAATCGCGCGCCGAAGAGACGCGGTTCTCGCGCGGCTGTGAGCGAAAGGCCGGCCAAGACGCGCTTGCCACGAAATTGCACAGCCGAATTTTCCGAATAACCCCTTTGCGCCACCCAATGCCGCGCCGCGCCTTTTCGCGCGGCGCGTCTGTCTGACCCGAAGTTTCATTTGCATTCCCGATCAAAAGCGTGTATAATAACCCCATGCGGCGGCGCGAACGCCTCCGCATGTTTGCTGCGCAAATCATTTCCCGCCCGATGGAGGAGCAAAATATGGATAATTGGATGGAAATCACGGTGCTGACCACCACCGAAGCCGCCGACCTGATTTCTGAGGTGCTGCTGGAGGCCGGCAGCGAGGGCACGATGATCGAGGACAAAAACGACGTGTTCGCCAATCAGCGCCCCGAGGGGCAGTGGGACATCATCGACGAAGCCATCGCCGAGCGCATCGGCGACGACGTGAAGGTCACGGGCTACTATCCCGCCGACGCGAACCTCCGCGACGTGATGGCGCGCATTCAGTCCGAGCTGGAGCGCCTGCGCGGCATGGAGCTGGGCATGGATCTCGGCAAGCTGGAAATCCGCACCGAGGGCTTCGAAAACGAGGACTGGGCGGAGAGCTGGAAGAAGTCCTACAAGCCCTTCCGCTTAGGCGAGCACATCGTCATCCGCCCCGGCTGGACGCAGTACGACCCTCAGCCCGGCGACAGGGTCATCGAGATCGACCCCGGTCTGGCCTTCGGCACCGGCACCCATGAGACCACCGGCATGTGCGCGGCACTGATCGAGAAGTACGTCCGCCCCGGCATGCGCGTCATCGACATCGGCACCGGCTCGGGCATTCTGGCCATCGCCGCGGCGCACATGGGCGCGGGCGAGGTGCTGGCCACCGATCTGGACGCCACCGCCGTGCGCGTGGCCGAGGAAAACGCCCGCATCAACGGCTTCGGCGGCAAAATCGACTGCCGCTGCGGCGATCTGCTGGACGTGGTGGACGTGTGCGGCGACGTGGTGGTGGCCAACATCATCGCCGACGTCATTCTCATGCTGGCCGAGCCGGTGCGCGCGCGCATCGCCGACGGCGGCGTGTTCATCTGCTCCGGCGTCGCGCTGGAGCGCCGGGAGGACGTGCGCCGCGCGCTGCTCGAGGCGAATTACGAGCTGCTCGACGAGCCCGTGAAGGGCGAATGGGCGGCCTTCGCCGCGAGGAAGCGCTGATGGCCGCGTTCTATCTGACGCGCACCGGCGCGCCGGGCGACGAAATCCCGCTTCCGAAGGAGGAGGCCCAGCACGCGCTGAAGGTGCTCCGCCTGGGCGAGGGCGACGAGATCGACGCGCTGGACGGCGCGGGCGGCCGGTTCCGGGCCGTGGTCGTCTCGGCACACGGCGGCGAATGCGTCGTCCGACTGACCGAGAGCCTGCCCTCCAACGAGCCGCCGGTTCGCCTGACCCTCTATCAGGGCCTGCCCAAGGCCGACAAGCTGGAGTTCATCGTCCAGAAGCTCACCGAGCTGGGCGCGGCCGCCGTGGTTCCCGTCAAAATGGAGCGCAGCGTCGTCCGCACGGACGCGAAGGACGGCGAAAAGCGCCGGGAGCGGCTGAGCAAAATCGCCCATGAGGCCGCCAAGCAGTGCCGCCGCGCCCTCGCGCCGGAGATCGCCGCGCCGCTGACGTGGAAGCAGACCCTTTCGCGCATGGCCGAGCACGACCTGATTCTCGTTCCATGGGAGGACGCGCGGGAGAACACGCTGAAGCAGGCCTTCGCCGCCGCGCCCGAGGCCCGGAGCATCGGCCTCGTCGTCGGCCCCGAGGGCGGCATGACGGCGGAGGAAATCGCCGCGCTGAAGGAAATCGGCGCGCAGCCCGTCACGCTGGGCCGGCGCATCCTGCGCGCGGAGACCGCCGCCGTGGCCGCCGCCGCCGTGACCATGGCCCTGTGGGGAGATTTATAAAGCGCCGGAACGACGCGCCTGCGGGAGCGCCAAACTGTGCGCCGCCGAGCGCGTAAACCGCGTTCCCACCGCGCCGCGCAGGTTCCGCAGAGCGCTTGCCGCGTTTCCCACTGCACCACACAGGTCGCGCGCGGGCACTCACCGCGTTCCCGCCGCGTCATACAGGTGTGCGGATCGTTTCCCGCCGCGCCGCGCGGATTCCGTCCGCGGCGAAAATCACTTTCCCCGTTTTTCAACAGCCGAAGGAGACAACCATGAAAACCATCGCCGCAGCCACGCTGGGCTGCAAGGTCAACCAGTACGACACCGAGGCCATTTTAGAGGCCTTCGAGCGCGCGGGCTATGCGTCCGTGCCCTTCAGCGCCGACGCGGACGTGTACCTCGTCAACACCTGCACCGTCACCGGCACCGGCGATCAGAAGTCGCTCAAGACCATCCGCCGCGCCGCGCGGCTGCATCCCGACAGCGCCATCCTCGTCTGCGGGTGCCTGGCTCAGCGCGAGGCGGAGAGCATCGCCCGGATGGACAACGTAAGGCTCGTTCTGGGCGTGCAGCGCCGGGCCGAGGCCGTCGAGCTGCTGGAAAGGGCGCTGGCCGAAAGCACCACCATCAACGCCGTCGCGCCGCTCAGGGGCGCGGGGTTTGAAAAGCTGTTCGTCTCGCGCCACGAGGGCAGGACCCGGGCGACCATGAAGATTCAGGAGGGCTGCGACCGCTACTGCGCCTACTGCATCATCCCGACGGTGCGCGGGCCGGTGCGCTCCATGCCTCTAAACGACGTGAAGGCCGAGGCAAAGCGGCTGGCCGACTCGGGCTATCGGGAAATCGTGCTCACGGGCATCCATCTGGCCAGCTACGGCCGGGGCACGGACGATGCGCTCATCGACGCGATCCGCGCGGTGCACGACACGCCGGGCGTGGCGCGGGTGCGTCTGGGCTCGCTGGAGCCGAAGATCGCCGACGAGGTCTTCGCTCGGGCTCTGTCCGAGCTTCCCGGGCTGGCGCGCCAGTTCCATCTGTCGCTGCAGTCGGGCAGCGCCGGCGTGCTCAAACGCATGAACCGCCGCTACACGCCGGAGGAATACCTCGCCGCCTGCGAGACGCTGCGCCGGTGGATGCCGGGCTGCGCCGTCACCACCGACGTCATCGTCGGCTTCCCCGGCGAGACCGAGGCGGAATTTGCCGAGACGCTGGACTTCGTGTGCGCGGCGCGCTTCGCCCGCATCCACGTGTTCCCCTATTCCCGCCGCTCCGGCACCGCCGCCGACCGCATGGACGGCCAGATTCCCGAGGCGGTCAAGCATGAGCGCGCCCAAAAACTCATCGCGCTTGGGAACCAACTGGAAAGAGAATACGTCTCATCTATGGTGAACACGGTGCAGACCGTGCTGTTCGAGCAGCCGGCCGGCGAAGGGCTGGCCGAGGGCTACACCGGCGAATATGTTCGCGTCCGCGCGCCCGCGCAGCCCGGAAGCCTGATTCCGGTGCGCATCGTCCGCGCGGAGGACACGCTGGCCGTCGGCGAGCCGACGACCGTCAACGGGAGGTGAAAAGACATGGACTGCCTGTTCTGCAAGATTATTGCGGGAGAAATCCCGTGCACCAAGGTCTATGAGGACGACAAGGTGTTCGCGTTCCGCGACATCAACCCTCAGGCGCCGGTGCACGTTCTGGCCCTGCCCAAGAAGCACATGGCCAATATTCTGGAGTGCGACGGCGAGACCGCGCAGGCGCTGGCCGCTGCGGTGCAGACCATCGCCCGTCAGGAGGGCGTGGCCGAGGACGGCTTCCGCCTGGTGAACAACTGCGGAAAGAACGGCGCGCAGACGGTGAACCACCTGCACATTCACGTGCTGGGCGGCCGCCAGATGGGCGAAAAGATGGCCTGAGGATCGTTTACGGTGCGCCATTCATGACAAATCGGGCAATATTTTGTGAAAATTCGAAATTCTGTCCGCCGGGGGTTGACTTGAATGCTCCTGTTGCAGTATAATGTCTGATGTGGCGAACCCCATGCTACATTGGCGTATGCCATTCAATCGCGAGGGGAGGGAAAGCACATGTCCGAGGTACGCATTCGGGAAAATGAATCATTGGAAAGCGCACTGCGTCGTTTTAAGCGCAAGACCGCTCGTGATGGTATCCTTGCCGAGGCAAGAAAAAGAGAGCATTACGAGAAGCCCAGCGTAAAGCGCAAGAAGAAGGCTGAAGCCGCTCGCAAGCGCAAGTATTAAGCCAATGAAGGCCCCTTTGCCACGCAAAGGGGCTGTTTTCTCTATTTTCCGCTCCATTCCCTTCGTTTTTCGGTATTTTTGGTTCCGCTTTCGCATATCCTTGTATATCGACAAAACGGGACGCGCTCCGCGTCCGGAGAATTCCATATGAACTACACCATTTTTCTGTGGCCCCACGCCAACGCGCGCTATCGCACCGAGTCGGCCCGTCTGGCGCTGGCCGAGCTGGAAATGCTGCTGCGCCGGATCGCGCCGGACGCGAAGGCGGCCGTCGGCGAATCGGCCGAGCTGCCCACGCTGGAGATTCAGTGCGCTTCCCCGCTGAGCGACGCCGACGTGGCCGCGCTGCGCGGACTTTCGCTTTTGTACGCGCTGTTTGAGCGCCGCGGCGACGCGCTGATTCCCCTGGCCGGGCGCGAACAGGCCTATCTGGGAGAGGATCTGCCGGGCATTCTGAAGTACAAGGGCAAGACCAACGAGCTGTTCACCCAGCTGCTGGTGAACGTCGCCCTCTATTGCGGCGACTACCTGGCCTCCCCCGAGCCCATCCGCCTGCTCGACCCCATGTGCGGCCGCGGCACCACGCTGTTCGTGGGCGCGAATCGCGGCTGGCAGTGCACGGGCACGGACGTGGACAAAGCCGATCTGAAGGAAGCCGAGACGTTTTTCAAGCGCTATCTGGAATATCACCGCTTCAAGCACGCGCTGGAGCGCGAGTCCTTCACGCTGAAGGGCAAAAAAAGCGCGCCGGGCGCGGCGTTCACCTTCGCGGACACGCCGGAGCATTTCCGCCAGAAGCAGACCGCGTCGCTGAAGCTGACCAACTGCGACGCGACCGAGGCCCGCGAGGCCTTCGGCTCCCGCGCGTTCCATCTCATCGCCTGCGACCTGCCCTACGGCGTGCAGCACGCCTCCCAGGGCGGCAGTCTGGAAAAGCTGCTCGCCCGGGCGCTGCCCGGCTGGCGAGGCATGCTCAAGCCCGGCGGAACCGTGGCGGTTTCGTTCAACGCGCAGACGCTCAAGCCTGCGCGCGTCCACGAGCTGATGGCCGAGGCGGGCCTCTCCCCCGTGGAGGAGACTTCCGACGGCCGCTTCGCCCACTGGGTGGAGCAGGCGGTCACCCGCGATCTGGCGGTGGCCCGCCGCGGCTGAGCCGTTCACTCCCGGCGAAGGCGCTCCGTCTCCGCCGGGAGAAAGAAAAATTTCGCATATTTGCATCCCGACGATCCATCCGATTTCGTCGTTTCATTTGTATTCCTAAGGCAATACCGCCCAATTCGGCGGTGCGTCAGGCTCTGTCTTTTCCGCCATCTGCGGCATGC
>ERZ780195.1052-NODE-1052-length-24460-cov-14.232862_pt1 | contig 24460 bp, 20 predicted proteins | sample MGYA00511017_ERZ780195 | MGnify/ENA primary metagenome ERZ780195 (study PRJEB29588, sample SAMEA2159974) | human gut metagenome | biome: human gut; feature: human-associated habitat; material: faeces | place: Denmark | collected 2008/2010 ...
TCAAGGATCGCCGCTGTCGTTTCTCGCGACAACATTGAGAATTATACCAGCTTTTCCATGCCTTGTCAACACTTTCCGGAACGAATTAACATTTTTTACCGTTCTGTCTGAATCTGGCGCAAAACCGGCTGAATTTGGCGGTTTTCCAGCGCGTTTTCGACGGTTTCGGGGATGAAATCGAAGTCGGCGACGACGGAATTGGGCTTTTCCACCCAGTCGTCCTGTCGGAAGGGCACGAAAAAAATGTGCTTCGCGGGCAGCAGCGCGCCGATATTTTTCGCGCTCTGGCCGAGTCCGTCGTTGGTGGAGACGGCCAGAACTACCGGTCGACCGTTGCGCAGATGGGATTTCACGCACAGCGCGGCGGGCGTATCCGTGACGCCGCAGGCGATTTTCGCCAGCGTGTTGCCCGTGCAGGGCGCGACCACCAGCGCATCCAGCAGCTTCTTCGGGCCGACGGGCTCCACCTGCTCCAGCGTGTTCCAGATTTTTCGGCCGCAGATTTCCTCAAAAATCTGCACGGCGCGGCAGGCCGGGTAGAACCGCGTGTCCAGCGAGCACGCGTTGAACGACATGATGGGATACAACTCCGCGCCCGCGCCGCGCAGCGCCCTCCAGCTCTCGAACACCTTCTTAAACGTGCAGAACGATCCGGTCATGACGCAGCCGATTTTCTTTCCTTCCAAATTCCGCTCACTCACGGCAAATTCCTCCTCCCGCTCGAAAAATGGCGCGCATCAGCGCCCGCGCGGCGCTGTAGGGGCAATAGCGTCCCGGCAGCTTCGGCTCGCGCCACGCCCGCAGATTCAGCGCCTGCGCCGCCTCCAGATCCACGCCGTAGGGCGGGCTGGCCAGATCGACGATGAGCGCGTCCCGGTCGGCGTGCTCCAGCTCCGCCCGGCCGAGCACCCGCGCTGGCGGTGTGGAGAACACGAGCTTCTTTCCCGGCAGCGCTTCGGCGATCTCCTCCGTGGCGACGCTCTGCGCGCCGCGCATCACCGCACCGTTGCGGCCGCGCTCGCTGCGCGAGGCCACCGTCACCCGGGCGCTCAGGCCCACGAGCATCTCCGTCAGCGCCCGGCCGATCCGGCCCCAGCCGATCACCATACACGCGCACTCCCTCAGCGACGCGTCTCCCGCGGCCATTACTGCGGAAATCGCGCCCTCGGCGGTGAGCCACGCGTTTTCCGCCAGCAGCTGTTCGTCCGCCCAGAGATTCACGCTGCGCAGCCGCCGGGAGATTCCTTCGGGCGCGGCGGGGCCGCAGAAATAGACCTGCGCGCCGGAGGGCAGTCGGGAGAGGATTTCGCCGTCGCCGGGATAGGGCCAGTTCAGCACCGCGGCGCGCGCCTCGCCCAGCTCCTCGCGCACGCCCCGGGGAACGCCGGGCACGCCGCAGTCGAAGCCATCGATCCATCGCGCGTCGCAGCCGTTGGCGCAGAGCATGCGCGTCAGATAGGCGTTTCGCGCATCGCCCCCGAGAATTGCATAGTCCACAGGCATCGCCTCCGTTTCATGCGGCATCCTATGAAAATCGCCCCGGAGCGGTTCCTGCCGAAACCGTCCGGAGCGGTTATATAAATATGTAGCGTTACTTCAAATTCTGTCCGTCTGAACGGCGTTTCTGCGATATTCCCGGGGCGTGCAGCCGCACTGCTCGGCGAACACCCGGTCGAAGGTGCGCAGATTGGCGAAGCCGCAGGCCACGCCGATCTCCTCGATGGGCCGCACGGTCACGCGCAGAAGCCGCCGGGCGCGCTCGATGCGCAGGGCGTTCAGATAGGCACGGAAGCTCATGTGGAGCTTCTCGTTGAGCACGTGAGACAGATAGGAATTGTTCACGCCCAGCGCCCGCGCCGTAGCTCGAACGCTCAGCGGCTGGGTCATGTTCTGGGACATGTACTGCATGGCGCGATAGAGGACGTCCGGCGGCACGCCGCCCGTCGGCTCCGGGCGCAGCGCCTCGCGCAGGCGCAGAAACAGCAGCGTCAGATACGCCCGGGCCAGCGCCTCGTCCATCCGCCGCGGGTCGGCCATCTCCTCCAGCCGCCTCAGGCAATGCTCCGCGTCCCGGTCCACATCGGAGAGAGTCACCACCGGACAAGCCGGCCGCGCCCCCGACCACTCGCCCTCCAGCTCCGGCAGCGTCTTTTCCGAAAAGAACATCAGCGTGCCCGAGACGCCCTGCTCCGGCGCGATGGAGTGGGGAATGCCCGGGAAGATCACCAGCAGCTGGCCCGGCTCGGCGGCGTATTCCGTTCCGTCCACCCGCGCCCGGGCCACGCCCTCCCGGGGAAGGATCATTTCGTAGGACGCGTGGAGATGCTCCGGCGACGACAGGCGCGCATAGGGCACGATCAGGCACTCGCCGGGCAGCCGCTGAATTGTGGGATGCATCCTCAAAACCGCACCTTTCGTCTGAAATTGTTTTGGTTTTGTCTGAAAGTATACACCCAAATGTGATATGATACAAGGGCATTCGACGGCATGGTGCGAAATAAATTTTCCACTGCCCAACCTGGAAAAGACGAGAGAACACAGGAGATGCTTATGCTTCATCAGATCAAATGGCTCTGGGACAACATCGACGCCAACCTGCACCGACGGCACATTCTCGCGCTGGTCATCTGCGTGATTACCTGCGGTCTGACGCTGGTGAACCCCGCGCTGACCCAGAAGCTGGTGGACGACGTGATCGTGGCGCAGAACCCCGAGCCGCTTCTGAAGCTGCTGGCCATCATGCTGGCGGTTCAGGGCGTGCGTCTGGGGCTGCGCTACTACATGATCATCACCATGGAGCGCGACGCGCAGAATCTGGTCTACAACCTGCGCTGCAAGCTGTTTACCCGGCTTCAGTACAACGACATGGCCTTCTTCGACCGCAACCGCGCGGGCGACCTGATGACGCGCCTGTCCGCCGATCTGGACTGGTGCCGCCACTTCACCAGCTACATCGACTACCGCATCATCGACTCGGTGTGCATGTTCCTGTTCACGACAATCTACCTGTTCTGCGTGAGCTGGAAGCTGACGCTGCTGCTGGTGATCGTCACGCCGATGCTGATGCTGATTACCAAGCTGTATTCGTCCCACGTCCGCCCGCGGTTCATCGCCATGCGCGACCGTCTGAGCGAGATGAACACCGCGGCGCAGGAGAACATCGCCGGCAACCGCGTGGTCAAGGCCTTCGCCCGGGAGGAATACGAAAAGGAGCAGTTCGACAGGCGCAACGAGGCGTTCATGGAGAGCAATCTCTCCATCAACAAGCTCTGGCTGAGTTTCTTCCCGTTCATCGAGCTGCTGGCCAACGCCATGATGCTCATCACCGTGTTCGTCGGCGGCCTGTTCATCATCTCCGGCGAGATCACCCCCGGCCAGCTGGCCGTGTTCACCAGCCTGAGCTGGGCCCTTTCGAACCCCATGCGCGAGCTGGGCAACCTGCTCAACGACCTGCAGCGCTTCTCCACCTCCGCCCAGAAGGTCATGGAGGTCTACTACGCCGCGCCCCACATCGTGGATTCTCCCGACGCCGTCGATCACGGCCGCATGGAGGGCAGGATCGAATTTAAGCACGTTTCCTATCGTCTGGACGGCAAGACCATCATCGACGACGTGAGCTTCACCGTGGAGCCGGGCCAGACCGTGGCGGTCATGGGCCCCACCGGCAGCGGCAAGACCACGCTGATCAACCTGCTCGAGCGCTTCTACGACGTGTCCGACGGTGAAATTCTCGTGGACGGCGCGAACGTCAAGGACTGGAAGCTCCAGCAGCTGCGCGGCGGCATCGGCACGGCCACGCAGGACGTGTTCCTGTTTTCGGACTCCGTGGACGGCAACATCGCCTTCGGCAACCAGAATCTGTCCGAGGATGAGGTGAAGGACTTCGCCCGCCGCGCCGCCGCCGGAGACTTCATCGAAAAGCTGGCCGACGGCTACGAGACCATCATCGGCGAGCGCGGCGTGGGCCTGTCCGGCGGACAGCGCCAGCGCATCGCCCTGGCCCGCGCGCTGGCGTTGAAGCCCAGCATTCTGGTCATGGACGACACCACCTCCGCCGTGGACTCGGAGACCGAGCAGTACATGCAGCAGCAGCTGCGCCAGCTGCCCTTCCCCTGCACCAAGTTCATCATCGCCCAGCGCGTGTCCTCCATGCGCGACGCCGACCTGATCCTCGTTTTGAAGGACGGCAGGGTCGCCGAGCGCGGCACCCACGAGGAGCTGGTGCGCAGCCACGGCTACTACTATCAGACCTACGCCCTGCAAAACGGCCTGACCGAGGAGGTGGAATGACATGGCGCGCAACAAATTCGACGTGGATGAGCGTCTGGAAACGCCCTTTCAATGGAAGCATCTCAAGCGCGCGGGCGCGTACATCGGCCGCCACAAATTCCAGATGATCGCCGCGCTGGTGCTCAGCGCGCTGGCGAGCGTCGCCTCGCTGTTCATTCCCAAGCTGACCCAGTGGGTGCTGGACGACGCGGTGCCCAACAAGGACACGGCGATGATCGGCCGCATGGCCGCCATGTTCGTGGGCATCATCCTCATCAGCATCGTGTTCACCACCATCCGCTCCCGCATCATGGCCTACGTCAGTCAGGAGATCATCTACGACATCCGCCGCGATCTGTTCGCCCATCTGCAGCAGCTGCCCTTCAGCTATTACGACAGCCGCCCAGCGGGCAAGATCCTCGTGCGCGTCATCAACTACGTCAACTCCGTCTCGGACATCCTGTCCAACGGAATCATCAACATGATTCTGGAGATCATCAACCTGATCTTCATCGTCATCTTCATGTTCTCCACCGATGTCAAGCTGGCGCTGATCATTCTGGCGGGCCTGCCTTTCTTCGTATTCATCGTGCTGATGCTCAAGCCGCGCCAGCGCAGGGCCTGGCAGGAGCAGAGCAACAAGAACTCCAACTACAACGCCTACCTGGCCGAGTCCATCGACGGTGTGCGCGTCAGCCAGCTGTTCGACCGTCAGGAGGTCAACATCGGCATCATGCGCAAGCTGGCCGAGGCCTGCCGCCGGGCGTGGATCAAGGCCATCTACATCAGCAACGCCGTCTGGCTCACCAGCGAATCGCTGACCCAGATCGTGCTGACCTTCCTGTACATCGCCGGCGTCTACTGGATCGGCGGCGGCTCCATGGTCTCCTTCGGCGTGATTCTGGCCATGAGCCAGTACGTGGGCCGCTTCTGGCAGCCCATCACCAATCTGGCCAACATCTACAACTCGTTCATCAACAACATCGCCTATCTGGAGCGCATCTTCGAGACGATGGACGAGCCGGTGGTGGTGGGCGACGCGCCCAACGCCGAGACGCTGCCCGACATCAGCGGAGAGGTGGAGTTCCGCGACGTGACCTTCGCCTACGAGCCGGGCATCGACATCCTCGAGCACGTGAACCTGCACGTCCGCGCGGGCGAAAGCATCGCGCTGGTGGGCCCCACGGGCGCGGGCAAGAGCACGGTGGTCAATCTGCTGTGCCGCTTCTACAACCTGAACGGCGGCTCCATCCTGCTGACCGACCGGGACGGCGGCGCCCACGACATCAGTCAGGTCACGCTGCACAGCCTGCGCAGCCAGCTGGGCATCATGCTTCAGGACAGCTTCCTGTTCACCGGCACGCTCAAGGAGAACATCCGCTACGGCCGGCTGGACGCCACCGACGAGGAAATCGTCGAGGCCGCCCGGCGCGTGCGCGCGGACGACTTCATCCGCGATCTGAAGGACGGCTACGACACGCCCGTCAAGGAGCGCGGCGGCAACCTCTCGCAGGGTCAGAAGCAGCTGGTGGCCTTCGCCCGCACGCTGCTGAGCGATCCGGCCATCCTGATTCTGGACGAGGCCACGTCGTCCATCGACACCCAGACCGAGAAGCTGCTGCAGGAGGGCATTCAGGAAATGCTCAAGGGCCGCACCAGCTTCATCATCGCCCATCGCCTGTCTACCATCAAAAACTGCGATCGGATTCTCTACATCGGCAACAAGGGCGTCATGGAATCCGGCAGCCACGACGAGCTGATGGCGAAGAAGGGGCTGTACTATCAGCTCTACACCACTCAGGCCAAGGAACAGGGACTGAACGTCTGACAACTGCGGCGGGGGAAGCGCTTCCCCCGCCGCCTTCGTACTCAGAGCAATATCTGGGTACTTCTTTTTTTGGCAAAGTCCGCGGCCCCCATCCAGACAGCGCCCGCCGCCAAGGATTTGCGGCAACGCCGCACAATTCGGCGGTGCGTCTGGCTCTGTCTTTTCTGCCATCTGCGGCATGCAAATTCCTCGATTTACCTCCAGTAAAGCTTCGGAATTTGCATTTGCATCTGACGAAAAATTCATTCGCCGGACGATCGCCTCATTTGTGAGGTGTTACCTTGCACAAAAAACGGCGGCGCGTCCTATTTGACGCAGCCGCCGGGCGCTTCGTCCTGGCCGGGGACGCCGCAGGCGTCGGCGCGGCACTGATAGCAGTGATGGAGCTGCGGGAGGATTTCCTCCAGCTCCGCGCGCAGACGATGGATTTCGGCGGGCGACGGCGCGGTGGCGTCGCGCAGCCGTCCCGCGGGCCGCAGCGGCATGACGTTCATGATGGACGCGCCCAGATCGCGCACCGTCTCGGCAATCCGGCGCAGCTCGCCGTCGTTCACACCGGGCACGCAGACGGAATTGACCTTGACGGTCATACCCAGCTGAACCGCGCGGAAAATGCCCTCCTTCTGGCGCGCGAACAGCTCCCGCGCCGCGGCTTCGCCCTCCAGGAGCGCGCCGTCCGCGCCGGTGAGGAAGGGATTCAGCCGCGCGCCGACCTCGGGCGAAACAGCGTTGACCGTCACCGTAAGCGTCTGAACGCCCAGCCGCGCCAGCCGCCCGGCGTTCTCGGGCAGGAAGAAGCCGTTGGTGCCCACGCAGAGGAGCATTTCCGGGAAGCGTCGCCCGAGCCGCTCCAGCACCCGAAACGTCTCCTCATTGAACAGCGGTTCGCCCGGCCCCGCAATGCCCAGCACCGCGATTTCCGGATGGCGCGCCAGCCGCTCGGAGACATAGGCTTCCACCGTTTCGGCAGTCACGAGGGTCATGGCGCGGCCGGGCAGCTGCGTCCGCCCGTCGTCCATTCCGCCGCCGCAGAAGGCGCAGTTCAGATTGCACCGCGGCGCGCAGGGGATGTGCATCCGGCCGCTGTGGCCGTGGGCGGATGCAGAAAAGCAGGGGTGGCTTTTCAGGCGGTCTGCAGAGACAAAGGCTTCGCCTTCAGCGGCTTTGCCGCCGCTCGCGCATTCCGAAAGGAAATGACGTGCTTCTCGCACAATCGTTGCCGCTTCTCCGGCGCTCGCCGCGGCGCGGGCTTCGCGCCCGCCTGCGCATTCCGACGGGCAGCACCGGTTTTCTCTCATGGCCGTTGCCGCCTCGTCGATACTCTCTTCAGCCCACGCCTCGCGCCCGGCAGTTTTGCAGTCTCCTGCGCATCCCGACAGGCAGCGCCGGTTTTCCTGTGCAGCCGTTCCATCGGCGCCTGCTTCAGCACGTGTCGCGCATCCGGCGGTTTTGCACTCGCCCGCGCATTCGGAAGAGCAGCACCGCTTCGTCCGTTCGCTCACGGCTGCATCGCTCCCATTCTCCGGCGGGCGATTTCGTCGCCGACGGCTTCCAGCGCCTCCGCGTCCATGGGCAGGGGCACCGCGCCGGCTTCGCTGCTCAGCATGAACCGCGCCAGCCCGGCAAAGGCCGCGGCGGAGGGCGCGTCGGGCGCGCTCTCGATGACCGTGCGTCGGGTCAGCTCGGCGCGGCTGATGGCGTCATCCTGAGGAATTCGGCCGATCACGCCGGAGCCGATGGCCCTGGCGAAGACCTCCACCGGCGTAGAGTCGCTCAGCGCGCTGCGCTCGTTGAAGATCAGTCCGCCCAGCCTGCAGCCGCCGCGGTCGGCGTGCTTGCGGATGCAGCCGCAGATGTTGTTGGCCGCATAGATGGACATGTAATCGGAGGTGGTCACGATGTAGGCCGTGTCCGCCACTTTGGCGCGCAGCGGCGTGCTGAAGCCGCCGCAGACCACGTCGCCCAGCACATCGAAGAGGATCAGGTCGGGCTGAAACGCCTCGACTACGCCCAGCTGACGGATGTCCTGAAGCGCCAGCGCGATGCCCTTGCCCGCGCAGCCCTCGCCCGCGCGCGGGCCGCCGGACTCCATGCACAGCACGCCGAACGCGCCCTCGCACGCCACGTCCGCCAGCGTCAGCCCCACGCCGCCGGTGCGCGCGTGGGCGTCCAGAATGGTCTCCATGCGCCCGTGAACCAGCACGCGGGTGGTGTCCGCCTTGGGGTCGCAGCCCACGACCATGACGCGTTTTCCGTCCCGGGCCGCGGCGGCGGCGACATTGGCCACCACCGTGGATTTGCCGATGCCGCCCTTGCCGTAAATGCAGATTTTCTTCATAGGATTCTCCTTTACGGGTTGAAGCGCCCGTGCCGCTTGTAGGAAACGCCCATCACGCCGCTGAAAATATCGCTGAGCAGATTGGGCAGGCCGTCGTAGCCGGCGTAGGGCCGATAGCCCAGCGCCACCGCGTCCATGACGGGATAGGCGAAGCGAAGGAGTCTTACCGGCGCTTCGTCCTCGATCTGCCGCTGGAAGGTGGAGCCGAAGGCCAGCACGCAGCCCGAATCCCGCGCATTTTCGAGCCATTGCTCCGCGTCCGCTCCGGGATCGAGATCGTCCAGATAGGCGCTCACGCGCACGCCCAGCTCGTCGCGCAGGAAGCGGCGCATCGCGTCGGCGCGCATGAAATCCCCCGCCACGGCCATCTCCGCCTGATAGATCAGCCGCAGGGGATGAACCATCTGCCGCGCGTATTTCGCCGCGCATTCGCTGCCCTCGGCGATGGTTCGGCGGTGGTCACAGTCCAGCGCCGCGTCCACTTCGCGCAGAAACATCTCGCTGCCCGCCGCGCCGTAGGGGTAATCCACCACGAGATAGTCCATGCCCAGCGCGCGTTTCAGCGCCTCGCCCACCGGCTCGAAGCCCCGGAACACAAGGTTCAGCCGCGCGCGGCCAAAGCGCTGCATGCCCGCCTCGTCCAGCATGGGCAGCACGGCGTTGAGCCGAACCTCCGGCTCCAGCATGCGGCGGATGGCCTCCGCGTCCGCCTCGCCCAGATAATCGTCCGGCGAAAGGCCCACCAAGTTGACCGACGGCTCCGCGAACCTGCTTTCCGACCGGGGCATCTGCCCGGCGAGGAAGCACATCGCGTCCACGAAGCCCTGGCGCATGCTGCCGCAGTAGCCCGCAGTGTTCATCCACGCAATGGGGAAGGGGCAGTTCGCCGCGTCGATCACGGCCTGAATGTCGTCGCGCACCATATCCGTGGGGCAGCCGTTGAGCACGAAGGCGCGCTCGGGCCCGTGAGCCTTGAGGATCTCCAGCGCCTCGGCCAGCTTCGCCTCGCCGCCGAACACGACCTCGTTTTCGTGCACCATGGTGCAGCCCTGGCGCACGTCGTCCTGCCGGCCCATCTGCCGCAGCGCCAGCGTGCCCCATGCGCAGCCGGACACGGAGTGAACCACCAGAAAAGCGCTCTTCACGCCGGAAAAGGCCCGGTGCGCGCCCAGATAATAGCATCCCTGAAACGGCTTCATGTCAGCAGCGCCCCCTGTTCTGCCAGAGTTTCTGATACATCTCCCGCACCGTCGCGGTGGGTTCGCCTTCGAGATAGGGATACATTCCCGGCTCGAAGTCCACCCGGTTGAGCAGCAGCCGGCTGCCCGAGGGATAGCTCCCCAGATTGGCCGCCAGCGTCTCCGCGCCGCGGCAGAGGTTCTCGGGATCCAGCGCCGTGAGGAACAGATCGTCGCTGAGCACCGGGCAGTCGCCCGCCAGACGCTGGGTGTACTCGTCGCCGATCACCAGATCCGCACCGTCGAGCGCCTCGCGCAGCTGCCGCTCGTCGGGATTGACGATGAGCTCCGCGTTCACGCCAGTCTGCTCCATGGCGCGGCGGATGTTGTCCAGCACGCTCTGGGCCATCTCGTCGTCCATGTCGTTGAGCTCCAGCCGCGCCCTTCCGGCGAAGGCCACCACCGCGTGGATGGGAATGCCCGCGCCGCGCACGGCGTTCATCAGAAGGTTCGGTATGGCCGTGAAGAACCGCGGCATCAGCACGATGCGCTTGCCCGCGTAGGCCTCGGCGCACGCCTGAAGCCGCGCCCGGGCGCGCTCCATCCGCGGCGCGAGAATGCGATCCACGTCCGCGTCCGAGCCCATCTTCTGGCAGAGCTCGCGATAGAACAGCGCGATTCCGTCCAGCCCCGTGTAGCGCGCGAAGCCGTGGATGTGCATGTATTCCGCGCCGCAGCGCTCCTTCAGCGCCATGGCCCAGCGCACGCGGCGGGCGATGTTCACCTGCGCCGCGGGGGCGCGGACGATCTCGGCGGCGGTGCAGTTGGGCAGACAGTTCAGAACGCGCATGCCCAGCTCCCGCAGCACGCCGTCCATGCCCAGCAGCGTGGTGCGGCCGCCGTAGCCCCAGGCGTAGCCCTCCACGTTCACCGTGCCGGGAAGCACATCCTGCGGCTCCATGAGCTGCTCGGCCAGCGTCAGCATGGCCTCGGAAAAGCCGCAGCCGCGGTTGTCCGAGGTGGCCGGCGCGGTGGGCTTGCCCCAGGCCTTGAGCGTGTCCTTCCGCCCGCGGCGCATGACCGTCTTGTCGATGTGGGAGAACACCTCGGACTGGACGGCGATGACCGGGCAGCCCGTCTCGGCGCGCAGCTGCGCCGCCGCGCCCAGCAGATCGCACTGCATCACGTCGCTGGCCACGGTGGGCACCAGCGCCACGCAGCCCGGCCTGCGCTCCCGGATGACCTTTCGGGCGAGGTCGAGGAGCCTGTCCTCGCCGCCGCTCACCACGTCCGCCTCGCTCAGGTCGGTGGATTCCAGAGCGTAAAAGGGCAGATACCGCCGCCGGGCAAAATAGCGATAGTGATAGGCGCAGCCCTTGGGGCCGTGGAGAATGACCGCCGCGTCGTGAATCTGCGCCAGCGCCGCCAGATTGCCCGCGACCTTGCCGTTCACGCCCTGCTGATGGTTCACCGGCGCTGCCTGCGCGCCGATCAGGATCCGGTCGCGCTCGTATTCGTAAAACGCATCCAATTCGGTTGCTCTCCCTTCCGAAACGTGTGTGGTTTTCAGTTCAGCGCCCGTCCGACCTTTTCCACGAACCGCGCCTGAACCTTCTCGTCCGCGCCCAGGCCCTGCATGCGCACGGTGACGTCGAAGCCGCGCCCGGTCAGAATGGACAGCCACGAATCCTCGTCGCCGCCGGCCAGATCGTTGTGGGCGTGGTCGCCCGCCACCAGCATCAGCGGCGCGAGAGCCAGCTTCTTCTCCTTCAGCGCGTCCAGCCGGGGCAGAATCGTCTCCAGCCGGTGCGCGCCCTCGACGCAGGCGAGGAAGGCGTTCTCCGGCAGCAGTGCGCGCAGGCGGACGTAGGTCTCGTCGGCGGCATGGTCGGTGCCGTGGCCCATGAACAGCGTGCGCCGTCCCTCTTCCGCGGCGATTTCGCCCATCCGGTGCGCCATCCATTCCAGATCGGCCTCGTCGTTCATCAGCGGCTCGGACACGGGAAGATTGCCCGCCGCCGCGCGCAGGGACTCGTATTCCTCGCCGGGAATCATGTGGGTGGACGCGAGGACGATCTTCTCGAAGCCCTCGGCGCGCAGCTGACCCAGCGCCTCCTCGACGCTGCGGATCTCCACGCCGCGCTCGCGCAGCCGGCGCATGACGATGCGCGCGGTGTAGGCCCGGCGCACCTCCCAGTCGGGATAGGCCGCTGCCAGCGCCGCCTCCACGGGGCGAATGCAGGTCTGCTCCGCCTCGGCATAGGTCGTTCCAAAGCTCACCGCAAGAATTGCCTTCTTCATTCTGAGTCCTCCTTCTTCGTGAAAACAAAGGTCTCGTCGTCGATCTTCCGGGCGCGGATGCCGAACACCTCGTCCAGCAGGCCCGACCGGAACAGCTCCTCCGGCGTGCCGTCCAGCGCGATTTCGCCGCCGCGCATCAGCAGCACGCGGTCGGCGTAGCGCATGGCCAGCGGCAGATCGTGGAGCACCGCGGCCACCGCGCGGCCCTCCCGCGCCAGCGCCGACAGCAGCTCCATGACCATGAACTGGGCCGCGGGGTCGAGGTAGGTCGTCGGCTCGTCCAGCAGCAGCAGCTTTGCCTCCTGCGCCAGCATCATGGCGATGTACGCCCGCTGGCGCTCGCCGCCGGACAGACGGCTGACGGCGGAGGCGGATTTGTCCTCCATGCCCGCCCGGCGAAGGGCCTCCGAAACGATGCGGCGATCCTCGGCGCTCAGGTCGTGTCCAAAGCGCAGATAGGGATAGCGCCCGTGCTCCGCCAGACGGCGCACGGAGATGCCCGGCGCGACGCGGGACTGGGGCATGTAGGCCGCGCGCCGGGCAACCTCCCGCGGCTCCATGCGCGCGTAATTCTCACCGTCCAAGCGGATTTCGCCGCTCCACGGCTTCAGAAGACCCGCCGCGCACTTCAGCAGCGTTGTCTTGCCGCAGCCGTTGGGGCCGATGATCGCCGTGAGCGTTCCCGGCCGAAAGCGCGCGGACACGCCGTGGAGCCGCTCGGCCCGGTCGTATCCGGCGCGAAGGTTCTCGATTTCCAGCATTGGTTTCCTCCATGGGAAAAAAACGTGCGTTTTCACTCCGCGTCGTGGCGGCTGCGCTTTTTCTGCGTCAGCAGCAGCCAGATGAAGAAGGGCGTGCCGAGAAAGGACAGCAGAATGCCCACCGGCAGCTCGTAGGGCGAAAAGAGCGTCCGCGCCGCCAGATCGCACAGCAGGCACAGCGCCGCGCCGAACACGGCGCAGACGGGTACGCGCATCCTCGCGTCGTCCCGGCAGAGCATGCGCGCGATATGGGGCGAGATCAGCCCCACGAAGCTCACCAGCCCGGCGAAGCTCACCGCCGCGCCGGCCAGCATGGCCGCGGCCACCAGCAGCATCCGGCGCACGCGCGCGACGCGCAGCCCGAGGCTGTGGGCCACCTCGTCGCCGAGGGACAGGATTTCCGTCTCGCGCCGAAGCAGCATCGCGGCAATCAGCGCCGCGGCCACAGGCGGAAACGCAAATTTCAACTGAACCATGGTGACGTTGGAAAAGCCGCCGATGGAGAAGGCCGAGCGGTTCGACACCGCGTCGGGAACCAGCGTGACGATGGCGTCCATGCACGCGCTGAGCAGACCCGACACCGCCACGCCCGCCAGCACGATGGTGGTCTTGGACGCGCCGGTGATTCCGGCCAGCAGATACACCGCGAACACGGCGGCGCACGCTCCGGCGAAGGCTGAGGCCGACGTCCACAGCGACGCGCCGCTGACGAAGGCCGTGCAGATCAGCGCCGCCAGTCCCGCGCCGGCGTTCACGCCGATGATGCTGGGCGCGGCCAGCGGATTGCCCAGCGCCGTCTGCAGAAGCAGTCCCGAGACGCTCAGCGCCGCGCCGGCCAGCGCCGCCGCCAGCATGCGCGGCAGACGGACGTAATAGAAGATGCGCGCCTCCACGCTGTCCCGGTCGCCCTCCAGCAGCGCGCGGATCAGCGCGTCCAGTCGGATTCCGCCGGCTCCGGCGCACAGGCTCAGCACCATCGCCGCCGCCAGCAGCGCCAGCAGCAGGAAAAGCAGTTTCTTTCCCCGGCTCATTGTCCCTGCTCCCGAAGCAGCGACAGCATGAATTCATAGGATTCGGCCCAGCGAGCGTTGGGATGCAGATGGAACAGCGCGCGGTCCAGCACGATGCAGCGGTTCTCCTTCACCGCCGTGAGGGTGTTCCACGCGGGATTGTCCGTCAGCAGCTCGGCCAGCGACTGCATCGCCGCGTCGGTGTTCACGCCCATGGTGACGATGAAGATGTAGTCCGGGTCGTCCAGCAGAATCTGCTCCAGCGAGAGGTTCTCCAGCAGCGTCTGGTCGCTGTCGGCGATGTTGACAAAGCCCATGTCGCTCATGATCGCGCCCGCGACGTTGCTGCGGCTGCCCTTGGCGCGCACGCCCGACGAATAGGCGCGCAGCAGCAGCGCGGTGGTCCGGCCATAGTTTTCCATCGCTTCGGCCTCGGCGATGCAGGCCTCGATAGGCTGCTGCACCGTCTCCACCTGCGCCTGATACAGGTCGCCGCGGCCGGTGACGTCGGTAAACAGGCGCATCATGTCCATGTAGTCGCGCCAGTCGGTGGCAGCGAAGAAGGCGCAGGGCACGCCCGCCTGCTCCAGCACCTCGGCCACGGCCTGATGGTTTTCGTTATCCGCGGAGAGAATGACGAAGTCCGGCTCCAGGGAGAACAACAGCTCCATGTTGGGTTCGTCGTGGCTGCCCAGACTCTGTGCGCCGCTGCCGCGGAGCTGCTCGGAGAACTCAAAGGCGTTCTCGGGCACACCGACCAGCGTTCCGCCGGCGGTCATCCACGCGTCGGCATAGGACGCGTGCAGCGAGACGACGCGCTGCGGGTTCTCCACCGCGACCTCGCGGCCCTCCGCGTCTGTGAACGTCGCGGCCATCGCGCTCATGGACAGCAGCCCCGCCAGCAGCAGGGCGAAAAATGCTTTGATCTTCATGTTTTCATTGCTCCTTCATGACAAAAAAATAAAAGAAGAGAAACGACTCGATTCGAGCCATTTCTCTTTTTTCACGAAAAAACTCCGTGCACGAAAAGAAGCCTTCCCACGCCCGTTCAGCCATGGCTCGCAGCCGCAGGCGCGCGAAACGGCCGGCGATCTGGCTTGGAACGCAGCGGTTCCTCACAGTAGCGGCACTGCACAGGACTTGCACCTGTTTCTCCGAAGGAGCCTCGCGGCCCCGCCGTTTCGTTGAAATGGAAGAAATCTTCGGTTATTTCGCTGTCGGCAGGCTTACATCGCCCTGCCGCATTTCATTGTAGCACAATCCCAAAGCCCTGTCAATCCGGCAGGAAAGCATTCTGTGCAAAGCATTTTTTTCGTTTTTCAATGTTGACAGGCCCGAAGGGCTGTGCTATAATCACCCCGACAAGTGAATATGTCATTTCAGACGAAACAAGTTCGACTTTACGTCGATCAAAAGGGAAACAGGTGCGAGACCTGTGCAGTGCCGCTGCCGTAAGGAAAGAGCGCGACGCAGAACATGTCACTGGGAAACCGGGAAGACATGCGCCGTGCAAAGACGTCCAAGCCGGAAGACCTGCTTGCTTCGGATTTGGTTTTATGCGCTGCGAGCCACGGCGGGATCGAATATGAAATGATGCCAAGAGAGAACGTGCGGGCGGCGTATGCCTGCGCTTTTCAGTGCGTTTGTCAAAGTGGCTCTCGGAGCCGCTTTTTTTGTGCTCCGGCGGAAATTGCAGACCAGCGCCAAAGGCGTTCGTCAATATTTCACTAAGGAGTGGTTTTTCGTGAAAAGGCTTCTCTCCATCCTGCTGATGATCGTTCTGCTCGTCGGCGCGATCCCCGCCATGGCCGAGACGACCGACGGCAGCGTCGATCTGCTGCGCATCGGCACCACCCGTTCGCTGGACGGCAGCTACACCGTCATGACCGAGGGCGGCGCCTTCGGCAAAATCAACTACAACGCCACCGTTCTGGCTCCGTTCACAGTGGTGGATTCCCACGGCGTGGTGCAGCCCTTCTTCATGACCAGCTGGGAGCTCAGCGACGATCTGAACACCATGACCGCCACCTTCGCCACCGATCAGGGCATCACTTGGCACGACGGCGAGCCCGTGACCATGGACGACGTGCTGTTCACCTTCAATTACATGATCTCCCGCTCCTCCGGCTACATGCCCGGTCTGGTCTCCGTGGAGAAGGTGGACGACACCACCGCCATCCTGCATTTCAAGGACGGCAAGGCCTTCTCCGCGCTGAACGCCATGGCCAACTTCACTGAGGTCAAGCCCGAGCACATCTGGAGCAAGGTCGAGGGCGAGTACTCCGAGTATCAGGGCGAGGACGCGCGCATCGGCTGCGGCCCCTACAGGCTGGCCGACGTAGACGAGGACGCGCAGATTCTGACCTATGAGGCCGTGTGCGACGTCTATCTGGGCCGCCCCGTGACCGTGCGCGCCTTCACCGTCAAGTGCTACGACTCCGCCGACGCGCTGGTCATGGCGCTGCGCAGCGGCGAGGTGGACGCGATGTACAACTACTCCAATTCCCTCGATCCGACCATGGCGGCTTCCGTCACCGGCGTGGAGAATCTGGATCCCGGCATGAGCGACAACACCGGCAACTATCAGATCGTGTTCGGCTTCAACAAGCAGCCCACCGACGATCTGGCCTTCCGCAAGGCGGTGCGCGCGGCGCTGGACTACGAGCTGCTGCGCTCCAGCGTGGGCGGCGAGAACGGCGAAATCCCCGGCACGGGCATCATCGCCCCGCCGAACAAGGGCTTTGACGCGAGCCTGCCGAAGCTTGCTCAGGATGTGGACGAAGCCAATCGCCTGCTGGACGAGGCCGGCTACGCGGACGTGAACGGCGACGGCTGGCGCGAGATGCCCGACGGCAGCGAGATGAACGTTCTCATCACTCCCCAGTACAACCAGACCCGCGCTGCGCTGTATCTGCGCATCGCGGAGATCATGAGCTCCAATCTCGCGGACGTGGGCATCAATACCACGCTGGACGAGGAGAGCGTGCGCAATTCCGACTACGCCAACGAGTTCCGGCGCTCCGGCGAATACGAGCTGTACATCGGCTATACCTCTCCCGGCGTGGCCATGTACGATACCTCTTTCTTCTACATGGCTTACAATCCCAACACCACCAACCCCTGGGGCACCTGCACTCTGCCCGAATTTGCCGCCGCCTACGAGGCCAAGCAGGCCGCGGGCAGCTACGACGAGTACAACGCGGCGGTGGCCGAGCTCCAGCACATCGCCGACGAGCAGGTCGTGGGGCTGGCCGTCTGCTGGGACAAGGCCTACTTCCCCTATCGCACCGACAAGTTCGAGGGCTGGACGAATTATCCCGCCTGGGGCGTGATCAACTGGGAAACCTGGTTCACGCTGCACACGAAGTAAGAAAGGACAATGTTGAAAATGAAGAAACTGCTTTCTCTGCTTCTCTGCCTGATTCTGGCGACGGCCTGCATGGCCGCCGCCGCGGCGGAGACCGACGGCAAGGTGGACGAGCTGAAGGTCGGCATCGCCAAGGCCGTTACGCCCCGCACGCTGATGAGCGAGAGCGGCGCTTACGGACGCATGAACTACAACGCCTTCTGCGCCGGCACCTTTCTGATCAAGGACGCGGACGGCGTGATTCAGCCGAATCTGATGACCGACTGGGAGATCAACGAGGACGGCACCGAAATGGTCGCCACCTTCGCCACCGATCAGGGCATCACCTGGCACGACGGCGAAATGCTGACCATGGACGACATCGAGTTCACCTGCAATTTCTCCATGTCCAACGGCGCGGGCTACATGGGCGAGCTGGATCACGTGGAGCGCCTGAGCGACACCCAGCTGAAGTTCTTCTTCAAGGGCCCCAAGGCCTTCTATGAGATGGGCACCATGGCCATCTTCCAGCGCGTCTATCCCAAGCACATCTGGGAAAACGTGGAAGATCCCGACAATTACGCGGAGCCGGAAGCGGCCATCGGCTGCGGCCCTTACAAGCTGGTCAATGTGGACGAGGACGCGGGCACGCTGCACTATGAGGCCGTGGCCGACAGCTACCTCGGCCGCGAGCTGACGGTCAAGTCCGTCACCGTGCGCACCTACGACAGCCAGGACGCGCTGGCCATGGCCGTGCGCACCGGCGAGGTCGACGCGATGTACGACTACGCCAGCCCCATCCCGCCGACGCTGGCCCAGTCCGTCACCGGCGTGGAGAACGTCGACAATGGCATGAGCAAGAACCTCGGCAATTACATGCTCCTCTTCGGCTTCAAGAAGCAGCCCACCGACGACCTGGCCTTCCGTCAGGCGACGTACAAGGCGCTGGACTACGAGCTGCTGGCCGCGGCCATCGGCGGCGATGACGGCGAGGTGGCCGGCGCGGGTCTGATTCCCAGCCTGTCTCTGGGCTTCGACGACACGCTGCCCACCAACGCGCAGGATCAGGAAGAGGCCATGCGCATTCTGGACGAAGCCGGCTATCTGGACGTCAACGGCGACGGCTGGCGCGAAATGCCCGACGGCAGCGAGATGAACGTCGTCGTTTCGCCTCAGAACAACGCCACCCGCCAGAGCATGTACGAGCGCATCGCCGAGATCATCATGAAGAACCTCGGCGAGATCGGCGTGCAGACCACGCTGGACGAGGAGAGCGTCCGCAATTCGGACTTCGCCAATCAGCTGCGCGCGGACGGCACCTACGAGCTGTTCATCTGCTATTCCACGCAGGGCGTGGGTATGTTCAAGACCGCGTACATGTACATCATCGACGAGGGCCCGGGCGCGAAGTGGGGCTCCTGCCTCGATCCCGAGCTGCTGGACGCGTACCACGCGCTTCAGGAGGCTCAGGACTACGACGCGTACACCGACAGCGTCCGCGCGCTGCAGCAGCTCAACGCCGAGCACATCTACGGAATCGGCCTGTGCTGGGACAAGAGCTACTATCCCTATCGCACCGACAAATACGAGGGCTGGACGGATTTCCCGGGCTGGGGCGTGATCAACAACCAGACCTGGTACACGCTGCACACGAAGTAAACCTCTCCCCCGCCGTCCGCGGTTCCCCTTTCCGCGGGCGGCTTTTCCCTATTCAAAGGAGGTCTGAATGCCTTGAATCCTTCGCGGATCGGACGACGGCTGGCCGAATCGCTGTTCATCATCTTCTGTATCGTCACCATCAATTTCATGCTGATTCGCTTCATGCCCGGCGACCCGGTGGTACACATCATCGGCGAGGACGAGTACTTCCGGCTGGAGAGCGAATACCCCGAGCGCATCGACGAGGTTCGCCGCGAATACGGGCTGGATCAGTCGCTGGCGAAGCAATACGTCACCTATCTGAACAAGACGCTGCACTTCGACTTCGGCAATTCCTACCGCATCAAGACTCCCGTGCTGGAGACGGTGCTGTTTCGCATGCAGTGGACGCTGCTGCTGGCCGTGCCGGCCATCGTGATCTCTTCGCTGCTGGGCGGATGGCTGGGGCTGCGCGCGGGCATGCGCCCCGGCGGGAAATTTGATACGATTTCCTCCACGATCATGATGATTATCAACACCGTGCCCACCAACGCGCTGGCCATCATCCTGCTGCTGATATTCGCGTTCCAGATGGGCAGGTTCCCCATCAGCGGCATCACCTCGGGCGGCCTGAGCGGCTGGGCAAAGACGGTGGACGTCGCGTGGCACATGGTGCTGCCCCTGTCCGTGCTGGTCATCCTGCGCACGTCGTCCTACTTCATGCTGATGAAGAGCACGGTCAAGTCCATCCGCGACGAGGAATACGTCACCGTGGCGCGGGGCAAGGGCTTTTCCATGGGCGAGGTTCGGCGCAGGCACGTGCTGAAGAACGCCCTGTGCCCGTACATCACGTCGGTCTGCATGCAGTTCGGGCACATTCTGGGCGGCTCCATGCTGGTGGAGGTCGTGTTCTCGTGGAAGGGCATGGGCATGCTCATCTATGATTCCGTCAACGCCAAGGACTTTCCCATGCTGCAGACCTGCTTTCTGTTCATCGGCGTCTGTGTCGTGGTGTTTAATCTGATCGCCGACGGCATCAATCTGCTCATCGACCCCCGGACGAGAAAGGAGCGTTGACCATGCACGGCAAGCTGAACTTCAAGGTCTGTCTGGGCATGGCGATTCTGCTGTGCATCCTGCTCGTCGCCGTCTTCGCGCCGGTGCTTTCGCCCCATGATCCCTACGAGCTGGGCGTGCCCTATCTGCGTCCCTCGGCGGAGCATCCGCTGGGCACCAACGACATCGGTCAGGACATTCTGAGCGAACTCATCTACGGCACGCGCATCTCGCTGCTCATCGGCGTGGTCTCCGCGCTGGCCGTCACGGTCATCGGCACGGCGCTGGGCGTGCTGTCCGGATATTTCGGCGGCTGGGTGGATCGGGTGATCTCCCAGATCATCAACGTGGCCATGGCCATGCCCTCGCTGCCGCTGACCATCATCCTCGTGGCGTTCCTGAACGCCGGTCTGGGCAATCTCATCATCGCCATCTGCATCACCGCCTGGACGGGCACGGCGCGCATCATCCGCGCCCGCGTGCTCCAGCTGCGCCAGCTTCCCTTCGTGCGCGTGGAGGAAATGATGGGTGCGCGGGGCGGCTGGATCATGCTCAAGCACATTCTGCCAAATCTGACGGACATCGTGTTCATCCGCGGCGTCATGTCCATCGGCTCGGCCATGCTCACCGAGGCCAGCCTGAGCTTCCTCGGTCTGGGCATCATCGGCCAGAAGAGCTGGGGCGGCATCCTGCACTACGCCTTCTTTCGCAGCGGCATCATCAACGGCTACTACTGGTGGTACGTTCCGCCCATCGTCTGCATCTGCGTGTCGGTGCTGGGCTTTATGCTGCTGAGCTATTGGGGCGAGGGCAAGACAAAGGAGAGAAGATAATGCTGGATCTGCAAAACGTCGCCATCCGGTTCGGCCACGGGCCGGAGGCCGTCTCGGACACGAGCTTCCATGTGGACGCCCGGAAGCGCACCGTGGTCATCGGCGAAACGGGCAGCGGCAAAAGCGTGCTCCTGCTGGCCATCCTCGGCCTGCTGCCGCCCAGCGCGTCCATTCAGGGCAAGATTCTCTTTGAGGGCGAAGATCTGCTCGCCCTTCGGGAAAGGCAGATGGAGAGGATTCGCGGCGCGAAGATCGCCTACATTCCTCAGGGCAGCGGCAACGGCCTGAACCCGCTGTACACCGTGGGCCGGCAAATCGATGAGAGCATTCGCAAGCACAGCCGGCTGTCCCGAGCCGCGGCCCGCAGCCGCACCGTGGCGCTGCTGGAGCGCTTCGGCATCGAAAACGCCGCCGAACGCGCCAAGGACTATCCCTTCGAATTCAGCGGCGGCATGCGCCAGCGCGCGCTGATCGCCATGGGCGTGGCCGCCGACGCGCAGCTGATTCTGGCCGACGAGCCCACCAAAGGACTGGATCAGAGCCGCATCCAGTCGGTCATCGACGCGTTCCATCAGCTGGAGGACCGCACGCTGCTGTGCGTCACCCACGACCTGCGGCTGGCCAAATCCCTCGCGGATTCCATCGTGGTCATGTACGCCTCCCAGCAGATTGAGTCCGGCCCCGGCGCGGATTTCTTCGCCCATCCGCTGCATCCCTATTCCCGGGCCATGCTGGAGGCGCTGCCCGAGAACGGCCTGCAGGCCAACATGGGCTTCGCGCCGCCGCGGACGAACATCGACGCGCAGAGCGCGTGCCATTTTCTGGATCGCTGCCCGTGCAAAAGCGAAAAATGCCTGCGCACGCCGCCGCTGTTTGCGCTGGAGGACGGAAGAAAGGTCAGGTGCTGGAACTATGCTGATTCGGCTCGATAACATCTCCAAGCGCTATCGCCGCGGGGCCGACCCGGTGGTCTCGGGCGTTTCGCTGTCCGTCGACCGGGGTGAAACGGCCTGCCTCTTCGGCGAGAGCGGCAGCGGAAAGACCACCCTCGGCCAGATCGCCGCGGGCCTGCTGCGCCCCACCGAGGGTCGGGTGATCTTCGACGACACGCCCCTTCCCTACCCCTATCGCGGCGAGACCCACCGCCGCATCCAGCTGCTGTTCCAGCATCCGGAGGTGGCGTTCAACCCGAGACTTACGCTGCTGGAGAGCATGAAGGAGCCCTATCGCTTTCTCGGAAAACCCTATTCGAAGAAGGCGCTGCTCGACCATCTCGAGAGCTTCGGCATCTACGAGGAGCACCTCGGCCGCCATCCCCAGGAGCTGTCCGGCGGCGAGCTGCAGCGGCTGGCGCTGGCGCGCACCATGCTGATGGAGCCGTCCTTCGTGGTGCTGGACGAGCCGACGAGCATGCTGGACGTGATCTCCCAGGCCCAGGTCGTCCGCCTGCTGAAAAAGCTCCAGCAGGAGCGCGGACTCGGCTATCTCTTCATCTCCCACGACCTCGAGCTGTGCCGCTTCTTCTCGGACAAAATCTATCCGCTGACGGACGGCAGGCTGCTGCCGGCCCTTGAGGAGTCAGAAGCCGCGCCGCAAGCCCTGCCGCTCGCATAGGCAAACGCGGCTGTTTCCTTTCAACTTTGGCGGGAATCCGACATCTTTCGGAGCTTCCCGTCTTTTTTCATCCATTCATGTTCACGCCCTGTCCATTGACTTTTCCCGCCGGAGCGGTATAATGAAAAGGATGAAATGGGCTTTTATGCCGGTTTGGAGTGAGCTATGGACAGCATTTTAAAGGGCCACGCGGGCAAATGGATTCGCCGCTGCGTCCTGTTTATTCTGGATCTCTGCCTCATCTATCTGTCGCTGCGCGTCGCCATTCTGATGCGCTACGAAAACCACGTCTCCGCGGGCACGCTGAAAAACATCTATTCCGCCGTGCCGCAGCTTCTGCTGGTCTTCGGCGCGTGCTCTGTCGTCGGCGGCGTGTACGACATGATCTGGCGCTATGCCGGCGCGGCGGAATTCGCGCGGCTGGCGGTGGTCTATCTGATCTCCACCGTGGCCATTCTCGCGCTGAACCGTCTGGCCGCGTGGCGCATCTCCCGCCCAATTCTGGCCATGACGGGCGTGATTGCGCTGCTGGCCGTGGCCGTCAGCCGCTTTTCGTGGAAGCTGCTGCGCGAGTTCCTCCGGGCGCGTCAGAACGCCGACGGCAGCGCGCGCATCCTGATTGTGGGCGCGGGCGAGGGCGGCGTGTACGCCGCGCGCATCTGCCAGCAGAATCAGAAGGTCTTCGGCCATCCCGTGGCCTTCGCCGACGACGACCCGCTCAAGCGCAGAATGCGCATCGGCGGCATTCCCGTCTGCGGCACCATCGACGAAATCCCCCAGATCGTGGAAAAGATGGAGATCGACGAGATCATCGTCGCCGTGCCGTCCACCAAGGGCGATCGGCTGGCCGAGATCGTCGCCGTCTGCAAGGGCACCCGCTGCCGCACGCGCATTCTGTCCAATCCCGGCGACGTGGGCGCGTCCAGGGGCCCTGCCTTCCGCGAGCTGAACACGTCGGACTTTCTCTCCCGGGAGGAGGTCGCGCTGGACATGGAGCTCATCCGCGGTTATCTGGCCGGCAAGGTCGTGCTGGTCACCGGCGGCGGCGGCTCCATCGGCTCGGAAATCAGCCGCCAGATCATGCGCTTTTCGCCGAAGCTGCTGCTGATCTTCGACGTGTACGAAAACTGCGCCTACGAGCTGGAATGCGAGCTGAAGCAGAAGTACGGCGCCGACTGCCCCATTGAGGTGCTCATCGGCTCCATCCGCGACAAGGCGCGCCTGGACGACGTGTTCGAGCGCTACCATCCCAGCGTGGTGTTCCACGCGGCGGCGCACAAGCACGTGCCTCTGATGGAGGTCAGCCCCGCCGAGGCGGTCAAGAACAACGTCTTCGGCACGCGCAACCTTCTCCAGTCCGCCAGCGAGCACGGCGTGGAGCGCTTCGTGCAGCTCTCCACGGACAAGGCAGTCAACCCCACCAACGTCATGGGCGCAACCAAGCGCATCACCGAGATGCTGCTCCAGTCCTACGCCCGCCACAGCAAAATGAAGTGCATGGCCGTGCGCTTCGGCAACGTGCTGGGCTCCCACGGCAGCGTCATCCCACTGTTCGAGTCCCAGATTCGTCAGGGCGGCCCGGTCACGCTGACCGACCCCGACATCACCCGCTACTTCATGACCATCCCCGAGGCCGCGCAGCTGGTGCTGGAGGCCGGCGCGCTGGCGCAGTCGGGCGCGATCTACGTGCTGGACATGGGCCAGCCGGTGCGCATCATGGATCTGGCAAAGAAGCTCATCCGCTTCTATGGCTACGAGCCGGACGTGGACATTCCCATCCAGATCACCGGCCTGCGCCCGGGCGAAAAGCTCTACGAGGAACTGCTGATGGATCACGAGCGCGACCGCATGACCCGCACCGCCCACAACAAGATCTTCGTCGCGCCGCCCATCCCCATCGAGGAGGACGCGTTCGAAAACCAGCTGGGCCGCCTGAAGGAGGCCGCCGCCGAAAACGACAATGAGCGCGTGGTGGAGACGCTGGTGGAAATCGTCGACACCTACACGCCCAACCGGGATATGCTGGCGAGCTGACATTCAAACGCGCGCAGCCGTCTGAACAGACGGCTGCGCGCGTCGTTTTTCGTTTTTTCAGTCCATCACGCCCAGCCCCCGGGCGATGAGCGTGATGAAGTCCTGCACATTGGTGACGATGCCCCGGGCGGAGAGGCTTCCCCGGTCACTGAGTTTGTTCACGGCAAATTCTGAGATATCCACGCAGTAGAAATACACCTGCCGCACGGTTCCGTCTGCCAGCACCCGGTAGGAGGGGGTCATGTTTCCGGCGG
>ERZ780195.1054-NODE-1054-length-24453-cov-3.737478_pt1 | contig 24453 bp, 29 predicted proteins | sample MGYA00511017_ERZ780195 | MGnify/ENA primary metagenome ERZ780195 (study PRJEB29588, sample SAMEA2159974) | human gut metagenome | biome: human gut; feature: human-associated habitat; material: faeces | place: Denmark | collected 2008/2010 ...
GGGGGCGGTTTCTGCCGCCCGTGTAGCCTGTACCGTGGCCGTGATCGTGGAATCATCATTTTGTTGGATGTTTACAAGTTTTGTTCTGTAATCCCGCCATTGCTTCAAATTGATTTTCACCGTCAAATCTAAGCCCTGTCCGGCATCCTCAACGATGGTATAATCTTCAAGCGTCACTTTGAGGTTAGTAGAGAACAAAATCCGTCCGTTCGGTTTCATCCGAACAACGATAAACTGAAACGGTTTCTTGCTTGTTTTCAGGCGTTCAAAGTAAGCAAGAAAGAAACTTGCTCCCAAAAAGCCCGACTTGTACAAAGCAAACGGATAGTTAGTTTGCGGGATCATGCACTCAAATTCAACATCGGTCAACTCTGCTTTCTTTAACAGGTTGACTTGCCCCTCATCAATCAAGGTGATTGTTTTGTTGGCGTTGTTGATTTTGGTGGTGATCTTGCTAGGGGTGACGGGCAATAAACAATACTTCAGGAAAACCATATAGCCATTGCTCATTTACTCATGCACCCCCTCGGCGGCTGTGTCGATTGCTTCAGCTACGCCCTCTGCCATAACAGAAACAACACCATCCAAATCCATACCGTTAGAAATGTTATTGTTCATGCCAGACATATCAATTTTCACTTCAGCAGTCGTGAAGCGGTTGATTACCTCCTGTTCGGCAATATCTCTCAAATACTTCAAATCTTCATCCGTAATATCCAGAGAATTTTTAATTGCCCCGGTGTTTCCGGCTATATCTTTCACACCGTCACCAATGCCCGCTGTGTAATCGCTAAGATCAACAGAGGGTGCAACGGAATCCATGTTGAAAGTTTTGTTGAAAAAGTCGGAAATTCCACCGACAACGCCATCTCCAAAATCTGCACCCATGCTGAACGCATCCCCATAGGAAATGCGATCCATAGTGTAATCAGACGGATCAAGCGTTTTCGGCTTGTCGCCCCCGGCGTTCTCAACAGTGGTGTTGATTTGAGTTTGAATCTTATCTTGAAATCCTTGAACTGCGCTTTGCAGATCAGAGCCAAAGATAGTATCAAGAATGCCCGCCGCCGAAGATACGATAGATACGATGAAGTTAAACAGCGATAGGAACATAACTTCAATCGCGGCGATGGGATCATTGAAGATCAGGCCGAAAGCCGCCGCAAAATTGGCAAGCATATTCCAAAAACCCACGCCCAGCGTGATAACGCTGTTAATCAGGGAGATAATGGTATTCAGGATGAACGCACCGCCTACGGCGATAACACCCGTGATAATACCAACGCCGGACTGTGTAACGCCCGTTACCTGTGCGATTGCGTTTGTAACCGCCAAAAGCACGGCTATAAGGGCGATAACGCCCATGACAATCCATGTGATAGGACAAGCCAGCAACGCACCGTTTAAGCCGTTCTGTGCCGCGATTTCTGCGGCTGTGGCGGCTGTCAGCGTACCAGTTGCCGCCGCGTGTACCATCATTACCGCCGCCGTTGCAAGGTGAATACCGTTGCCAATCATATCAACAGCGTTCACCGCCAGCCGCGAACCGTAATAAACCATCAATGCCGCTGTTACGCCGCCAATGATAGGAGAAATCCAACTCCAGTTGTTAGCTACCACATCGGCAACGGTAAGTGCGCCCTGTGCAATCCACGAAAGGACGGTAAGCATAACCTGTAAGCCGCCTGTAATGCCCTGTACAACGGTTTCGATGGTAGGCCAGTTACTATTAACGGCATCAACGAAAAGCAGTACACAAGGGTACAGCCGCCCGCCGATCATCTCTTCCATATCGCCCCAAGCGTTTGTCATCTGGATGATCTTTCCCTCCGGGGTGTTGCTCATATTCTCATACAAGCCCGCCCAAGATTCTTCAATGATTTCGGAAATAGTAGCCGCCGCCTGCATATCACTGGACATATTGGCGTATTCTGCGCCTAACTCCTGTGTGATCTGCGCTTGCGTTGCCGTTCCCTCAATAATTGCTTTCTGAACATCCGTGACTTCAAAGCCCTTTTTGGTCATAGCGTCATACGCGCCGGACATCATCTTGCCCAAACCCGTTGCGTAATCGACTAATGCCGTGGAATCCAACGCGCCGCCGCCAGACATACCCATAGCGTAATCTGCCAGCGTGTCCATCATCGTTGTAATAGCGTCCGCATCCGTGAAGTAGGTGGAGAACTCACCAGCCGCCGCAATCATAGCTTCATCGCCATAAATGCCCCGGCCTTGAATCTCGCTTGCCTTGCTCGTGATCTGATCGAAAGCCGCTGTCAACGCTTGTGTTTCAGCAGAAACAGGCACTTTCACTTCATCAACACTGTTCTGAATAGCGTTGATCTGGTTCACGGCATCCGTGGTATCAGCCGAAACATCAACTTGATACTGTGCCACGGCATCCGTGGTAAGCATATTCGCTAAGACGCTTGCAAGCTGTGTTTCCGCGTTAAGCTGTGTGTTAAATGCCTGTGTCGTTTCGCCCACAAAGTCCAGTGCTTTCTTTACGCCCGCAATGCCCACGAAAGAAGCAACCGCCCCTTTGATGGTCTGTGCAAGCATATTCGCTTCAACTGTACCTTGTTCGATGGTGGAGTTAAAACGCCCCTGTTCATCCACGTTGTCACGGATATAGCGTTCTGTGCCACTCACGGTTTGTGATAACCGCAAGTAAGCATCATTCGCCGCTTGTACGTCCATGTTGTCAACGGCACTGTTAAGGGCTTGCTGTGCCTGTACAGCTTGATCCAACTGCCCCCGCAACTGTTCCAACTCCGAATTAGCGGCGTTAGTACCCATGTTTAAGGGGTTGTTCTCAATCTGTACGATACGATCTTGAATCGCCTGTAAGCGGCCTTGCATACCGCTTAGATCAGTAACCGCATTCGCGGGGAACAAGTCAACGCTTGCCGCCGTTTCTGCGATCCGCTGTTGAGTGTCGTTCAATGCGGCAAGCATTGTATTAGCACTCTCTATTTCCTGCTGGAAACGCTCTATGCCCGTGTTCTCAAACACGTTCATATTGTCAGCTTGCCAGTTGAACGGAACATTTACCGGGGCTTGTGTAGGCTCAACCTGTGGGGCATCCTGTACGGTAGGCGTTGCGCTGTACACCTGTGAAGGAACATTGCCCATCAAGTCATTAAGCCGCTCCTGCCGCTCAATCACGTTGTCAATCGCGCTTGACAGACTGCCCAACTGCAACTGTGCAACGGACGAATCAAGATCAAACGGATTTGTTTTCAAGTAATCAAGCGCGGTCTGCATTTGGCCTAATTCTCGGTTGATCCCGGTGATCTCTGCCGCCGAATCCCCCGGCATAACGAACAGGTTTTGACCCACGTTGTTAATTGCGTTCTGATAGTTCAAAATGTTGTTCAATCTGGTTGAAATATCTTGAATCTGCTTTTCAGATTCAGACACGCCAGAAAGTTCAACAGGTACGTTGATACCATCGGGAACGTCAATTTGCGGCTGACTTTCCACAACGGGAATCACCGGGACTGTAATGTTTGGAGTTGCACCCCCCAAATCTGGTAAGGTGGTGTCCACATCTCCAAAGGAAAAAGAGGGTGCTTCAATGGCTTGCATCGTGCTTTCAAAAGACTGCATTGCCGCCGTAGCCCGGTTAATACCGCTCATATCTACGCCCGCATTCATCGCGGATTGTACGTTCAATAGCGATAGTACCAGCATTTGCGGCGTTGACAATATCCATCATAGGATCAGAAAAATTGTCATACAGTTCGATTGAAGTCTTGATAGAAGCCATTTAATCACCGTCCTTTCCGGCTTGCTTTCCTCTCAAGTTCTTTTTTCTGCCTTGCATCATCTTCTTGTTTGATCTTGATGGACGCGATCACGAACGCTTTTTCCCGTTCGTCCATTTCAAGAAATTGGGATGGTAAGATGTGCAATTTTAAGAGGGCATAGAAAGCAAAACTCGCTTCCCAGTCGCCCTCTTCAATTAGTTTTTTGCTTCATCCACCAGATCGTTGAAAGAGGTGTTGAAGCCCTGAAGATTCTGGACAAAGGCCACCAGCGCGTTGTACTCGCCCGGATTGTCCACCATTGCCATCAGCAGATCATCCGGCCTTTTCACGCCGTAGCTGTTCTGAAGTTCGACATTGTACAGATCGGGGGTGACAATGGACTTGATGAGCAGTTCCTTAGTGTACTTGCTACCGTCCACATGGGGGCGGTACAGGTTAGGCTTGCCAGTGACAGGAACTTCTTTGGTGCAATCCTCGCGGATTTCATCGTTTTCCTTAGAGGTGATGTGCCGGAACTCCCAATCAAGGGGCTTGCCGTTGGCATCGCACAGGGAAGCGGTGACAGGGTGGAAAACATTTTCCTTAACCTTTTTGTTCGCTTTCATAAAATAGGAAAAATTAGACATTTTCTGTACCTCTCATTCTTTACAAAGAAAAGCCCCCGAATGGATACATTTCCACATCCGGGGGCAACGATCTTAGTTAGTGGCGAAGCCGTCCAGTTCGGTGAAATCTTCCGGGATGGAATAATCATCGAACGTGCCGGAAATATCCTCATCCAGATACTCCGAATCGGCATCGAACTTAGCCAGCGTGCCGCCATCGGTCAGGCAGTCGTAGAAAACAACAGTCTGACGCTGTGCCGCACTTGCCGGGTCATCGTTCGTGACCTGAATTTCAAAATAGGTGTCCTCGCCCGTGCGCTTGAAATCCGCCAGACATTCACGCATTACGGACTGATTGTAATGCGCCTTGCCGGAGTAAGTGCCTTCCTGTGCAACGGATTTGTGGCCGATCATAATAGTGCCAAGGCGGGGAACTTTGGATTTGGTCTTGTCGATCTTTGCTTCAAAGTTGATGATCTGCATGAAGTTATAGCGGCGATCACCAATGGTGACAAAGCATTCCGCCAGACGCGCGGAAATCGCGTCCTTAGACTTCATAAAAACATTCGTAGGCTGTGCCATACTGCATTAACCCCCTTTCTTTAGGACACGCAAACGGACATATACAGCTTGCCCATTGCGTTGATAACAGAGATTGCGCCAGAAGTCACAACGGACTTTTTGGTGTCGCCCTGTGCAACCGTAATATCGGAATCCTTGAAATCCTCGATAGCACGGATTTTCTGAAGTTCGTTGTGAAGCTTCACAAGGTCAGCCCAAAAAGAGGTACGACCCGCCGCATCGTTAGGAACTGCGCCCAGATACTTAGTCGCAAACAGAACGGCGGTATCATTGGCGATCTGATCGATCACGCGGATAGTCTGGTTATCCTTGAAAACATCACCGCAAGTATCAGTGGTAGATACCATAGTGTTAATATCATCAAGGACGCGGGGAACGCCGTTGACGTTGTGGAAAGTGAACTCACCCGCCTTGATAGCCTTTTCAAGTTCTGCCTGTGTATAGTTCAGATCGGGGGTGAACTCACCATCATAGATCACGTTCTGGTTCGACTTGTTGACCTCACAGCCGCCAGCCGCGCCAGTGACCCAGTAAACAAGGCTTGCTTCATCTGCGCCATCGTCCAGCACCTTGTTTTTGACGCTGATCGTACCCATGTAGTCCGCTTCCTTGTACTGATACAGGACAAGCTGGAACTTCTTACCGACCTCATCGCGCATACGCTTGTTGAACGATGCAAACAGCCCCTTAGTTGCCTTGTCAGTAGTGACAACGCCCATAGAGTTGAACGCATACGGCTCAATCTTATCAAGATAGGTCTGGTATGCGTCACTCGTACCCGCGCCATTCTCGCCGCCAGTGAGCGGAGTAGAAGCGGTAACGGCAAGCGTAGCATCCTTTTTGAAAGCAACATAGTCGTTGTCAGTCAATGCGCTTACCTTGTCCACGGTCTGTGCATCCACCTTAGACAGTCCCATATAGGTGGACACATCAAACAGAGAATCGTTATCTGCGTTCTTCTGGATCACGATCTTCAGATCGTTGCCGCGCGTACCGCTGTACTTTGCCGTAGCAAAAGTGTTGCTTGCTTTCTTGCCGCCGCCGTTCAGACGATAGGCGTACAGGGTCTTTGCTTTCTTGAAAAGATCACGCAAGCCTTTCATCTTATCATCGGTATAGGCGTAGCCGAACAGCTTCATAGTGGACTTCTGGAAATCACCGTTAGTGACTTCAAAAACGCCGCTCTCATTGCCCCAGTCCAGCATAAGGGGCATGGTAACAGTGCCGCGATCAGACAGCGTAGCGGATGCAGATGCAAGCGATACGAAGTTGATGTAAGCACCGGGCAGAATCTTGTTCTGCGTTACGAAAGTACCGCCGCCAAGTGCCATTTTACTCACCTTTCCTTTCTTTAGATAGGTTTCTTATAGTATTCTTTGATAAGATCATCCACCTGTTCAATGGTGTAAGTCTTATCATCTTCCAACAGCGCGTTAAGCAGATCACGCCGATTGAACCAGCGTTCCGCTTTCACAAGCTGTTCTTTGGTAAATGCGGGCGGCTGTTCAGCCGCTTTAGCAGTCGTGTTTTTAACCGCCATCGTTCACATCTCCTTTGATCTCCAATGTTTCCATCGGCTCACAGTCGTATTTCTTAACCATGAAGCAATCATAATTTGCGAAAAAATTCAACACGTTATCAACGATTTTGTGTTCCATCTTGTCAGCTCGCATCAAATCCCCGTCAACCGTGATAGTTTCCAAACAGCTACACAGCCGTTCGGCTGTATCGTTGCACTCTGCTTTTGCCCGATCCCGATTAGCGGGAAAGAACTGGATGCAGAACTGTTGCCGCCTAAAATATCTGCGATCCCGGAAAAGGTTGTGCGTAGGCTCTAGGGTGGAAATAAAAAAACAAGGCTCTTTCAAGCCTTGTTCCTGTTCTTCCGTGTAAGTCGTGTAATCATCGCCAAATTCAGCATTTAAGGCAATGCTGATAGCTTCAATAATTGAATTTATCATTTGATGCACTCCCCTAAAAACTGCTTAATCTTTGTTTCAAGGACTTGCGGGGCTATCGTCTGTATTTCCTGTTCGGATATGGTAAGCATGAATTGACCTTGCACCCAACCTGTGTGATTAGCTGTTCGGTGTCCATACTCCACATAAGAAGCATACTCAACGGGATTCACAATATCAATCGTCAAGAGGTTTCCTTTGTGATTGATCTGCAACGAATCGGCGTAGGCTTTGGCATCGCCCCGGCCTTTACCGCTTGCCGCTTCTTCATGCGTTGCTGAAGTCCAGCCCCGGCGCAACGTGCCGCCCATCTTTCCAGAGGGGTTTACACGTTTGGTGTAGGTATCGCCCGCCTTGTGGTGTTTGGAATCCTTTTTAGCAACCACCGTTATTTCTTTAGAGTAGTCGCCTACGGGTGTTCGCTTGATAACTTTGGCAAGTAGTCGGGCGGCTAATTCTTTCGCACAGGCAGAAATGAACGATTCAACATCTTTTTGTTCAATCTTGTTCAATTCCTGTTGAAGTTTTTTCAAATCCCCGGCTGAAACCTTTCCCATTCGTGCCATCAAGCCCACCGCTCAAACAGTGTGAGGATGATTTCTTGATGGGTGGGATATACAGCAGGAACGCCGCTTGCGGAATAGGCGTTTTTTACTCCGTCTTGCTCCACAATGATCTTTGATCCTGCCTTGATTTCCACATCCGGGGGGAGAAATAGCTTTGTGCCTTGCGTAAGGCTTGCCGCCGTTTCGGTTTGTGTTGTGGCATCCAGCTTTTCAAAGGACAGCTTACAGGGCTGATTTTCGATTACTGTTACTTCTGATTTATGGGTGATTTTGGTTTGCTCGTCCCTTACATCCCGGCGTTCCACAACGGAACAAAGCCCGGTATAGTAAGTTTTTTCGATTGCCTTTCGTGCCGCTTTTCGGGCGGCTTCAAGTGCGCTTACCATCGAACCCGCCTATAACAAGCAAATTCGCCTTTCCCATAAGTCAGAAGATAACTAATAAAGGCCGTTAGCCGCTGTTCAGCGGTTTGTGACCCCTCTCCCGTGGCAAATACAGTATTGGTATCACCCGTCTGTATCTGCTTCACAGCATAATCTAAATCAAGCCCTGCAATGCTATCCGGCGAAAAAGTTTTCTTTGCCGTTAAAAACTCGCCTACTGCCATATCAACCGCGATGCAAACCAGCCCGTCCGGGATAGAGGACACGTTGCAATCGTTCTTGATGGAACTTTCCACCTTTTGAATACAAAAATTCAAAATGGTTTCATCCCCATTTTGAATCTTATACCCAAAAGACTGCAACCGCGCTTTTACCATATCCAGCACTGGAAACACCGCCTTACTTAGCCACGGGAAATAATGCGGGCGATGGGAACGGCCTTGTGATTGATGGTATCAGTGCCGTTGCTCACCAGAGACCAGTTCTTGCCGTTTTCCAGTTCCGCGTTGGTGGGGCTGTTCGTAGTCTGCACCGCCTTGAGGTAAGAGATACCAGCGACAGAAACGGCGTTGCGCTTACGGGAAATCAGCGTATCCTCGCCGCCACGGGTCTTTGCATCGCGCACCATCTCATAGGGGACTTTTGCGCCAACGGATTCAAAACCAATTGCGCCCTCTCCCAGAACATAGGTGGTGTACAGGGTAACGTCACCGCCAGTTGCGCCCACGTTCTTAACCTCGGCGGGCATGGAATCGTCAATCAGCACAAGACGGCCATTCCAAGTACCCATGCCCAGATCACGCTCCACGCCCTCACTGTCGGTGTACTTCAGATAGCCCAGCAACTTCATGTTCTCAAGGTTAGTTGCAACAGTAGAGTGGCAGATCACAAGGCTAAACTTGCTCTTGTTATCGCCGCAAGCCTGCTGAATGGCACTGTTGAGGGTGGTTGCGCTCACCATCATATCATCGGTGGTCTTTGCATCCGTGGTGGGGGCGGAAATATCGTAGGTGTGGGCGGACACAAAGGCGGCGTTAGCGGTCTTAATGTTGCCCGTGCCAGTGGCGGACATAGAGAAAATGCCCTTGAGGATAGCAAGGATAGTGTCCTGATCCCGATCATTCCAATAGCGGTTGATCTGGTTTCGGACGTTCGCCATGAAGTCCACGCCGCCAGTCACATCATAGGAGAAATCGGCTTCAGTCCAGCCCATCATACGGCCATAGGTGAAAACACCCTGTTCAAAGGTATCAGTCTTTTCGGGGGTGAGGTTAGACACACCATCATAGTTCTGTGCGTCACCGCCGATCAGACCGAAAAAAGGCAGGACGGCGTACACAGTGCCAGTCTGTCCGTTGTTGACGAAAGTTTCACGAAGTCGCTGATCTGCGACAATCGCGCGGCTCTCACGAAGTTTGTTCAGCTTCACGTTGGGAATGGCGTTCATGTAAACACCAAAAGCCCGCTCGTTGAAACTCTTTGCATCGAATTTGCTCATTTGTATTCAATCCTTTCTTTGAATTTTTGAACTCTGTTGTTAGGTTGCCGCATCCGGGTTGGCTTCAATGTAAGCGGTCAGCTCTTCAAGGCTCATCTTAGACATATCCACCTTAGTACCGGGTTTCACATCACCCGACTTGCCGGGATTGAAACCCTTGATACCCTTGTTTGCGGGCTGTTTAGCGTTGAACAGGTAAGAATCCGACTTCTGAACAGCGGAAATCTGTTCATCCCAGCCCGACAGCTTGCCATCCTCGCCCAGCTTGACCTTAGACATATCAAGCAGGGCTTTAACGGCCTTACTGTTCTTAGCACCCGCCGCCGTAAGCGCGGTATCAACCGCGTTGTCCAGCTTCAACTGTGCCATTTCAGCGGCGTGGGCTTTAGCCTGTTCGGTGTTCTTCTTCTGAAGTTCCTCGATCTGTGCTTTCAGTTCGGCGTTGTCGCCGCTGGACTTCTTCAGATCGTTCAACTGCTTGTCACGGTCAGAAACGGACTGTTTCAGCGTCTTGTTTTCCTCGTTGACCTCGTTAAAACGGGTCTTAGCCACAAAGTCACCGTCCAGCCCGGCCATAACCTTTTTAACCTGTTCATCGGTCAGACCCCAACTAATCAAGTCCTCACGTTTCATTGTTCATACCAGCCTTTCCGTTGTTTACCGTGGGTAACGAACCACGAATTTGATCTTGTTCTTTACCGTCTGCAATACGAAAAAGACGATTCACTGTTTAACCCACAGTTGGGAGATAGGTTTGGATCACCGCCTTTCTACTTGCCGACAAACGGACACGCCACGATCTCACCCCCCTTAAAATGGCATGAAAAAAGCACCCTTGAAAGATAACTTTCAAAAGTGCTTAGTTAGCGATATGCGGTTTTAATATACGGTGTTTTCCCCGTCCTGTTCGGGGGGAGAATAGGGAACGCCATCTTTAAGGGCATTCTGGATGATTTTTTCAATTTCCGCTTCATCCATTCCCATGAGGGCGAACAGCGGGAAATTTTCGTGGAAGCGTTCAACATACTGTTCAATCAGTTTTTCCATAGCGCACCACCCTTACACATTTTCAGCGATCATCTTAATTATCTCTTTGTACACGGCATAAGATTTAGGTAAATACTTCTGAATTACCGCAAGGCTTTCAGGACAAGTCATTGAAGCAGAAGTCATTTCCGCAAATGCTTCAGTCCCTAAGCCAAAATCAATACCGTCATATACGCGGTTAGTCCAATATGCCGCGCCGTGTCCAACGCCCAAACAAATTTTCATTCGGGTTGCCCCCTCAAGAATATCAGAAATATCACCTTTTTGCAACCAGTTAAGGGCTGAAAGTTGATTTTGGATTGCTTTATATGCAAGCGATTTACTCATTTTGAACCAACTACTGTTGGAATAATACGCCGCTGTATTTGAATCAATCCAATTCTGATCTATCCAATATTGGAAATCGTTTTTGTGGGCTTTCATTTCTTTATAGACGGCGTTCACCCAATCGGAAACCTCGGCTTTAATCGTTTTGGGGAACAGTCCATCTTTATAGGACGAAGAAATAAACCATTGCCCGCTTTTACCGCCCATTGGTGCGGTTAAGCAGTCAATAGCGTGACCCGATTCATGGAACGTAACAGCATACGGGGCATTATAGCTATTCCCTTTTGCATCCGAACCAATAGTAATATTGATCGTGCCGCCAGAAGCAAAGGAACGCCCATGATAATGAGCGTCAGCAACTTTGATTTTGGATTCAAAGGTGTTCCAGACTGTGCGGAGATCGTCATTTTGGCAACCATCCACTTTATCGCGGATATTATCAAAATGATTCTTTCCGACTTTCTGCGCCATATCACAATTATAGTCGCGTGGGTTAGCCTGTTGTTTTGGCTCTTCCCGCTTATAATGCTTATGCTTGACTTCAGCAAACCCGCTCTTGTCACCGTCCACAAAAGCCTTTTTCCATTCGGAATAGGTCACATCGTCCGGCACATAGTAGGTTTTCCCATCCGCTCCACGCGCCGCCCGCTCCCCTGCATCAAAGTTTTCTTTGAAGTGTGGGGCGGTAGTGGAACGGCAATAGACGTGGAACGGCGGGGCAGTAACGCCCGGCTTGTAATCGCTCATCTTGAACACTTTGCCATCCAGCGAACGGCAAATATCGGAAGTATGGGAATCCAGCGTTGCCACAATCTCATATTCTTCAACGTCCAGATCATTGAAACAATCCTTTTGCGCCGCGCTACTGAAATAGGCTTGCTCGGTCATTACCAGCCGCCCGGCGTTGCTCTTAGATGTTCCCATCTTCTTTGCAAGGGAATCAATGGCCTTTTGCGGATCAGCACCCGTTAGCAGATTCTTTGAAAGTTCATTGTGAACTTCTCCGATCAACTTTGTTTTGCTGTTCCAAATGCGGGTTGAAAAGTTGTAGCCATCCACAGCCCACGGCTTAGACAGCACCTTTTCGATTTGCGCTTGATCCAGCCCGGCAATATCCCACCCCAGCCCAAAGCCCTGTTGCACGGTATAGGCCGTGTGATAGTACCCGCTTGCGTAAACATCGGATAACGCTTTTTTCATCGTTCCCATCTGCTGTGCAAACATGGTTTCAAGGCTGTTCTGTGTCTGGATTTGCAGGGCTTCAAGGCGGGAAATATGGAACTTAGAAGAAGCGTTTTCAAGTTCCTGCATCCATGCGCCGTTTATGGCGTTTTCCTTGCCGTACTTGATGTACTCTTTTACATCCCACTTAAATTCCGCCAAATCCTGCCCTTTGAGCCATTGTTTAGCCTGTGCAAGAGAAATACCGTTGCTGTCAGCGAAACGCTGATACCACCGCGCTATTTGGGCTTCTAACTCATTCTGCGCGGCTTTATACTGCTTCTCCATTTCCAGATAAGCAGTTGTGCCCTTTCGGTTTTGAGCGGCTTCTAGCTGTGTGAAACGCTGTTTCCAGTATTCCGCATTAGTCATTGTTCAGATCACCGCCCTGCTGTTGCTGTGGGGGTGCGAACGGATCATATTGCTGTTGTGCAATGCGATCCTGTTCTTTCTGTTTCTGATCTTCTAACCGCTTCATTTCGGCGGCGGGATCGTCAACCCAAGGATGATTTGCCACAATGGTTTCATCCGACAGAATACCAACGCTATCTTTACAGTTCTGGATCACTTCACCCTCATTGATGAGGACATCCCGGTTGAAGATGATCGTTACATCCTCGCCGCTAAAATCGCCCATGCCAGAGTTGGCAAAATGGGTGTTGATGAACCAAAGCAGTTCCTCGAATGCGGCTTGCAACTCGCTTTCCATATCGTTAGCGTCAAGGTCAACGTCCGAATACATGGATTGAATGTTCATCTGGTTAGGATTGCCATTCAACCGATCATCTTTTGCGTCATAGCCCATACCGTTTTCGATAATGGCTTTTTTCAGCAGTTCGATAATGGCTTTGTAATTCTCTGAATTGACTTGAATTTCAAGCGTTTCAACCCCACCGTCTGCACCGTCAACCGTCCGCACTTTTACAACGCCAAACGTAGACAAGTTTTTGCGGAACTCGCCTAAGTTCGTGCCATCGTAATTTTTCAGCACAAGCACGGTGTTTCGGGGATCTTCTTGCATATTGTTTTCAAAGTCCGACAGCATGACGTTTAGCGCGTCCTGCAAGGTCTTTACTTTCTTCAGCAGGGGGATTTCACAATCATTGTACTTGATGGGGATGAGCGGCACACGTTCCCAGTTCAGGGGAATGGTGTTTCCGTTTTCGTCCATCATGCTTGCATACGGGGCGGTGTTGCTGTCCGCTCCCTCTAAGTCGGGGATCAGTGCGCCGCCGTCCAGAACGAAGCGGTGAACGCCCTCTAAGTCGTAGATTTCGACCTTTTCAATGACAGTTGGTGTAGTGCCTTGATAGCCGATCACCAGATACAGGCGCACAGCGGCTTCAAGCTGTGTGTGTTCCGTGTCTTTCCAGAACGGCAGGATTTCATAACCGGGGAACGTCCTAAAGGCAAGTTCTCCCGTTTCGGTGTAGTAAGGGTATAACCAGCTAATACCGCACTCAAGAGCAAGTTTCCCGGCGTTCTTCAGGGTTTTCATAAACTTCTTGTTGAACACGTCTTTTAACAGTTCAACATACTGTTCATTCTCCCCATCAACAACAAAGGGCTTGCCCAGCAGATAGTTAGCTTTTTGATTAACCAGCTTTGCAAACTGATTATCTATCAGGCGGTTGTTTGGCACGTTGTCCACGTCAACCAGCTTCCCATCTTCACCGATCATTTGACGCTTGCGGTGTAAAATATCGTGATCGTTGTCGTAGTACAAGTGACCCTTGATCTGCATAACGCGCTGTGGGCTACCTTTCCACTTTTCGATCTCACGTTCCAAAAACTGCTTGTCGGAAATCTGCGCACCTTGCAAAATCAGGTTTGAAACTTTGAACATCATTGAATCTACAAAACTCACGTTGTTCACCCCCTTTCCAGTTAATCAAAGCTGAATGTATCAGGCATAAGCACTTTGGTAACGGCGTACCGCATCGAATCCATACCGTGCGAAAATTCGTGATCCGGCTTGTCCGTGGGCTTTCCGTCTGCGCCTTTCGCCCAACAATAGTTATCTATCTCTTTTTTGAACTCTACGCACCGGGGATGCACCACGATTTGATAGTTTTGAATCAACTGTATGCCGTGATTTACGCTGTCCTTACCCTTTCGGGAAGATTCAGCCCTCAACCCCTCATCTTGCAACTCTGCAATGGATTTCGGTTCAGCAGAATCACAGATCAGGCGTTGACCGCCATACCCCATGCGCTTGATTTGTTCGGCTATGATTTTGTTCGTGACCCCTGTTTTATACCACTCATCAAAAACATAAATTTTCATAGCGGTGCTATCCACCATGCAAGCGGTAAAAGCGTTAGGATCAGTAAAACCAAAGTCAAGGCCGAATGCGGATTTGATACCGGGGATAGCCCGGATTTGGTCAACATCGAAGTTTTCAACAATGACGTTGGTGTAAATCAGACCATCCGCAATGCCCCAATCTCCCGCACCCTCAATGCGATAGCGGCGGGGATTGTTTTCTTTCATTTTTAAGAAAATGTTGCGGTCTGCATCATCAAGCCATTCGTTACACTCCCATGTTGTAGTTTTGGTAAACACTGTATCATCCGGCCTATCGAAAAACCGGGGCTTCAACCAGCTTGTTGCACTCCACGGGTTGAACGTAAGTGTAAGCTGTTTGAAGTACCCCGGTGGAACTTCACCACGGATTGACATATCTAGCTTGTTGAAATCATCCTCATTGCTGATTTCATAGGCTTCTTCTATCCATACCCAGCACAGAACGCCCTTATCAACGGAAATAGAGGTTATCTTCAAGCCATCATCCAGACCACGAAAAAGAATCTTCTGCCCGGTTGAACGCCGGGTGATCTGCATAGGTGACACGGTGCAATCAAAATACGCATCCACTCCCAGCTTATGAATAGCCCATTTCAAATCCGAAAACACGGAATCGCGCAAAGTGTTTGAAAAACGCCGAACGCAAAGGCCGTTGCTCTCTGGATATTGAAACAGGCGATAAATCATATTCAGGGCAGTCGTTTTGCTCTTTTTCGATCCACGGCTACCCTTACACACACGGTATCGGGCTTTCGTGTTCCAGAAGTCCACATAGCCGCGCCCTACGGCTTTCTGTAATGAAATCTTCATTCCGTTAAGTCGTTTATCAGTGTGACAGGCTCGACCTCAACGGCAAGCCCGTCTTTGAACATCCCGTACCGCTTGCCAATCAGTTCAGCGGCCTTGATACGGTCTTTAGCCCCAACGTCAATATCGGAGATCGTTTGTACGCCATCACCGATCAGCTTTAGCACCTGTTCTTTGTGTTCCCCTCGCATAACAGAGGTTAAATACTCCAAAACTTCCTGTGCGTCCGCTGTTTTTGCGTTGTGCATCGCTTCAAGTTTCGCGTCAATATAAGATTTCATTTCGGCGTTGAACTTTGAAGTAGGTTTTTGTGGGTTTCGCTCATTTATCCATTCTGCCGCAAAACGGGCAGTCTTAGGCGAATACCCCGCTCGGATTGCCGCTTGTACAGCGTTGCAGTCAATCAAGTATTCGTCACAAAACCGCTGTTGTCTTTCGTTCAAGATATTCACCCCCTTAAAACAAAATAAGCCCGGTGAACGGAAGATCACTGACTGCCTACGATCAGCTACGATAATTCACCGGGCAAAAGAAAAAGCCGTAAAAGGTTTTCTTTTACGGCTTCTTGCATTATATATTTTATCACACTTGACACATGAAGTTCAATGAAAAAGACTGCAAATTTTTACATTTTCAAAACTTTTTCCGTGAAATCCTTTAGTGCCTGTCCGTGGATCGTGTAAACATTGCGTTCCGAACACTCTAACTCTACCGCGATCTTATCAAAGCCCTTGTACTCAACATACCGCTTGAACAGCACTTTGATAAACTGCGGGTCTTGCAAACTTTGAATCTCGCCCGTGATCTTACGCTTCAGGTCAACATACTTGTCAATTTCAGCGTTGATCTCTTGCTCAAGCATTACAATTTTCAGCACTGGGTTTACAAACGGGGCATCGCCTGTACCGCTGGACGAAACACGATCCTTACCGTAATCAATCGCCCGAACGCACTTAGACAGTTCTTCAAGATCAGCCTGTTCTTTCATCTTCTGTTCTATGATAACATCTGCGCGTTCAAGCTGTTGTAAATACTCTTTCGCCGTCACTTCTCAAACCTCTTTTCTTTGCGTAACGCTCACTTTACGAATTATCATTATTTTTCTAAAATTTTGTGTTTCACGTTTCGGTTACGCACCCTCTATTTACTATTATATATTATTTTTTATATGTTGCACCGTCACGCAATGACGCAACAAGAGTATCAATATATAAAGAACTTCAAAATAAGTGTACAAGCCGAAACAAACGTAACAAATACGTTTAATCGTTCAAAGATAGAAACACTTATGAAACACTTGTGAAAATCAGTGTAACACTTTGAATCTTAACTTTCAAAGTGTCCCGCCCTGCCACTCTTGAGCGGACATTTGGGGTGCGGTTTTTCCATCCACGGGCGAACGCCCACTTTCGTGATCTCGCACCAATAACGGAACGTCACAACGCCCGTCTGTTTGCTCTTGCAATGCAAGCAGTCTTTACAAAGCCTGTTACTCATCGCCCTTAGCCCACCTTTCGTGCATCTCTCGCCAATGTTCCAAATCCGTTCTGTAAGTACAGAAGTCATTATATAGGCGTTTGTATTCCCGGTACGCTCTCCCTCGTTTTCTCAGAGAACGCAACTTCTGTTTTATGTTATCTGCCGCATCCAGCACCTTACCCACAAGGATTAAAAAGAAATAAAAAAGCCCCGCACAGCCAACTATATTCTTTACCAGCTCGAAAATATTTTGAAGTAAATCAATCAAAATTTACACCCCCACAATGTATGCCGCCGCCATATCCGCCGCATGGGTGTACATGACATTCGGAAACTTTGCAACGGCACGGGTGTAATACTCCCAATTATTCCGATCATCAAACGCGCCCATGTGCCAGCGGATGCAAGCGATTTCTTCATTTGTCAAAGCATCGGGGGCGATATTCTGAAGCATGATGATCGACTTTTCGCCGTGGCCGGGAAGAATCATATTTGGGTTATACTTCCATTTTCCATCCACCACTTTATAATTATCGCACTTACACAGATCGTGGAACATACCCACAATGTAAGGGCTTCTCGCATCGCTCCACGTCAAGCCCATCTTGTCCGTATAGTCCAGCAAAGCACCCGTAACGGCAAGAGAATGATCGAACAGTGCGCCGCTGTATGCGCCGTGGTGATTGATTGAAGCGGGCGCATCGAAGAAACCCATTTTATCAAGCCGCCGCACAATATTAGGGCGGGTGTAGCATTCCAAATCACCTTTCACGTTGTACATGATGATTTTATACTGATTGATCCGATCCTGCTTAGTCAATTTGAATCTGTCCATTCTTTTCCACCTCATCATAGATTGCAAGGCTCATATCTACTTGATACGGCTTTCCGCCGATAAACTCCGTTTTGAGCGTGTCGCCCTCTGCCCGAACGATCAGCGCACAGTTATTGAACACCGTGACAAACTCCGTACCATCGGTGGTTTGGGCGTTCTCCCCAAACTCTTTCTTATACTCTGCAAAAGCGGCGTTTACCGCGTCATTGATTTGTGCAAGCATCCCCATTTTCATTCCCCCTTAACGAACTTAAAGAGCATATCAAAGAACATCCGTAAATGCCAAACGCTTTCCATCCAATAGTCTTTGCGCCTGTCCTTTTTCTTGCGCTTACGCTCTCTCCACTGCTTGATGTACTCAAGTTGGGCTTCATCCTCTGCCGCCCGGTAACGATCATCAATACCCATTATCGAAATTCCTTTCCCGTTTTCACGTCACGAATCTTAACACGTTCAATCAGTTCAAAGCCCGTTGAACGAATAATGAACTTTAGAACCTTGATAAGTTCGTTTGCTCTGCGCTCCGTTTCCGATTCTTCACGCACGATTTTCTGTGTACCATAGAACGCCGTAGGGTCATTGTAGCCCTCTGCGTTGCATTTTGGATTAGCCGGATTGTTCATAAGCACCACCTTAATCTTTCCAGTTAGATAACCATTGCATTTGCTCAATCAGCTTAAAAACAATTTCCATAGCGTCATAAGTAGCCGTACTCTTTGCAACATCATCACGCAACTTATCACGGAAAGAACCCTCTTCCAGAGGGTGACAATGTTGCAAGCGTTCGCTGTCCCTTTTTATTGAATTGCTGATCCGTTCGGACTGCTTTTCTAACTCTGCCTGTACCCGGCGCAAAACGGCTTTCTGATATTTAGCGATCTCCACGATCTCTTTTCTCAGCTCCTCGCTTTCTCCGTAAGTGATTGCAGTATCTGGATCAAGGCCGTTTTTCGGCGCAATAGGTTTCAGCATCATACAGGCTTCTAAAAACCTGTTTGCCTACCTTTGCATACGGCAAGTTCACGTTCTTCTTGAACTTAGTTGAATACTTATGCCCTGCCATTTTAGAACCCCTCAATATCAGTTAAAATCTGATTTTCGGGGATAGAGGGGTACTTGTTGCTGTACAACTTCTTTGCCATAGATTTAGCCGATTCCGGGCTAATCGCCGTAAGAAGTACCGTTTCAAAAATATCTCCCTCAACACCAACGGAAACCACATAGGATTTCATCTTTGCGGCTTCAAGTCGTTTTCCCCACCGTTCCTTTTTAGTGGCTTTGGCGAGGGTAATCTTGTCGTCAAGATCACCCAGATCAGAATCGTAGAAGAGAACCTCAAGGCAAAGCTGAACATCTGCGATCTCTTCAATCAGATCGTCCGTTGCTTCTGCCTGACTTTTGGGCGTGGGGTTTTCCTTGCCAATAGCACGGCGCAACTTCAAAGCCGCCTGTGCCAATTCGGACGTTTCTTCCGCAAGCTGTGCTAAAATTTCCGCTTTCGGAAGATTATAAATCAGATTAGTTGCCATTGTGATACATCCTTTCTTTAGTTTATCCATTTGATAATAGGATCACCGTTAAAACCCTTTTCCCATACGAACCACGCATACGCAACGGCATTTTTGCTTTCAAATTTGCCGTTCTTCCCACATTCCAGCCGGGAAGAACTCACATATACGACTTTGGGAGGATTCTTTAGGAAGAACGCTTTGCGGGCTTTCCCCTCAAGAAAAGTTAGCTTCAAAAACATTGCAACTTTACGCCCCTGCTGAACGGTGTTCAAAGCGTGTTCAACAAATTCAAGGGCGTATTTATAAGGCGGGTTTGTGATAATATCGCCGCTGAAATCTACAACATTTTCTAATAAAAAATCGCACGGATTCAAACGGCCATATCCACGGTATACTAAATCGGTGCTAACAACATCGTACCCGTGCGATTCAAGCACCTTAGAAATATGCCCCTCACCACAAGCGCACTCCCACACCACCGGGGCAAAGTGTTCTTGCTCAAGTAAAATTTCCGTTGCCTTTGGCTCAGTGGCGTAATAGTCGTGTGTTTCAGCATCCGGGTTGCGCCTGTTACCAACAAAGTAACCATGCTGTTCTCTCTCTCTCTCTCTCTCTCTCGGTAAAGATCAAAGTATTCACCTCTTTATTTCTGATCCCCTGCAACATAAAACCGGGCTGTCTTTTTTCCGATCCGCCTAACCTCTGTGCGAAGATGCAGATTTCGGGCGATCTGCCGGGAAAAGGCGGTTTTGCTCATAGCCTGTAAGTTGTTAGCTAAGCAGTATTCTTGATACCGCGAATAAACAAGATCAGTCGTGTTATCTTCAATATGAAAATCTTCATCCTCGCACTCTTTGAAAAAGCCCAAGATCGGGTTGTTATCTTCCTCGTATTCGTCCAGAGCTTTCTTTACCTTGTCCGAATCGGTGAAACCACGATTTTCAAGAATACGCTTCAGGCCAGCAAGCCCAAGATTGATAAGATATTCCATTGTTTCAGGGGATTTCAGCTTATGCTTGATGGTGGGATCAAAGCCCGCCTTATCCTTTGAGAAATTGGCATCGAACGGGATAATAACCAAACGCCGCTGAACTGCGCCTGTTTTGTCCTTGATACGGGGAATCTGGTTTGCAGAAAACAAGAACTTTGAATAGTTGTTGAACTCAAACGGATTTTGCCCCTTTCGTTCAGCAGACACGCGATCACCCGTTACCAGCTTCTTAAAAACGGCGGGGTTTGCTATAAACTCGTCTCCTATATCGTCACCAATGTTCGCCAATTTACCGAACATTTCAGCAGTCTTAAAGCGATCTCCAAGTTCTTTCAAGTCCAGAGCGCAAATGTTTTCTTCACCTAAAAGATTTTGCACCATAGACAGATAGGTTGATTTACCGTTGCTTTTGTCACCTGTCAGGATAAAAGCCTTTCCAAGTTCGTTCCAGCGGTAGAAGCAATAACCAATAGCTTCTTCCAGTAGTAAACGCACCTGTGAATCATGGCAAGCGATGTTATCAAGGGTCTTGTCTGCCAGTTCACAATAAGCCCCCGGCGTATAGTCCCAAGGAATCTTATTGGTAATAATGTGTTCCGGGGTAAAGCCCGCAAAAGAACCGTCAATGATGTTATACAGGCCGTTCTTAAAGGCGATTAGGTGCGCGTCCTCTGGTTTGGTGTTATCCCGAATCAACAGATCAAGATAATCAACGACTTCAGACCGCTTTGCACGGTTTAGATCGGGGATGTGCTTTATCATAGCGGCTTCAATCTCACCATATCCAGCGGTATAGATACCGTCCTTGTAAATGTGCAACTGATTATTGATCTTGATGATATGGGCGTTGTTCTTCAGGAATATAGCGAACTTATCAAATAAGAACGTGCTACCGTTGTAGAAAACGGGTTTCTTGAACGAATCATCCCGCAAGATAGTTTCAATCTCGCCGTCTGACAGTGGAACTTTCAGCACATACTTATTGATGATCCGAATGGTTTCCCGCGCTTCTTCCACGGTAAAATCATTGCTTTGTAGGGTCAGAATGTAGTTGAACAGGGCTTGATTTCGCCCGTCCCCCTCTTCCATATCAAGAAACGCCATCTTACTACGAACGGGAAACAGCCACCGGGGGAGCGGTTGCGCTTGCTCATTTTCGGCGGTATCATAGAGGATTTCACGCTCTACGCCGCCGTATTTAAGCACTTCATAGGAACTTTTCACGCCCACCTTAATATCAGCTTTCAAGCCGATTGCAAGGGTGCAATGGGTCTTACAGCCGCCCACGCCGCTATTTTTGAACAAGAAGTGCTTGCCCCGCGTGGTACGATAAACGCGGCAGTTCAAAGAATAATCTTGAACAACTTTGAACAGAACATCCGAACTTTCCCCATCGTCCAGATCAACAAGGATCGTATCTTCTGCCAGAATCCCGGCGAACTCTGGTAAAGACTTCACCTGTTCATAGGTCTTAAAGTCCGTCCTGCCCTTGAACTTCTCCACGCACTGTTTATCTTTGGTTTCAACATATCCGCGAAAGAACAAAATTTATCACCGTCCTTATTCCCAATACTTACAGCAAAACGAATCTTCATCGGCAAGTTCTACGGAAAGCCCGTTCACGCCCTCAAGTTCATAATTGATCTTTGCGCTCACAGCATCATCAATAGCTATCGCCCAATCGCGTTGCATATCTTCAAGTTCCTGCAAGAACTCTTGATAGAACAAATTCGCCTTTTTCTTTGAAAGTGAACTTTCAAGATTCCTCTTCAGCTTTGCAAAAGTCTTATCTGAAAAGGCTTCCTTGACCGCTTCATAGATGATCCCATCATCTAATCTGCACTCTGCTTTGAGGGAGTCCACGGCAAAAGTGCCGCTGTGCTGACACTCGCCGTTCTTATTCCAGCGACACCAACGACAGGTTTTATAAAAATCGTCCATTTTAACTTACTCCAAAATCTTCAAGACGTTTGTTTGCAAAATTGATGTACCATTGGCGATCCAGCTTGTCCGGCACTCGAACATCTTTTACGTCATCGTTATAGATGAAACAGTGTTCCGGGGAGTTTTGCAGTTTTTCCAACCGACCATTGGACGCTTTTACTTTCTTCACGCCGGGATCGTTTGGATCAGTAGAAGCAAAAATGCGAATGCACCGTTCTTTCAGCGGCTTATCGCCGTACATGATATGCGTATACTTGCTACTGATCCGGGAAACAAGCTGAAATTCGCGTAGGTCTTGACACTCTGAAATCGTCCGGCGCACCGGGATTTGATGGATCATGTAATCAACAAGGGCTTTGTTTATGATAGGGAGATCATAGCTTAGATCGTCCAGCTTCATAACATAGCCGCCCTTGCGCTTTACTGCACCCGTTTCCCGGTCAACCAACAGATAATTATTAACGTCTTTCTGATAGATCGTTCCAAAGTAAGTATCAAAATCCATGCGCATACCTGTGCGCTGTTCCCACTCCCAAACAATATCATCCAAAACTTCAAAATCCCGGTCATAGTCCGCGACCTTAACAATGATACCGTCTGTGTTGTTCTGGATCAGTTCACAATGCCCCTCAAGATGTTCCACAAGGTCAAGCAAAAGCAACTGCCCGTTGATACAGATAGCGTTGTTACTCATTGGGTCATACAGGGCGGATGATTTTTGTTTCATCTGCCCGGAAATGGCGTTATCCATGATCTTGAACGGCTGACGGGCTTTCTTATCGCCCTTGCGCTTAAAGGCTATGTTGGAATCGTGGATAAACTCAAAGTTTTCAGGGTGATCCATTACCCGATAGCCGAAGTGATATTGTTTCTGCAAAGACGGGTAATAGGCGGTAACGTCAATGATGATGAACACGCCGTCAGCGGAATACTTAGCCCGCGCACCGTGCCCGCCGCCCCATGCAAAGGTATGTTCAACCCCGGCGATCATCTGCTTACCTTGCTTTTTCTCGTAATCGTGGTTTTCAGGGTTTGCGTACCAATCCGCAATATGCTTGTACTTGTTCAGGCGCAAACACGGTAGAATCGGGAAATCAAATTCATCATCAAAACTTGCGCCTTTCCTGTTGCCGCCCAAAATAGTTGCGGCAAGCTGTGGTTTAGTTTTTGAAATGTATTCAATTCCTAGTTCAAAGTGTTTGATAAAATACATCATGGTGTTGAACTCTTGCGTTCGGCGCATAAAAACTTGTATGGTCTGTTCAACGTCATGGGTGCAATAAAAAACGGTTTGTTTGATCTCTGCATCCGTCAACTTGCGGTCAAGGTTAAAAGGTACTTCCGTTTCCCGAATATCGTTACCCATGAAACCCTCAAAGGACTTCAAGCCTACATCGGTATTCAGCATTACATCGTAATTAAGAAGCGGGTAACTCTTTAAGAGGTTGCTATACTGCCAGCCGGGTTTACCCTTGACAATGATGTAATCATTCAGCTTCTTAGCGTTGAATCCACACAAAATCCCTTGTAAGATGTATTGATCGTAGTGGCGGCTGTTGAATCCTACCCAAATTCGGGTTTTATGCGCTTCATAAAAGGCTTCAAGTTCCGCTTTGTCATTGATAATGACGTGGGTTTTCTTCTCCACCATATCAATAATGACAACAAGCCAGTCATAAGCGAAAACCTCAAAATCGTAGAATAAAATAGCAATCACCCTCTTTCTTTGAAATTCCCACCATACCCGCCCGCCTGTTTATCTTGTCAGGTCACAAGCCGGGGCTTAGTCCTCGTCCACAAGGGCGTAAACTTCCGTGATCTTGAACGTGTTAAAGCCCTTTTTGTTCTCGCCGTACTCCAAAGCGTACTCAAAGTTCCCGTCAATGGCTTCCATAATATCCAGAATCAGATTGTTGTACTGATTGTAGGTCTGAAACTGAACGGGGATCGGTGCATCCATTTCGGACATAAGCGAACGCAAGAACTCGTCCACAATGCCGATCTGGAAACCCTGCGTCACGATCTGGTTGAGGAAGATCATGCTTCCCTTGTACTCACCCGTGAGAATCTTAAACCAGCAAGAGAACATGGGATCACCCTTTTTGCTCTTACCCAGTTCCAGCTTATTGATCTCCACCTCATAAGTACCGTGGGGAACTTCACGGCGGGTGTTGCCGTTCTTTGCGGCTTCAGCGGCATCTTTCGCCAAACCAGCGGTATCAAAGTTAGCGTCAAATTCATCAAAAATGCTCATTGTTATAGTCCTTTCTTACAGTCGGTTGTGATTAGGCTTCCCGCACTCTACGCTTGCGGCGCGGATGTTCGGGCTGTGCATTGGGCGCGCTGACTTCAACCGCGCCGTCCATCGGGGGGTTGCCATCATCGGCATTTTCGGCGGGTGCACTCTCGCCCTCTGCGGTGGATTCCTGCGGGGCTTCTTCTGCGGGTGTATCGTTTACAGGTTCGACCTGTTCAGGCTGTTCCCGCGGCTTCTCTGCCGGGGTGACGGGCTTTTCCTCTGCCTTACGGCGGGAACGTCCGGCACGTTCGGTGGTTTCGGTCTGCGGCTTGCTTTCAGATACGCCGTTTGCGGCGTTCTTGTTAGCTTCATCGTACACG
>ERZ780195.1074-NODE-1074-length-24161-cov-4.950386_pt1 | contig 24161 bp, 19 predicted proteins | sample MGYA00511017_ERZ780195 | MGnify/ENA primary metagenome ERZ780195 (study PRJEB29588, sample SAMEA2159974) | human gut metagenome | biome: human gut; feature: human-associated habitat; material: faeces | place: Denmark | collected 2008/2010 ...
CACCTGCTGTCGTCTCTGTCTTGTTCTCTGCTGCTGCCGTTGTCTCTGTAGTCTTGCTGCCGCAGCCTGTAAGAAGTGATGCCGCCATTGCAGCGGTCAAACATAATGCAATCGCCTTTTTCATAATATTTCCTCCTTATAAAAATATTATCTATGTTTTAACCTTATAAAAGGAAAAAACCTACTCCATTGTGGCATTCACAATCAGAATGCCGCTGTAATTGCGGTCATAATACTTTCCGAAGAAAAATGCAACCGCCAGAAACAGGAAATGCCCTATCAGATAGATACATTCGATCCCCATACGGATCCCACCACGGTGCAGCACCATGTATACAAGATCCAGAACCGCTCCGATTCCCGTCAATACCATTGCCCCGATGCAGGAACGCTTCATACGAAGCAGCCCAGTCTCATAATGTGCCCGGTGCATTCGGAGCGGTGCTCCGATATAGCTGACCGCACCATAAAGCATGTATCCAAGCGGAAGTATCACAAACAGATACGGAAATACAATCCATGCCGTGCGGGACGAATCCGGGTTTAAAAGTCCCATTCCAAGCTCAATCACCCACAGCGCGATTGTCCAGATGACATTTAAAATGCCTGTCCGCCGCTTCTGCTGCTCATCAAACGGAAGCACATAAAAATCTCCCTGATAGGACGTTCTTGTCACCAGAAGACCATGCCGGTTCTGCTTTAATTCATTTTGATAATCCTTTTGATAAGGGTTCTTGATCATCGCCGCTTCCGCCTCATTGCTCTCTGTCTGTCATGCAGCATAGTGCAAAATTACCGCGTTATTGTGCTAAAATATTTTTGTGTAACAAAAAAAAGTGACAATGAACCTCTTTGTCCACTGAACACTTCACAAAATACACTTGTATGTTGCACACGCACAACACTTTTTTTATTATACATAGGAAACTGGTTTTGTCAATACTTTTCCCGCTGGCACATTCTGCCTCGTTTCGCATGTTTTTACAATCTCATTTGGTTCTATGCATATTTTTACACTATGTTTTATTTGTTTTTTCTACTTTTTCTTCTATTCTGTGCTGTTTTTCTGTCATTTTTCATTTTCTGATCCTAATTTCTTTATGACTAAATATGCAGTTTTCTTTTCCCATGTTTTTCCACGTAAAAAATCCCGGAACGGATTTTACTCTCCGTTCCGGGATTTCTCTTCCCTGTATAAGTATGCATCACCTGCGGTCATACATACCAGTCAGTTCTTATGATATTATGCTGTCTTTGTTGCGTACATGAAGTACTTCATACCGAATATCGTTGCGTAGATACCGGTTACGTTAGACTTCTGCATGTAAATATCATTGTAGTAGTAGATCGGAACTACTGCCCATGTATCCATCAGCATATCCTCTGCCTGATGCATTAAGTCAACACGCGCTGCAAAATCTGTTGTGGTGCGGATCTGACTGATCAGCTCATCATATGCTGTCCAGTCCGGAGAAGAAGATACCGGAGTACCCTTTCCTAACTGCATATCGTTGTTACCGGAATCAGAGGTAAAGATCTCTAACATGTTAACCGGGTCGTTGTAATCTGCAAGCCATCCCTCACGCGCGATGGTGAAGTTACCGCTCTTACGATCCTCAAGGAATACATTCCAGTCCTCAGACTTGATCTCAAGGTTGATACCAAGTAATGCCACATCCTGCTGTACGGACTCAGCAACCGCAATGTGTGCTGTACCGTCGTTTGTTAAGTATGTCATGGAGATTGCAGGATCTACTGCGTATGTACCGTCACCGTTGTCTGTAAATGTGTATCCAGCCTCTTCCAGTAAGCCCTTTGCTGTCTCAAGCTCGCCAGCGCCGGTAGCTGTTGCATCATAGTAAGAAGTATCTGCTGTCTTAAATACGCCGCCGTTACCGTCTGCCATACCTTCCGGTACGAAAGAATCCGCCGGGATCTGACCTGTCTGGCCTACGTTCTCAACGATGAACTGACGGTCAACCAGTAAGCTGATTGCCTCACGCATCTTAGCAGCCTCTTCCTCTGTCTTGCCATCGAAGACCGGGTCGTTTACGTTGAAGCCGATGTAATAGGTTCCCAGGTTGTCAAGGATACCAAACTCCGGATTGACGCCGTTTAAGGAAGGGATCTCATCGTTCGGTACGGTATCGATGTAGTCAAGGTCACCGCTGTTGTATGCAGCATAGATTGCTGTATCATCAGCGCTTAACATGAAGTGAAGCTCGTCCATGGTTACGTTTGCCGCATCATAGAAGTTCGGGTTCTTTACATAAACCATGCTCTCGTTGTGCTTCCATGATTTTAATGTATAAGCACCGTTTGATACAAAGCCAGCCTCCTGACACCACTTACCCGGATTCTTTCCATCAGGATCCGCTTTTTCCACATCCTTCTGGTATACCGGGAAATAAGTAGGAAATGCCATCAGGTCATTGAAATACGGGCATGGATTGGTCAGTGTAATTTTTAACGTATAATCATCAGTTGCCTCTACAGCAAGTGAGCCGTCATCATTTCTTGCAATAATATCAAACAGATACGCATAATCAGCTGCTGTTTTTTCATCCGCAGCACGGTTCCAGCTGTATACGAAGTCGTTTGCTGTTACCTCTTCCCCGTTGCTCCACTGGGATTTTATCATCTTTACCGTATAAACAGTTTCATCATCGGATACTTCCGGCATATCAGATGCCAGCTGCGGAATCAGCTTGCCGTCCTTGTCGTAGGTATAAAGACCCGCGAAAGAATTCACGATCATACATCCACCATCTACGGCAGAGTTCAGTGCCGGATCGATGGATTGTGGCTCGGAAGCAAGGTTAATGCTTATCTGGTTGTCCGGTGTTTTACTTACACTGGAAGCCATTGCTTCGGTTCCGTCCGTCTTTGCAGAGTTTCCTTTTGATGAACCACATGCAACTACGCTAAGAGCCATTGCAGCAACCAGCATGATTGATACAAGTTTCTTCTTCATAATTGTTCCTCCTGAAAATTATTTATATGTTTCACCCTTGCGGGAAAAAACCTTATTTATTCCAGCATGCAACCATATGACCATTCCCCCTGTCGGTCAGCTGCGGCATCTCCTGACCGCATTTTTCCGTTGCATACTTACATCTTGTACGGAATGGACATCCGGTTGGCATTTTCAGCGGACTCGGAACATCCCCCTCCAGCACGATTCTATGACTTTTTCTTGCTGTCTCCGGATCCGGAATCGGAACTGCGGACAGCAGACTCAGTGTATATGGATGTATCGGATTTGCATTTAACTCATCTGCATCCGCAATTTCCATCATCTTTCCCAGATACATAACTGCAATCCGGTCGGAAATATGATGTACAACCAGCAGATCATGTGCGATAAACAGATAGGCAACTCCAAGTTTTTCCTGTAATTCCTCAAACATATTGACAACCTGCGCCTGAATGGAAACATCCAGTGCAGATACCGCCTCATCACAGACAATAAATTTCGGATTTACCGCAAGTGCACGGGCAATTCCGATACGCTGGCGCTGTCCACCGGAAAACTCATGCGCATAACGCATGGCATGCTCTGCATTCAGACCGACCAGCTCCATCAGATCGAGAATCTTTTCACGACGCTCTTTTCTATTTCTGTAGAGTTTATGCACATCTAAAGGTTCCCCGATAATATCTTCCACCGTCATACGTGGATTTAATGATGAATACGGGTCTTGGAATACCATCTGCATTTCCTTGCGATACGGCATCATATTGACATCTACTTTTTTGCCCATAACCGGCTTTCCGTTTGCATCAACGATCATTTTTCCGTTTTCGTCATACTGTTCTCCACTGTCAAAGAGAACGTTTCCGTCAAACGTAATCTTACCTGCCGTCGGCTGATACAGGCGAAGCAGTGTACGGCCTACTGTTGTCTTTCCACAGCCGGACTCGCCAACCAGACCAAGTGTTTCTCCCGGGCGGATGGCAAAGGAAATATCGTCCACTGCTTTCAGCGGAATGGTGCTAAAACCCTGATGCACCGGAAAATACTGCTTCAAATGTTCTACTTCCAGCAGATAATCATTGTTTTTCTTTTCACTGCTCATTGCTGCCGCCCTCCTGTGCTTCATAGATTTCTTTTACATTCATCCAGCAGCTCGCCAGATGGTCTTCGCCCACACGAAACTCCGCCGGCTGCTGTTTTAAACAGATCTTCATTGCCGACTCACAACGCGGACAAAACGCACAGCCCTCCGGCATCTGGAGCAGGTTGATCGGAGTTCCGCCGATTGGGATGAGTTTTTCGTTCATATTGTCTGCCTTTGGGATGGAGCGGAGCAGTCCTTTGGTGTACTCATGCGCCGGATGATAGAAAATGGCATCCGCTGTGCCCCGCTCACAGACACGGCCACCGTACATGACAATAATCTCATCACACATACTTGCAATAACACCCAGATCATGTGTTACCATGATGATCGCCATACCGAGCTTCTTCTGCAGATCCTGCATCAGTTCAAGGATCTGTGCCTGAATGGTCACATCAAGTGCCGTGGTCGGCTCGTCTGCGATCAGAATATCCGGTTCACAGACCAGTGCCATGGCAATCATCACACGCTGGCGCATACCACCGGATAACTCATGCGGATACTGTTTCAGACGACTTTCCGGCTCATTGACACCAACCAGTGTTAACATTTCAATGGCGCGCTCACGCGCCTGTTTTTTATCCTTGTCTGTGTGGAGCAGAATTGCCTCCATCAACTGATTTCCAATCGTAAATACCGGATTCAGGCTTGTCATCGGATCCTGGAAAATGATCGAGCACTTTTCCCCTCGGAACTTCTGCATCTGCTTTTCGTTCCACTTGGAAATATCCTCGCCGTGATAAAGTACCTCTCCTCCGGTAATTTTTCCGGTTTCCGCAAGAATCTGCATGATCGAATAAGAAGTAACGGATTTACCGGAACCGGACTCTCCTACAATTCCCAGTGTCTTTCCCGGTTCCAGATTAAAGGAGACACCATTTACCGCACGAACTTCCCCAGCATCCGTAGCAAAGCTGGTATGAAGATCTTTTACCTGTAATATATATTTATTTTCTTCACTCATTTGCTTATCTCCTTAATTCAGTTTTGAATCAAATGCATCTCTCAATCCATCGCCCAGAAGGTTCAGCGCAAGTACGATCAGACAGATCAGCACTGCCGGAATTACCAGACGGTACGGATACGACTGCATTGCTGAACGCGCATCGTTTGCCAGACTTCCCAGGGAAGTCAGCGGTGCACTTACCCCAAGGCCAAGGAAACTTAAGTAGCTCTCGGTAAAGATGGCACTCGGCACCTGCAATGCGGTCGTGATAATGATAACAGATAAACAGTTTGGCAGAATATGACGGGTCAGGATGCGGCTGTTTCTGGTACCGATACAGCGTGCTGCCAGTACATATTCATTGTTTTTAATTGTAAGAATCTGTCCACGGATCAGACGCGCCATACTTACCCAGTAAAGCAATCCAAACACAATAAACATGGAGATCATATTGGTTCCGAGTTTTTCAAACATGGTTCCCTCAATCAGTGGCTTTAACCGTTCCTGAAACACAACCGAAAGCAGAATGATAATGAGCATATCCGGCAAGGAATACACAATATCCACGATACGCATCATGATCAGATCCACTTTTCCACCAAAATATCCCGCAACCGAACCATAAACCAGTCCAATGATAAGTACCATGATTGCAGCGATCACACCAACCGAAAGGCTGACTCTCGTACCGTAAATAACACGGATAAAGTAATCACGGCTTAAGTTATCGGTTCCAAAAATATGCGGAAACAGTTTCTCACCGGTACGATCCATGTACTGCTGCTCTAATTTCGAGTACTCAAACGGTGCCATATTGGCTGCGGTCTTGTCACGCTTGCCGTCCACTGTAATGATATCCGAATAGCTGTATGGTACAAAAAACGGTGCAATAATGATCAGTGCCAGAATCAGAACCAGAATCACAATACTTCCCATTGCCAGCGGATTCTTTTTCAGACGTTTCATGCCATCTTTAAAAAATGTCGTTGACTCGCCCATGACATCCTGCTGCTTCTTCTCTTCTTCCGTTGCCTTTATAAAATCGCCCTTATTAAATTTACTTAAATCAATCTGTGCGGACAGTATCTGCCGCTTTTTTAATTCTTCATTTCCCTGCATTATTCTAAGTTCCTTCCTCCATCATTATTCAAATGTGATTCTTGGATCAATCAGTTTATATGCAATATCTGTAAGAAGATTTGCAACTACCATCAGAACCGCAAGGAAAATCGTGATTGCCATAATCATAGTGTAATCACGGTTGACAATGCTTGTTACGAATTCGGTTCCAAGACCACCAATGGTAAATATGTTCTCCACAACCATGGAACCTGTCAGAATATAGGCAACCATAGGACCAACATATGTTACAACCGGAATCAGGGCATTTTTCAGCGCATGCTTAAAAATAACTTTGAGCCGGTGCACACCCTTTGCCCTTGCAGTACGGATATAATCCTGATTTAGCGCATCCAGCATACTTGTCTTTGTCAGACGCGTAATATATGCCATCGGATATGCCGCCAGTGCAATGATTGGGAGCAGATAATTCGGATTGCTCGAAGACCATACCGGAATCCATCCGAGTTTTAAACAAAATACAAGTAAAAGCAGCGTTGCCAGTACAAAAGACGGCATTGCCGTACCCAGTGTCGTGAAAAATACGATCAGACGATCCGGCAGTTTATTTCTTGTAAGTGCTGCGATACTGCCCAGTATCACACCGATGATAATGGCAACAATTGCCGCAACTCCACCTAATTTTGCAGATACTGCAAACTTTCTGGAAATCTCTGTTCCGATATTTCTTCCACTGTGAAGTGAAACTCCCCAGTCGCCATGCAGCAGATTGTTCATATACAATACATACTGTTCCGGAACCGGCTTGTCCAGATTGTACCTTTCCTCCAATACCTGCTGTGCTTCCTTGCTGGTCGCTTTCTCCTTATTAAACGGTCCACCAGGAATCAGGTTCATTACGAAAAACGTAATGGCACTTACAATGAGTATTGATAATATCGCTAACAATACACGTTTTACTAGATATTTACTCATGTTCTTCTCTCCTACCTCTTATTGAGTATTTAGTAATTTCATCGTATTATCTCATTGCCTCATTAGCTCTGTAGCACGTTAAAGTGTTCCAAAAAAAAAGCACGTAAACATGCCCCCTTTGACATTATTTGCGTACCAATTTACCTCAATGGATCATACAAATGATAATTCGTATTATACCTTCATAAAATATTTTGTCAATATACAAAAAATGGGTATTGTATGCTTTGTACCTTATTTGTTACGGTTTGCAGGGCAATCTGTGAACTGTAACCCCTATTTATAATACTGTCTTCTTGTCAATAAAACAAAAAAGATGTCCGGTCATACCGGACATCCTGTAAGATATGGGCTTAAGTGGACTCGAACCACCGACCTCACGCTTATCAGGCGTGCGCTCTAACCGGCTGAGCTATAAGCCCTTGTGCAAAACACGTAATATACGATACAATATTTTTTTCTATTCGTCAAGTAGTTTTCCCATAATTTTGTCATTTTTTTAAGCAAAAAGTAATTGACATCTGCACACAATGTCGTTATAGTTAGTAAAGTATCTTCTATAATTAAAGATACAAAAACTACATAAACTTGCGGGCATGGCGGAATTGGCAGACGCGCTAGATTTAGGTTCTAGTGGGAGACCGTGCAGGTTCAAGTCCTGTTGCCCGCACGAAAAGAGACTATCCTTACTGTTAGTCTCTTTCTTTGACTACAATTACAAATGAATAAGAGGTAAAGGAGATTTTACTATGAGAAAAGACATGACGATCGGAAATCCAATGAAGATCATTCTTCTTTTTTCCCTTCCGGTTCTGCTTGGAAATCTGTTCCAGCAGTTCTACAACATGGTAGACACCGTGATCGTAGGCCAGTATCTTGGGGAGGATGCACTGGCCGCCGTTGGTTCTACGGGCTGCTTGATGTTTCTGGTTCTCGGTTTCGCCAACGGAATTGCTCAGGGATTCGGTGTCATGGTATCCCATGCATTCGGTGCCAAAGACATGAAACTTCTCCGTCATTGCGTAGCACTTTCACTGCTTTTAACGGTTGTAATTTCCATGATTCTGACCGTTCCTACGGTTGCGTTTTCCCGCCAGCTGCTTCTGTGGCTGAATACTCCGGAAAATATCCTCACACTGGCAAACCGGTACATCCGGGTCATCTTTGCCGGTATCTTTGCTACCATGGCATATAACGTAGCATCCGGTATTTTACGTGGGATCGGTGACAGCCGGACACCACTTTATTTTTTGATCCTGTCCAGCGGTCTCAATATTTTTCTGGACATCTTCCTTATTGTTGTGGTAAAACTCGGCACTGCCGGTGCCGCTTATGCCACCGTTATCTCGCAGGCGGTTTCCGCAGTTTTATGTTTCATTGTCATGTTCCGCAAATATGACATCCTGCGGACCACACGCGAAGATTATTACTGTGATTTTCATGAGATCCGCCGGATGCTGTCTGTGGGAATTCCGATGGCTTTAAACTATTCCATCACAGCAATCGGAACCATGATCCTGCAAAGTGCCGTCAACGTGTTTGGTTCCAGCGTGGTAGCTGCTTTTACTGCTGCTTCCAAAGTCAGCAACATCGCCACCCAGACCATGCCGACACTCGGTACAGCCATGGCCACCTACTGCGGACAGAATCTCGGTGCTGGAAAACATGACCGCATTTTCCGCGGTATGAAAGATGCATTTTATTTATGTTTCTTTGCAGCCGGAGCCGCCGCACTGCTCTGCTGCCTTGCCGGACCTACGATGGTCGGATGGTTCATCCACAACCCATCTGAACAGACACTGCACGCAGCAATGCAGTATCTGCACATTGCAAGTATTTTTATGCTGCCTCTGGCATGGATCTTTGTATACCGTAATGGTCTGCAGGGCTTAGACCGTGGTCTGGTTCCCATGCTCAGCGGTGTACTTGAACTGTTCAGCCGTTATGCGGTTATCCTGATCGCCACAAAGCCTTTTGGATACGTGGGTGTATGCAGTGCTGATGCTGCTGCCTGGCTGACAACCGGTATTCTGCTGCTTGTCACCTATCTGGTGTGGAAACACCGTACCAAAAAGGAACTCCAACAGAAGACCGATGTCTGTGTTGAATAATAAAAAAGACGTTTCGAAGCAGAATTTCGAAACGTCTTTTTTCTATGCTCTATATTCTATGTTACTTAATTTTCTGTCATATAAACCACAACACAGATGCGAATACCGACTATTATTAACAATATTTTGAAAAATTTTCCCTGCTGCACATATAATAATTTCCCAAAATGTCCATTCTGTACTTTCTAATCATTTTCGTTTTACTAAGTCCCACCAGTTTTTGTTTTTCATATTTTGCTCTGTCTATCGGCTTTGTCTCAATATAATTTTTCACCTTAGGCATTGTCCTGGATAAAAATCTTTCCCTGACGATCTCTCCATCCTTCTCATACTCAATAATATCATTTTTATAAAATGATAATTGAAATTCAAATCCAAGCGCTTCCAAATCGCCTCTCTTTTGTCCTGGTTGAATCATTTTCTCCCGCACCAGATTTATTGCATATGCATCTTCGTCAATAACATACTCCCCATTGTCACATTTTACATCCGACTGTTTTATTCCGACCAAATAGTAAGTCTGTTCCTCTTTCTTATAATAAACATCCATGCGGTATGGCACCAGACTCTCAAGCACCACTTTCTGGCTGCCTTTCTCATACCCATATTTGTGTGAAATATCAATGCATGATCCAACTTCGCCATCTGTATATTTTAATTTGTCAATACGCGGTCCATTATGGTTTTTGGCATATTTTCGCACACAATCTCCAGTTTCTTTTTCATATTGCACAAATGGATTGTTCGAATCCGAATACTCCTGAGCGATTTGAATGAGATTCTCATATGTTTTTTTATCATTTTTATAAACCAATAGCTTTTCTCTATCGCTCTCTTTTTCACTAAATGCAAGCTTTTTAAAAAGTGCAGCCCCCTCTTTTGTCCGAATATCCAGCTTATTTATTTTATAGGTTTTTCCTTCATATGTTCTTGTTCCGCGAATGGTCTGGTTGCAAAGTCCACGGTTTGACTTATGATCTACATGATACCAATACTTTACCTGCTTTTCCGCCTTTGTAATCTGGGTTCGAATATTGCTCCATTTTTTCCCATAAAGATATTGTTCATATATTTCATCTGACATTTGAGCGTTCCATTTTTCCGCATTTAAAATTTCGCCTGTCTCAAAATCAATAAATTCGCCCTGTAATTTTCGATACGCTTCATATCCCAATTGTGAAAATGCAATCAGCATAGCATCCACGGCATGGTGTGCATAACTTTCTTCACGGTTCTTATCCAGTTTCATATTCACACGCATCTGATAAGTGTAGCTTCCCCGTATCACTTTTACCTTTGTATTAATTTCTTTTGCACGAAAATATCCTTGTACAGTGTTCAATACTACTCTTGCCGCATAACCTGTATCATTGATATTTCGATTGATAAATCCACGTAACACCTCTGCTTTTGTAATATCTTCACTATACAAAAGATTCTGTACTTTCTTTTTGGAAATACCATATTCTTTTTTCTTCGACAATTTCATCACCAAAGCTTTATACTGTTCAAAAGACCATTGGTTATTGGCATGTATTAAATAATAATATGGCGTCTGATTTCCTTTCTTCTGATTTTCCTCACCATACACAAGCACTTTATTGTTTCTGGAATCATCAAAAGAAATTGATCTTGGAATAATATGATCAATTTGAAATAGCTCCGAATGTTTAATCAAATCCTCCGGCTCAATCGTTTTACCGGAATATAAGCATTTCCCGTCCTGTTCATTCCACAATTTTAACTTTAACCCCAATTGCTTCTGATTGGAAAAATCAGTCGGTGAAAGCAATATATTATATTCTGTAGCCAGCTTCTTTTCAATATAAGCCAACTCTTTTTCGTTTTTCTTTTGCCTTTCTTTTTCCCATTTCTTTTGTTCCTCTGAATTCCGATCCCGAGGCATTTCAATTACTACTTCCTCTAATGTGCCATATTTTTTCATGAGCGCATTTAGTATTTTAAACGAAATTCTGACCGCTCTGCGGACAACCGGATTAAAAATATCTTCATCTGCCGCATCTACCGGTATATATTTATTTTTTTCGAATTTATCCGTCTGCCCTCTCATAACACCCATTTCTGTCAACAGAGTCATTTGTTCTTTGGGCTGCTGATACATTTCCGGAATCAGCTCCTTCATTATTTTCAATGAGAATGAATGCCATTTACTAAATAATGCTCCATTTGTTTTTCTAAGTGAAATCAGGCAATCTTTTATTTCTTCTGACAATTTCACGTTTGCATGTTCAAATGCCTCCATCATAGCCTCTTTGTCCGTGTTAATGGTCAGAATATATCCGATTTCATCTAAATTTTCTCTGGAAAATTCTTCTATATTTACATGAATTTCTGCAAGAGTTTTTCTCATCTTATTATAAACTTCCATTTTATGGAAAATTTCTTTTTCGCTTTTGTCAATTCGGGCACCATAAAATTCTTCTATTTTTTCTCCCATAACATCTGCGATAATTTTCCGCATATTTATAGTGTTGCTTGTTTTTACTTTATCGATAATTATGCGTTTCTCATGTTCTTCCAGTTTTCTTCCGTTTATAGTCAGATTATTCAAGTCATTTAACAGATTAAATTCCTGTGCAGTATAAGAGGCTGATGCCGCGCGTAATTCCTCTTTATATACACTGCATTTTCCAATCAGCTTCTCGAAAATATTTTTTTCAGTAATATAGTCCCCATTTTCATCTAATCTCGTTGTAAATCTTCCATAATCAGTTCTCGACTTTTCGTTTCCTGGTCCTTCATAATATTTTCTTTTTCTCGTAAAAATTTCCAGATAGTCTTCACAGAATTCATCAGATATTTCGGAATGATAGTTTTTCTGCGTACATAAGACCTGCTGAATCTCTTTCGTATATGCGCCAATGGTAAACACATTACTCAAATCCAATTTTTCCCCCTGCGCATCCTCTATCTGTATCTGACCTCGATATTTTCCAACCTGTTCCAGTCTCTGCTTTTGAATTTCACATGGATAATTTGTTTCCAGTTCTTTTGCATTCAGCTTTAATCCATTTGCATATGCACTTGTTCCGCTAAGAGAAGTATCCTCCGCATCCTCTAAATAAGAGATCCCTCGATATTTCAGATAACTATACAAAATCAAATACAACTCATCCAAAGAAATGCTTTCGCGAAGTGCTTTCACTTTAAGTCCAACAATATCAGTTTCCTGAACCTGCGGAATTGCAAATGCATATTCCTCCCACAGCTTCGTAAAATCATCTAACCGTGTTCTCTTTCTTCTCTTTAATCTTCTTGCCTGACGCATCCCCCTTCTCATCTGATTATCTGTTGCAGATGCCTCGGGGAAAATATTTGACCCGGCTTCTATTACGGTTTCGGTCTTTTTATCAATAACAGCAAAACCGACTGAGGCAACCCCTATATCCAAAGCTACAATATACTGCATACTTTTCTCCTTGTTATAATATCTTTTTCTAAATTAAAAATTTATTGTTCCTATTTCAGAATACACTTTTTCTTTTTATTTTGCAACTATTTATTCTAATCTTCCTAAATGGTTTCAAATATATTTTTATAAAAAGTACCCCTGCATTCTTGTATTTGACAATTTATGCAGGGGTATTTTTTGCTCCATTACTTATAAAATTTTGAGAGTTCACAAATCTCATCTTCAAACTAATTTTAGTTTTAATCTACAGTCACGTAATTTATTAGGTACTAAAATTAATCTTCCACAACATATTTTACAGTCACGTAATTTGTTTAGGTACTAAAATATGTTGTTGTATGTCCGTTACTCGGAACGTGTTTTACAGTCACGTAATTTGTTTAGGTACTAAAATCCTGTGGCATTGGAATTCCCATCAATCCCGGTTTTACAGTCACGTAATTTGTTTAGGTACTAAAATAATCCAACGGTTGAAGATTTCCTCTACTGTGTTTTACAGTCACGTAATTTGTTTAGGTACTAAAATAGCTTTACAGGCAATTCATATTAACTCCAGTTTTACAGTCACGTAATTTGTTTAGGTACTAAAATCTCCGTTATCATCATAAGATTCCTGCTCAAGTTTTACAGTCACGTAATTTGTTTAGGTACTAAAATTGGAGATGATGAGATTACAAACTGGGTATCGTTTTACAGTCACGTAATTTGTTTAGGTACTAAAATCTTTTGCCGACAGGCCAAATGCTGTAATTGGTTTTACAGTCACGTAATTTGTTTAGGTACTAAAATGATTTTGATATAACCTTATCGGCATTTCTGTTTTACAGTCACGTAATTTGTTTAGGTACTAAAATGTATTAACTATATCATCCCCATATATATTGTTTTACAGTCACGTAATTTGTTTAGGTACTAAAATCAAGACTTGCGGGAATCGGCTTAACGAGAAGTTTTACAGTCACGTAATTTGTTTAGGTACTAAAATCTACGGCACAAGCTCGTGTTTGTGCATACAGTTTTACAGTCACGTAATTTGTTTAGGTACTAAAATAGTATCGCATTTATGAAAAACCTGTCGAATGTTTTACAGTCACGTAATTTGTTTAGGTACTAAAATATTATATTATGCAACCTCCATAAGTTCAATGTTTTACAGTCACGTAATTTGTTTAGGTACTAAAATATCAAATTTAGCACTCCCTACTTTTGTATACCATCATTTTCAGATTCATTATATCATTTTTCAAGCTTTTAAAAAAGCCATTTCAGGCATTTTTTCCTCATCTTTCCACCTATCATTCAGCATCAATGTTTGATTAATCAGCTTACATATAACGTTTTCTTCCACCGTATATAAATATCCACCCTGTCCTATCTTTTGAATGATCTTCTGCAAATCAGTCTGCAATTGTTCTTCCGATATTTTCTTATTGCATGGATAATTATTCTCCACGTATGTTTCTATATCCTCAAATTCCGGCATCTGAAAATCCACTTCTCCAAGTACCGTGATCCCCGAACACAATTTTCTGTCACAGCACACATATCCTTCCAGACTTGTTGACAAAACAAAATATATATCGTATTTTTCGCCAATTTGTATCATTCTCTCCAAAATCTCATCATACTCTTTTGGCAAAATTAAATGATCAATATTCTCTACTATGATCAACATTTTTCTTGGATTTAATCCCATTACACTTTCAACCAGATTCAAAAAAATTGTCAACAAATCAAAATTATTTTTATCCTCCAACGACGTTTGTTCATTTCCAACAACGCTCGATTTTTGAACCATCTCCCATACATCCGATTCCGCATAGGTTAATTCAATATCTCCTAAATGATTCAAATCTTTATTTATCATCTGAAACATTTCTTCCAATTCTCCATGAATGGTGCGCAAATGCAACTGCCAGTCAAATTCCTGCATGAGTCCCCTGACATATTCCACCACCAAACTTTGCTTCGACCATTTTATCCACATCAACAGATCTACTACCCCGCTTACTGATAAAACCGTAAAAAATTTTCTACCAACTAATTCATCATCTATTTTAACATTGTTTCTCCACTTATTCCGTTCTTCGGAATACTTATATGCACTAAAATATCTTCTTATGGATTCCAAAATATATGATTTCTTCGGAATGTTCTGACCGCATAACTGTGTGATAGGTTTCAGCTCAAACGTATATTTCTTTTCATATTCTGTTACATCAATTTTCATAATATAATCAGCCTCTCTGTTCCAAGCACTGTCTCAGCTATTGACGGGCTTCCAACCAGCAACTTCATATCTGAATATTGCTTTTCTGTAACACACAGCAATCTAACATTTCCTTCCCTTGGTATAAATTTCTTTATCCGATTCTCCAACCGATTGGCATATTCCCTGCTTGGACACACTCTCACATATACCGAATACTGCATCATAACAAATCCTTCTTGCATCAGATTTTTTCGAAATATACGGTATGCCCTTCTTTCTTCCTCTGTTTCAACCGGTAAATCAAACATACACAACATTCTCATAATTTTATAATCCATCCAGTTCTTCTCCAACAAATTCATCTATATCCGGGAACACAATATTCTCACATCGCTCCATGATGAAAGAAGCATATTGCTCCACATAATTTTCTATCATATTACATACAAACATCTTTTTATTTCTATACAATATTTTCATATTCAAAACATTTACCAACTGTCGTCTATGCTCTGCCGTAAAATACGGTTCATTTTTCATAACTTCATATGCAACAATATCTATAAGTGGACGCAGAGGTTCCATTAAATCATCCACAAGATTAAATCGGTTATATTCATTTTTATGATGAATACCAATCTGCGTGTTTAATCCATATCCCACACATACTCTTGCAATATATCCACGCAACACGGCATATCCGTAATCCAGCCCACTGTTCAATAAAATATCTTCATTGCCTCTTGAAAAAGAAGTTCCCATCAAAAGATTAAAATACACTTTTGCTGCATGTGCTTCTCTATTGCTTTTATCCCCATTCATGATTCCGGTTGAAAATTCTTCAATCATCCTGGTTCCTTCCAAATCATTTGTCAATCTGAAATATGCTTTGGATTGATTTTGAATTTTCACTGTTACAATATTTCTCCACAACTGTTCATAATATTCTTTGCTTTTTTCTATCTGATAGCCGATTACTTTTGACGCTCTGCTATGATTATCATAAGAACTATAATAGCCCGTTGGTAAATGCTTCTGATTGCATATCATTAACCCGATTCCCTGCTCCGACAACTGGCACAAAAGCCTTGCTGAAAGCATAGATGAAAGATTGTCCATAACGATCATGGAAATATCATCTAATGGTATCCATAGATCCTCCCCTTCTTTTGTAACAATCAGATTATTTAATTTCACTTTTATTGTTACTTCATTCTCAATCAATACCACCCTGAATGCCATATTTTCCCCCATAAGTAAAAAAAGAAGCACCCATCGGTGCTTCTGATTTCGGCATAAAGCCTTGTTTTAGTAGGTCTAAACAAATTACGTGACTGTAAAAAATTTGTTCTCTACGTATTTTATTATATTCCAACAAATATATTTTGTCAATCATATTATCACTTGTATTTCCATGATCTTCCATACGTAATTCTTCAAGGTCAACGAATTAACCTTATTGCTTTAAATCCAGTAAAAATTCCGATGTAATAAATTTAGGGAGAAATAAACAAAAAACTTACTACGAAATCGTAGCAAGTTCTTCCTAGTGAGACACGGGGGATTCGAACGGCGCACATAAACCGTCCTCAAACGCAGTAAAGAAAGGAGTTCGCGTATCTTTCCCCTGATCTGGGTAACCATAAGGGTAACCACATAAAATCCAACTTTTATTTGCTATTGCTTGAACTTCTTATCTATATGATATAAAATCAAAATAAAAAAAAGATAAGGAGTTTGAACATGAAAAAACATACAAAATTTGTAGCATATGCATTGGCTGGATTCATGGTTGTTTCCGCAATCAATGTACCAAGCGTATATGCAGAAGAAATTCCAACCGAAACGGTGGTTGATACTACTAATAATTCTGCTACCGATACCACGACCGAGACACCAACGGATTCCACCGCTGATTCCAGCACTGAAACATCGACAAATAAAACCACAACAGTTAAAAAAGCCACAGCAACAAAGAAGCAGACAGTTAAAATAAAGAAGTACAAAAAAAGTAAAAAGCTGTACGTTAAGAAAGCAACAAAAGCATATAAAGTTACTAGTACAGGCAAATTAAAGGCTGCAAAGAGTTTAAAGAAAAGTGCAAAAGTCACAGTGGTTGGAACAGCTAAAGTCAAGAAAGTAAAGTATTACGCAATTAAGAGTGGAAAGAGTACAATGTTGGTAAAGCAGAGTTTATTGAGCAAGACAAAGCCAAAGACAGCAAAGCCATCCTCAAAACCAAGCACCAACAGCAGTAAACACCCTACACCACAGAACAACACACCGAGTGGCTACACAAAACCAAAGAACGACATTAAGGTTAACAAAAATGGTGATTTGATTCCTGCAAGCATTAAAAGTGTTAAGGTCGTTAATGGAAAAGTTGAATACAGGGATATAGATGGAACAATCAAGTATGCAAAATATAAGATAGTAGATGGGCATTATTGTTATTGGTACAGCTATAGAGGAGATGGTGTATGGATACCTATTGAGATGACTAACCTTAGGGAGTGTGGAATAGATTATGTAGATGAGATGTATGAAGATGCACATGGAACTGTATATTAAAGTTAACAGCATTTAGATATGCAGCTACTATTACCCTGTAGCATAGAATTGTATACCAATGCACTAAATTTAATTATTGAGCAAAGAATCCAGTTGTATAAGCAGCTGGATTCTTCTTTATATATATAGCTCACTTGCATTTCAATTTATAAAATAAAAAATATTTTTAATTAAATAGGCATTAGTTTGTAAAATAATTATTCACGTCTTATTAAACCTAACGGCTCTCCAATACCCTCGGGCGTTGTAGCACTCTTCTATTGCACCACTGCACGAAAGCGATAGCCGTCCTCGTCATGCCACCGCGAAGCCGTTGTCGGAGACTAAGGCGAACGGTAAATGCGATGGGCGGCGTTATTCGCGAGTGCCACTGTGCCATATCCCGCAAGGGGGAACTGGTGGCTTACTATTACCCACCAGTCAAAACATTTTAACATTTTTCTCAAATCCGCTATTTTCAAGGCTTTCAGCTTCAAAATTTGGGACATCACAAAATCCCATCTCACAATTTGAATCCCATTTTTCTATTTCATAATTAAATATTCAATATTTTTTAAATATTTTTCGTCATATTGCACAAACAACGACATCTCAAAAAAAAGATAGGCATTGTTTTTTGAGTTAATAGACGTCTGGTTTAAAACCGATAGGTGTTTTTTTGGTCTCATTTTTCACCCCAAATCTTTGTGAAGCATCCTCTTTCAACTTGTGCTATTGTATCTCCATCACGAGACGTCAAGCGAAATAAATTCAAGGAGAAACGAGTGTGGCACTAAACGAATTCGGCTCTAAATTATCAAATTATGATACGTTTATATGCAGAAGGCAAAAAATATCAGGCTCTTTGTCAGGAACTCAAAGATGCACAATCTCAACTTGATAAATGTAATCGACTTTTAAAGAAAGGAGAAACAGCATTTCGAAGCACTTCCGTTTCAAATGCCAATAAGGAAGTTCTCGATATTATTTCCGAAATGAAAGAACTTAAAACGCAAATTTGTAACAGTGACGAATTTAAAAAATTAGATGATCGCGGCAAGGAAATATATACATTATACTTCTTTAACAATGAAACTCATACAAAAATCGAAACCACTTGCAATTTGAGTCGCGGTAATCTTTGTCGCACCATACGTCATTTATGTTTTAACTACATTTGTGATCTTTACGAGGTAGATGATTTTCAAGTTTGAAAATCTTTTACGATTATCGTCAAAACGAAAATCGTACAGCATTTTTTGTTATAGTTAATTTATACAAAGCAAGGCGCGCTTTCTTGTATAAAAAAATCATGGAGGTATCATTATGGCATCAGTTATACCAAAATTCGTGACGTTAAAATTGTCAAACGTCGCGCCAAAATCATCGGACAAAACAGTCACCGTGCAAAGCGTTTCTGTTCGACCACAATATGATAAAGGAACTCACAAACCCATTCCCGACAGTATCGACGGTTACAATTTGACATTCTATGCTCTGCGCTCTGGTTCTCAAACTGTAAAACTGCCGAAAGACGTCGAACCACAGATCAAAAAAATTAAAGAGGCTTTAGACCACGACGCTTTCGTTTCCGTATCCTTTGGCACACCGTCCACGTTCCGTGCTCGATTTTACGCTATGGAATCAGGCGGTCGAGTTATTCAGGGAATCACCGCCAACGCAGAAAAACTCGAAATCGTTTCGATCGAACAACCTGACCTAGACGATCTCGACGATCTCGACGTTTAAAAACACAGGCGGGGCAACGCCCCCGCCGGAAAGGAAAAATCATGATCAATTTTACCAAAAAACGCCTGCCGCTTTCTGTAAAATCGGTAAGCGAACATGGCAACACATTCTTTGTATGCTTCGACGCACACAAGCGCAACCATAAAATTAGTTGCAAAATCATCAGTTGTTTTAAAGTTATAAACGTTATTTTTCCAGAAACTTCAATTAATCTCGAAGAATATGAGAAATTAAAAACAATGCTTCGAACAGAACCAGCTTGTTTCATTGAACTGGAACAAATCTGGCTCACACCATCATTGACATTCGAAGGGGAGGTGTTTTCCGTATGCGACTAACAATGGATCAACTTTCACCGACACATTCCGATATAGCGATCTGCGAAGGGTACAGCATCAATGGAAAAATCAAAAAAACCGATGCCACTTCTTCTTACACCCTTTGCGTTGCTCTTGACGGCACTGCCGACACAATGAATGTAAAAATACCAGCCACCCCCTCTACGGCACTAAAAATTCAAGACCTTCGCGATGCCCTGATACATTCTGATTTTCGTTTGGCGGGGGTACGCTTTGACAACATCAACATCCGCAAATATGATTTTGTCGACAAAAGAAATATTCGACGTTGCGGATACACTGCAACCGCTGATTCTTTCACACTCATAAATCAAGGAGGAAAATTATGCAAAAAATAACCAAATCAACACTAACGTTTGCTATTGTTTTATATTACATCTGGCAACTAATGACCTTTTTTGAGGATTATTTTAAAATCGACGCCGGAGAAAATATTTTCGATATTCAAGATTTCACAACGATCAATCATAGTGATGGCGTTACACATATTAACATTATTTTCAAAACATTTGTCCCACCGACAAATCCTTTCCCACACTTTGATTTCTTAAATGAAAGCTTGGCAATAACACTCGATGAAAAAAAATATCTTCCGGCATACGCTCCAACTAAAAATGCCACAAAAATTCAGGCGCTAGTTGTCAACAAAATTTTTGTACACAACGCTGTCCTCGAACTTGATGTTATTTTGGTTGACAATCCCATCGCCTATGAAATTGCAAAACAGGAACTTTTTCATAAAATTTTAGCATAATTCGAGGTGATAACTATGAGTTTTAAACAAATGATTAAACGGTTTTTTGTCGAACTGTTCGATAGAAAACATCAGAACCATGTTGCACAGCAACAACAGCAGGCTCTTCGGAGCCTGCAACAAATTTCATTTTGGATGCAGGAATCCCTTTTTATCTCTCTCCAATACGGTAACTATCCGTTTTTGCAATCCTTCCGTGCAGTTCAAAATATACGCCCTGCCGGATATTCTTTCAAAAATAACTGGTACATTTTTTATTACCGTTTATCCGCGACACAGATACCCGCCCGCTGTCTGCTCAAAAAAATGTGTAACAACATGAATACGGACATTTACACGTTCCAGCAACAAACGGTATCGCAATATGGATTTGACACAGCCCTTGCTTTATATCCTTTCATTATAAAAGGTATGTACGTGCTTGATGCTGTACCAGATGGCACAGATATTGTTATAACTGTTTTTTCCTATTATCTGCCCCTGTAAACTTATAAAGCGGTACACTTGTAAGTTCTGTTTTATACAATTTTTACGCAATGCGTACTCCCTATATCTGCATAATTATCTCATAAGTTAAAAAATACGAATTTTTTCTACTCCTGTGAAACATATACGCAGTGCGGGTAAAAAAATCAATTTCAATTAACTTGTAACAAAAAAAGAAAAAACGAGAGGAGAAACACTTATGGATGAAAAAAATAAAAAAGCCAGCGATGATATTCAGCGCAGACGGTTCATGCTTACAATCAACAATCCAGAAAAATACGAAATGTCGCACGAAAAAATTATTGAGGCGATTCATTCGGCATTTGCAAAACAAGGAATCATTTATTTTTGCTTGTGTGACGAAATCGGTGAAAGTGGCACTTACCACACCCATATTTTCATTATGACAACGAAAAAAAAGCGCTGGTCTGCTGTTCAAAACGCGTTTCCACACGCACACATCGAAACCGAGGTACGCGGTACTGCACAGGAAGTCGTTGCTTACATCAAAAAAGAGGGCAAAAAAAACGCTGAAAAAAAAGAAACTAACCTGCCAAATACTTTTTACGAAGAAGGGGAAATACCAACATTTTTCATTTCAAACAAACGCGCAGAAATGCTTGAGCAAATTCACCGAATGATTGAAGACGGCATGACTCCAGACGAAATCATGGCGCAACACGCAATCTTTGTCGATTACGAAACAGTCATTCGCAAATCATTTATCAAAAAAAGATTCCGTCAAACACCTGTTGCACGCGATGTTCGAGTAGTTTATCACGTTGGAGAAGCTGGGAGCGGCAAAACATACGTTTATACGCAGTTGTCGGAAGAATTTCCGAATGAAGTGTATCTGGCAAGCGATATGCTCGGAAATTGCAAATCTCTTTTCGATAACTATTGTTGTCAGAAAATTGTATTTGTTGATGAAGTAAAGCCATCCTCAATGCCGTATTCATTCCTGCTTCAAATTTTGGATAAATACCGCTGTGAGATCCACGCTCGATATTGCAATGTTTTTGCCGTGTATGACGAAATTCACTTATCCAGTGTTTTTCCACCGGAATTGCTTTACAAAAATTTAAATGACGTACAAGATGCTACCATCGATTCGCTCAATCAGCTTTTACGTCGAATCACTACCATTGTGTATCATTATAAAAAGAATGATGAATACTGCACCTTCGAACTTCCCGGTGATCAGTACCGCAATTATGATGATTTGAAACAAAAGGCACTCGGAGATCGTGACGGTTTTCTGCCAGCAGACGAAAGCTTGCCATTTTAGCCATTCCTTTGTTCGTATAACGAGCCTAGCGTCTAGGCTGTCACAAAGCACTTAGGGGGTGTTCCTCAAGCCCCTTATGTGCGACTGACTGATACGGTTGTATCTAACGACTTTATAACAAACAACAATTTTCACGAAAGGACTTTATTATGATAAGAAATCAAAAAAATGAACGAGTAATTGCCACATGGCATTACTGCGCCACTAACGGTTATGACGGATTCGATTGGATTGATATTGATTCCCATGTTGCAGTATGTGCAGATCAAAGCCAAAAACTGCATATTTATCTCATTTGTGATCTGCCAGCGGATAACCGCAGAATAATCACAACAACGTTTGACATTGGTTTTAATTCTATGTTCATTCTCGACTTAAATAGCAGTATTGAAAAAATCATCATGGAATTTTGCCTTGCGCTGGAACTTGCCCTGAATGATGTCAGCAAATATTTTACCGATTTAGATAATTTTGAACGTCAAAAAATACAAACTGATCTTTTACATCATATGCGCAATGTTATTTCAAACCAGAGTAATTACATGATGGATGATCTAGCAGAGGATGAAACCATTCCATTTCGAGTATGGATTGAGAACAAAAGATAAAGAAAGGAGCGTAAGGAAATGCAAAAGAAGACCAACATTATTTATTCTTTTCCACAAAATACTTTACAACACATTTATTATGAACATTTCAAATCAACATTTGAACAATCAGTATTTGTATGATAAGCTGTCCTTGGAAGATACGCGAAAATTATACGAAATGAAAGAAAACGAAGAATTACTCAAAAACTATAATTTTCCAAAACAACCAAGTACCGATGGATTCTATCATATATACGTTACTGATTGCACGAAAAAATCGGGACGTAAAGCAATCAAAAGTAAAACACTTGAAGGATTACAGGAAAAAGTCTTATTACATGAAAAAGGCGCTTCTGGCACAGCACGTAAGCGTTTCAAAGATGTTTTCCAGATTGTTTTATCCAATAAATTGCTTTATATCAAATCATCGGAAAAGTTAATTAGTGCAAAAAATACTGTACGCCGAACAAATTCAGATTATAACCGCTATTTTTCCGGCACAGCATTTGAGAAAAAATTTATAGACGAAATTACAAAGAAGGATATCGAAAACATTTGTCTAATGAATCTCAAGCGTTATGAAATGAGGAAAAAAGCATTTGCATCTCTTCGCGGTATCTTAAAATCTGTATTTGACTATGCTTTTTCAGAATACCTAATTAACGATAACATATATAACAGAGTTATTTTCAAAAAATTTAACGATATGTTAATCCGAGATGTTCCTACATCAGAACGTGTACATTCCAATGATGAAGTAACTGCTATTATGAATGAATTGCACCGTAAACAAAAAGCGCGTCCAAAATATAGCTCTGTCTGGGCATTGGAAATGCAAATTCTTATGGGTTTACGCCGCGGCGAAATCCCGCCGCTTACATGGGATGATGTATCTGACACACAAATTTGCATCTGCAAAGAACAGTTAACGTCAGGTAATGATTTCATTGTAGTAGGTCACACAAAGAATTATAAAGATCGGTATTTCCCAATAACAACCGATTTACATGATTTTTTGGTACGTCTTAAAGTCAGGAATGAAAAATACTATCCAAACAGCAATCATCTGTTTCCTGCCGACAACAAAAACGGTATCATTACAAACCGTGCTGTATATCTTGTTTATCAGGGAATATGTCAAAAGCTGAACATTCCCATTAAAGACGGCATTATCCGCGGTCCTCATTCATTCCGCAGAAATGCAATTACAGATGTTGTAAACGCCACCAATGGAAACATTATCATGGCATCCTCATTGTTCGGCAATACACCAGATGTTGCAACGCAAAACTATTACACAGGCGCAAATTTAGAAGAAGCAAAAAATATTTTGAACGAACGTAAACTGATGTAATTAGGGTAACCAAAAATGTCTTAAAGGTAACCAGATCAGGAAATAAAGAAAAACGCCGGAAACATTGATATTTCAACGTTTTCAGCGCATAAACATAGTGAGACACGGGGGATTCGAACCCCCGACAACTTGATTAAAAGTCAAGTGCTCTAC